>ENA-OWPP01002536-OWPP01002536.1-human-gut-metagenome-genome-assembly--contig:-NODE-2536-length-12310-cov-2.603917_pt1 | contig 12310 bp, 9 predicted proteins | sample MGYA00248265_ERZ651848 | MGnify/ENA primary metagenome ERZ651848 (study PRJEB26924, sample SAMEA4378233) | human gut metagenome | biome: human gut; feature: human-associated habitat; material: faeces... | reverse complement strand
CGGGAGGAACGCGCCACTTGAGGCCAGCCATATCGTCGATGGTCTTGATGGGACGTTTGGAATTGGTCAGTACGCGGTAGCCTCCGATCAGCCAACCCAAGGGGCGGGTCTTACTTTGCTCCGTGATGGCTTCATTAAAAGTCTTCATGAATGCCTCATTTCGGAAAAACGTGAAGGCATGCTGCTTTGAAGGAAACATATAAGGAAGGATGACCAACGTAGCTTTCGGAGCAAAAGGTGTCAGATTGCCCGCAGCGAGAACTCCCATCTGGATCTCATTGCTGCGCAGCTGCTTGACGACTGCCTGTTCGTCTCCAAGAACACCTCCCGTGTATAGTTCGCATTTAATCTTGCCATTCGATTCCTTATGGACGATTTCAGCGAGCCGAGCCAGCGGTACCGCCTGCACAGAACCGGGAGGAGTGGAACAGGCAATGCGGACTGTCATGCTTTTGTACTCCTTGGCATGTGAAACACCGCCCAGAACCATACCAAAAGACAATAGCGCAAATATAAGAGCCTTTTTCATGAGTCACTCCTTCATTAAAGATTGTTGGAACTTAGTCCACGCACGCTCCGCATGGAGAGGGCCATTGGAGATGCTTTCCCTGAGAGCCCAAACCGGTTAGATCGGCCGACTGATCCCGCCCAGATGTTCTCTTAGTTTGCAAGGAGTGTTCCCGCGATATGTCCTCCTAAGGTGACAAAAAATATTCAGTTATTTTAATGTATAAAGAAGATAAAAGATCTTATTTTCAGAATGTTGCCCTAAAAAAATGCGGAAAAGCATTCCACTTGTCCGCACGTTGTATATTTCCTCATACAGGCCATGAGTGAGGTGTAATCTCTCCTATACATTTCTCCATTCATGTACGACCAGAAGAACTTCGCCGGATTCCGTACCGCTTGAATTTTCCATACAAAGTAACGCGGGTGATGCCCAACTCCTGTGCTGTCTTGGAGACGTTCCCATTATTCTTCTGTAAAACGGAAAGAAGATAGTTAGCCTCTTGGGACTCCATATAGTCCGAAAGGCTACGACCGTGCGCGGTGACGGGAGAAGGGCTGTCCGGGATGACGTTTTTGCTGACGAGTTCATTTGGTAAATCTTTAATATCAATAACCTTATCCGTGCAATGTATGGAAGCATGTACCAATGCATTGAACAGCTGCCGCACATTGCCCGGCCACTCGTAAACACTCATCGCCCGAGCAGCCTTCTCAGTGAAATCTATGTCCAAATAACCTATCTTGGACAGGATATGTCGCGCCAAAAGCAAAATATCATCTCCCCTTTCGCACAGGGGCGGCATATAAATGCGCAGGGCATTTATCCTATAATAAAGGTCCTCCCGGAAAGTCCCCTCCCCCACCATTGCATTGAGATCTCGGTTAGTTGCCGTAATGAGCCGAAAGTCAACTTTAACAGGTGAAACGGCACCGACCCGAAGGATTTCTTGTTCTTCCAACGCCCGCAACAGCTTGACCTGAGCATGCAACGGAATATCTCCTATTTCATCCAAAAACAGGGTGCCGCCGTTGGCTAGCTCCAACAAGCCCATTTTGCCGCTCTTATGCGCCCCAGAAAAAGCCCCAGGAGCGTAACCGAAAAGTTCCGCTTCAAACAGTTCCGTAGGAACAGCCGCACAGTTGATGGAAACGAATTTCCCTGACGCGTAGGTACTGCCGCTATGCAGGGCTTGAGCGACGAGTTCTTTCCCTGTACCGGTATTTCCACGAATAAGCACGGGATGGGAGTCCGCGGCGTATATCTTGATCTGCCTTTTGATTTCGACGATTTTCCGGCTTTCGCCTACAATGCTGTCGACATTATACCGTGTACAAGATGAATTATTACTTTTATTGTATATTTTCTTTTTCTTCTGAAGCAAATCAATCTTGTCATGCAGTTCCTTGAGCTCATTCGGATCCGTAAACAGGATATGAGACACCATACCGATGACGTCCCCCTGATTGTCACGTACGGGGACACGATTGACCACAAATTTATAATTGTCACCGAATAACGGCAAGGTGCACAAATCGCCGAGTTCTGGTTTGCCGTTTTTGATAACGATAGGGGCCCGTGTCGCGGGATTCAGTTCCGTCAATGGCCGCCCCAAGATGCTCGAAACTTTACCACCAAGTAAAGCCGCATAGCAGGCATTGACTCTGCGAACAATATAATCCGTGTCACAGAATAAAATACCTGAAGGAAGAGCATCTAACACCTGCTGATTCAACGATTCTAATACAGCCAAATCTCGAACCATATGGACGCATCCTCCGTCTTCTAGAAAAAGGATAGGTTCTCATTCTAAATTTCCATAGACTTTTTGTAAATACTGTATGAAATAATGAACAGTTTTTACATATCGATTATTTGTTTTCTAAGAATAAGAAAAACTATCACTTTGGAATCAATAACCAACCAAACCCTCCGCGCAAACATATTCAGAGACATGGCTATATAGCGGTTCCTATCCACAAACGGAGGCTATCCGTAAGGCAAGACGCGAATACCGGAAGGGCGAACTCTCCCCCGCCGCCTACGAAGCTTTCCTGAAAGATACCATCCGGGAAATCGTCGGGCATCAGGAGGCCCTCGGGCTTGACGTGCTGGTCCACGGGGAACCGGAGCGCACGGATATGGTGGAATATTTCGGCCAACAGCTCGAAGGGTTCTGCTTTACGGACCACGGCTGGGTGCAGAGCTATGGCAGCCGCTGCGTCAAGCCGCCCGTCCTCTATGGCGACGTGTCCGGAAAGCAGCCAATGACCGCCTCATGGCTCGCCTATGCACAGAACCTCACCCGAAAACCCATGAAGGGTATGCTCACCGGGCCGGTGACTATCCTGTGCTGGAGCTTTGTGCGTGATGCTCTGGAACGCGAGGAGGTTTGCCGCCAGCTGGCGCTTGCCCTCCGCGACGAAGTGCTCGATCTCGAGGCCGCCGGTATCAAGGTCATCCAGATCGATGAGGCCGCCCTGCGTGAGAAGCTGCCGCTGCGCAAGTCCGACTGGCAAATATCTACAATGGGCCATCGGCGCCTTCCGCCTGACCGTTTCAGGTGTCGAGGACACGACACAAATTCATACGCATATGTGCTACAGCGAGTTCAATGCCATCTTGAAGTGGATCGCCGCCATGGATGCCAATGTCATCAGCATTGAGGCCAGCCGCAGCAACATGGATCTGTTACAGGCTTTTGTGGACTTCAAGTACTCAAGCGCAATCGGCCCTGGCGTCTATGATATCCATAGCCCCCACGTTCCCGGCCTGGAAGAAATACTGGAGCGCCTCGAACAGGGCTTACGGTTTATCGCCCCGGAAAAACTTTGGGTGAATCCCGATTGTGGGCTCAAAACCCGGGGATGGCCTGAAACGCTGCTTTCGCTTGGCAACATGGTGCAGGCCGTGTGGGTCCTCCGCGAGGAATACTCGGACACGCAAAACAAGGTTACCCGATAATGGAGACTCCACAAATGACTGGTTCCCTTTTCGCTGCATCCCAAAGAACAGTTGCCCCTTTCCGTTACGATATCGTCGGCAGTTTCCTCAGGAGCGATGCCCTCAAAGAGGCACGGAAGCGCTTTGCGCAGGGGCGGATAACCCAACGGGAGCTCCGCCAGGTCGAAGACGCCGAAATCGCCCAACTCGTAGCCAAACAAAAAGCCCTCGGCCTCCGTGCCGTCACCGACGGAGAATACCGCCGCAACTGGTGGCATCTCGATTTCCTCTGGAACCTCGACGGCGTCCGGAAAGTTGCGGCTGAACAAGGCTCCATTGCTTTCAAGAAACGTCAGACCAAGGCGGAAACCATCGAAATCGTCTCCAAAGTCGGCTTCAGTGGTCATCCTTTTATTGAAGACTTCAAGGCTGTACAGACACTTGCCGGGGACTCGCCAGCCAAGTTCACCATTCCCTCCCCGTCCATGCTTCACCTCATTACCGCCGTCCGGAATCAGCAGTACAAGCCCCTTGAGCGATATAGAGACAATGACACGCTTCTTGCGGACATCGCCGCCACCTATAAGAAGGCCGTCGCGGCCTTTTACGAGGCGGGATGCCGATATCTGCAATTCGACGATACCAGCTGGGGGGAATTCTGCTCGGAGGAAAAAAGAGCCGGGTATATCGCCCGCGGTTTCGACATGGATCGCCTCGAACAGGATTATGTGTCCATGATCAATGAGGCTCTTTCCGAACGGCCGGTGGATATGACCGTCGCCATGCACATCTGCCGTGGCAATTTCCGCAGCACATGGTTCTCTTCAGGCGATTACGAACCCGTAGTGGAGATCCTTTTCGGCAATACCAAGGTAGACGGTTTTTCCCTCGAATACGATAGCGACAGAGCTGGAGATTTCAGCCCTCTCCGACTCATGAAGGACCAGCAGGTCGTTCTGGGACTTGTTTCATCCAAGACAGGGCAACTTGAAGACAAGCAGTCCATCATTGAAAGGATCCGGGAAGCTACGGACTATCTGCCCGTCAACCAACTGTGCCTCAGCCCTCAATGCGGTTTTGCATCCACGGAATAAGGAAACCTGCTGACAGAAGAGGAGCAATGGACTAAGATCGCTTTCATAAAGGAAATTGCCGAATCCATCTGGAAATAAAAACAGAGTCCGGTACACGCTCATTCTGTGTACCGGACTTGTCTCATCATACGGAAAAAAACAAACAATGAGTCCAATAAAGGCAAACCTGTGCGGCTTTTGCGCCATTTTGATATGGAGTATGCTAATTGCGCTTAGCGCAGCGTAACCGAAGCCTTAGGCGCAACACTAGGCGCCGCTTCGGTCTATAGCCTCGGCGCGCTTTTGCTGTTTCTGAAACAGGGCATTCCTGCCCTCAAGACACTTTCCAAGCCATATCTGTTCATCGGCGGGTTCTTCTTCGTCGCCTATGAACTCCTGTTCTCCCAATCCTTCAACGTATGTCTTTTTCGTGACGCCTGTATGCCTAAAAGTATCCTACGATCAGCATAAATCAAAAAGATGAAATAAAACCAGACAAGTTGCAACAAAAAATTGGACTGGCCTTGCCGAGTCTGGCTGCTAGTGGAATCAGCTTTAATCCTACACAAGTTCGTCAAAAACGTGGGCGCTTCGATCCTCGTTGGAACAGTGATTACCTGGCCTTCCAACTCATGGCCTTCTGGTAGAGATAACAGGATGGAATGTAATGGGAAACCCATATCACGAGCAATATACCCAGAACTGGTGATAGTGATTCCAGTGGGATACTTGTTCCGCGAGTCAACTATTGTGAATTGGAGAACGTAATCGCTTTTTTCGTAACATTATATTGACAAAAGTAACACGAGGGCGTAGGCTTTAAAATAGTATTTTATATTCATTATATTTAAATAGTTGCGATATAAACAAGGTCCGGCATCAAACAGGCATTATGGGAATACTGTTCCATCAAATACCATGACAAGGACATAAGCCATGTATAATCCGTCGTCATTGAATGCCGAAGAGTTCATATGCCACGACGAAGCCCTCGCCTCGATAGCATACGCGTCAGAGAACAGGAACAACCTCGGGCTGGTCGATTCCATCATCGAAAAGGCGGAACGAAAGAAGGGGCTCTCTCATCGCGAAGCATCCGTTCTTCTGGCCTGCGATGTGCCGGAAAAGGTTCAAAAAATCTATGCGCTGGCTGAGCGGATCAAGCAGGATATCTACGGCAACCGCATCGTGATGTTCGCACCACTGTATCTGTCGAATTACTGCATAAACAGCTGCTCCTACTGTCCATATCATGCGAAAAACAAGCATATTGCGCGGAAAAAACTAACGCAGGAAGACATCGTCCGAGAAGTGACGGCTCTTCAGGACATGGGGCATAAACGACTTGCCATAGAATCCGGCGAGGATCCCCTCAATAATCCCATTGAATACATTCTGGAAAGCATCAGGACCATATATAGCGTCAAACACAGGAACGGGGCGATCCGCAGGGTCAACGTCAATATAGCCGCAACCACCGTCGAGAACTACAGAAAACTCAAGGACGCCGGAATCGGGACCTACATTCTGTTCCAAGAAACGTATCACAAGCAGAGTTATGAGAAGCTCCATCCGACGGGGCCGAAGCACAATTATGCCTATCATACCGAAGCGATGGACAGAGCCATGCAGGGTGGAATCGACGATGTGGGCATCGGTGTCCTGTTCGGCCTCGAAAGGTATCGCTACGAGTTCGCCGCGCTGCTGATGCACGCGGAGCATCTTGAAGCCGTACACGGCGTCGGCCCACACACCATAAGCGTACCCCGGGTGAAGCGGGCTGACGACATCGATCCCGACGAGTTCGGCAACGGCATCGACAACCAAACATTTGCCAAGATCTGCGCCTGCCTGCGGCTTGCCGTCCCCTATACGGGCATGATCATTTCGACCCGCGAAAGCAAGGCCACCCGGGAAAAGGTCATCCGGCTCGGCGTATCCCAGATCAGCGGGGCGTCGAAAACCAGCGTCGGCGGGTACGGTTCTCCGGACTCCGAAGAGGAAAATTCGGCCCAGTTCGACGTCAGCGACAACAGGACACTGGACGAGGTCGTCTGTTGGCTGATGGAGCTCGGCTTCATCCCGAGCTTCTGTACGGCCTGTTACCGGGAGGGCAGGACGGGCGACCGATTCATGGCGCTGTGCAAAAGCGGCAGAATTGCCGACTGCTGCCATCCCAACGCGCTGATGACTTTGAAGGAGTATCTGGAGGACTACGCCTCCGAACAGGCGCGACGTACCGGCTCGGCGCTGATCCGGAGGGAACTGGGCAACATTCCGAACGAGAGGATCAGGCACATCGCGGCCGAACGTCTGGAGAAAATCGCGGCCGGACAGCGAGATTTCAGGTTTTAGCCGCCAGTTCTGGGGGGAGGCAGCCATGTTCCAGGAAGATCTTCTAAACAGCTGTCCAAAACGCCCTACACGGAGCTCTGCGCCCGTGCAAGTGAGGAGCGCCAACGCGAGAAGGGGACGCATACCTTTGTCTGCGGGCGGATCGAGTTCTCGGACCACTATGAACGGAACTGCCGCTATTGCGGGCTGCACTCGGCCAACCCCACGCCACACCGCCACCACCTTGCCGAAGGGGCTATCTTTGAAAGCGGAACGTACCGTAACACTACCGTTCTCCAGTCGGGTGGGATCCATGAAGACCAGCAACACCTTGCCCATATCGTGGATGCTCTCCGCATTCGTCTGCCCGCAACGGCGGTGCCCCTTAACGTCGGCGAGCATCCGGCGGATTCCTATATCCTATGGAAAGCCGACACTCCGTTCCCCAAACTCCATGCGGCACGGGGAGGATGTCATCATGGCGCGCCGGGGATGGAGCAGTTTTTTGTAACCTTATGAGCGACAGGAGGGTAGAATGACACGTGTCGTTATGGAACATGTCGAATACGAACTCAATGTGCCCGAAACAGGGGTACAACCTGACAGCCTGACCTTTGTTGAGATCGATCAGGAAAAGTGCATCGGGTGCGATACGTGCCAACAATACTGCCCTACTGGAGCCATCTACGGGGAAACTTTCGAGCCGCATACCATCAAATACCGGGAGCTCTGTATCAATTGCGGGCAGTGCCTGACCCATTGTCCTTCGATGGCGATATACGAGGTTCGATCATGGGTCCCAAAACTGGAAAAAAAACTCAAGGACAGCCACGTGAAATGCGTGGCCATGCCGGCTCCGTCCGTACGCTATGCGCTCGGCGAAGCCTTTGGCCTGCCTGTCGGAACTGTGACTACTGGGAAGATGCTGTCCGCCCTCAAGGCATTGGGCTTCTCTCACTGTTGGGACACGGAATTCGCGGCAGACGTCACCATATGGGAAGAGGCGTCTGAGTTTGTGGAACGCTTGGGCGGCCAAAAAGATCTTCCCCAGTTCACATCTTGCTGCCCCGGCTGGCAGAAATACGCCGAAACGTTCTACCCGGAACTGCTGCCGCATTTTTCGTCCTGCAAGTCTCCCATCGGCATGAACGGTGCGCTGGCGAAGACCTACGGCGCGCAGCGGATGCAATACGCTCCCAAGGACATCTATACAGTGTCCATCATGCCATGTATCGCCAAAAAATACGAAGGATTGCGTCCGGAACTCAATTCCAGCGGACAGCAAGACATCGACGCCACTCTGACGACCCGTGAACTGGCCTACCTGATCCGTAAGGCAGGCATTGATTTCGCCAGCCTCCCGGACGGAGAACGCGACAGCCTGATGGGAGAATCCACAGGCGGAGCCACCATCTTCGGCGTGACCGGAGGCGTCATGGAGGCGGCACTGCGCTTCGCATATCAGGCCGTTACCGGAATCCGTCCGGATTCATGGGATTTCAAACAGGTCCGTGGGCTGAGCGGTCTCAAGGAATACACCGTGGCCCTGAACGGCACGGAACTCCGCCTTGCCGTCGTGCATGGAGCCAAACGGTTCGCCGAGATCTGCGATCAGGTGAAGGCGGGGAACTCGCCGTACCATTTCATCGAATTCATGGCTTGCCCCGGGGGATGCGTCTGCGGCGGAGGACAGCCGCTTATGCCGTCCCTGTTCGCCTCGCTTGAGCGCAAAGCCCTCGGTTTCTTCGCTGGATTCAGGAAACGTCTCGCCCAATCTGCCAACGTTTAAAGGAGAAAGGCCATGTCATTCGCCACTGTGACCCGGCGCGGTTTTCTAAAGGGAGCCTGTATGCTTTCAGGGGGAATCCTTCTCGGTATCCGCATGACCGGCAAGGCCGCAGCTGCGGTAAAAGCATTCAAGGAGTACATGGGAGATCGTATCAATGGCGTCTACGGTGCCGACAAACAATTCTCCAAAAGAGCTTCCCAAGACAACGCGCAAGTGCGGACACTGTACGAATCCTATCTCGGCAAGCCGCTCGGCCATAAATCGGAAGAACTGTTGCATACCAAATGGTTTGACAAATCCGGCGCGCTCAAGGAGCTGACCGCGAAAGGAGTATACCCCAATCCACGTCACGTTAAGGAGTTCGTCGCATCCGGCTATCCATACGGTGAATAGGCTCGGGACATTGCGCCGGAACGGCGGTGCGTAACCGCAGGGGGCGGGCATAGATATCCAATGCCCGATTCGGCTATGCCGCCTAACATGGAAACGGTGTCAACACCGTCAGCCGTCCCCTTTTCCGGGTACCCTGCCCCGGTACTCCGCGGCCTTATCGATCCCTCGTATTTTAAGATAAGGAATGTTTGTCATGCCAAGACGTCATGTCTTTGTCACCGTTTTTTGCTGTTTGATGGCCGTGGTGGCGGTCGTAGGCTATACTCATGACACGGTTGGGAAAACGCCTACCCGCCTCCTGCTCGAAAACGCCGGGGGACGGGTCGTGTTCGACCACCGGAGGCACGCTGAAGACTACAAGGCAGCCTGTGAAACCTGCCATCACGAATCGGCGGAGGCGCGCGAAAATGTCCAGCCCTGCGGCGCGTGCCACGGCGTCGACTTCGACGGCTCCTTCCGGGAGGATCACGTCGCTGCCTTTGCGGACGACGAGACGACCTGCGCGACCTGCCACCATATGGGCAGCGCGCCCGCGAAGTGGGACCACGCGGCCCATGCCGAGGAGTACGGCCTTTCCTGTACGGACTGCCATCATGCCAACGCCGACATCGAGCCGGAACCCGCCCGCTGCACGGCCTGCCACCTCGACAAGCCGATGGGGGACATCCCCGACATGAAGACTGCGGCACATGCCAAGTGCGCGGACTGCCATCAGGAATGGTTCGACGCGGGTATGAAGGGCTGCACAAGCTGCCATCCCTTTACGGACAACCGCAAGCTGTCCGCCTCCGGGCAGCCCGTGGACGTGAACCCCGGCGATGCCGACTGCACGGTCTGCCACGGAGACGTCAAGGCCTCGGAGCTCATCCCCGACCGCATGGAGGCCTTCCACGGCAACTGCATGAAATGCCACGAAAAGCACGGCAAGGGGCCGTTCCGCAAGGACCAGTGCAACCAGTGCCACACGAAATAGGCGGACTGTCATGAAGCAACGTTTCCAGATCCTCAACGATCCCCGTTTCCATCTCGTCTACGGGGTGACGCAGCGTTTCAGCTACGGGCCGTCGCCCAAGCTGGTCAGGCTCAACCGGGAAGGTTTCACGCTGGTTCCCGGTCTGAAAAGGAAAACCCCCGTCTATCCGGGTATGCTCCTCGGGGAGCATCCTGCACCGGACAAGGGCGACCTCTTCGCCTCCATCCACGGCGAAATCAGCGAAATCACGGAACGCAGCGTGTTCCTGACCGCCACCGACCCTTCCAAGGACGCCCCAGAAGTGGAGCCCGTGGACCTGCTCGGGCAGGGGCTGGAAGGCGATGAGCTGGCCCTCGCTGTGAAAAAGATGGGCGTGAACACCCGCTCTCTTGGGCGGCGGTGCAAGACGCTGATCATCAACGCCCTGAACCCCGATCCCGGCGTAACGTGGGCGGAACCGATGCTTGTGTCGCACGTGGAGAACCTGCGGACGGGCATGGAGCTGCACCGCCGCATGGCCCGCGCGGACAATGTGATCCTCGCCGTGCCCAAAGGCTCCAAGGTGGCCTATGAGGGCATCCCGCTGGCCTATGTCGAGCCGGAATATCCCAACAGCGTAGACCAGCTGGTGATCAAGGCCGTGACCGGCGAGGAGAACCCCGAGGGTGTGGGCATCGTGGGCTTGCACAACATCTGGAGCCTCGGGCGCGTGGGCCGCCTCGGACGTCCGCTCATCGAAACGGTCGTCACCATCGGCAATTACGAACACTCGGGCAACTACATCGTGCGCGACGGCTCCACCATCGGGGAGCTGCTGCAATTCGCCAACATCCGGCTCAAGGACGGCGACACGGTGGTGCGCGGCGGCCCATTGCGGGGCGAGAGCCTCGACCGGCTCGACCGCAGCGTCACCAAAGGGACCTACGGCATTTTCGTAGTCGAGGCCGGAACCATCCCACCGATGGAAGGGCACAGCCCCTGCGTAAGCTGCGGGGCGTGCGTGCTGGTCTGTCCGGCGCGGCTCAAGCCGAGCAACCTCAGCCGATACGCGGAGTTCGCTCTGCACGAACGTTGCCGTGCCGAGCACATCGAATCCTGTCTGGAGTGCGGCCTCTGCGGGTATGTCTGCATCGCCCGGCGCCCCGTCCTCCAGTACATCCGCCTCGCCAAGCGCAAGCTTGCGGAGATGGAGCGGGACAAGGGACTGGTCGAACTGAAGACGAAGCAACTCTAGGGAGAAAATCCCAGAAGGGCGGCTCTGCCTTTTAGGTTTCTTGAAAACAGATATTTTTAGCAATGAACTGATGTTACGGCATTTTTATGATGCCACTTGGGGGAGGAAACCCCTCCGCCGGGGAAGAGCGTCCGGAAAACAAACCTATTCCGGCCCGCTTGGAAAAGCAGACCGGAACGGAGCCTTTTCTCCGTACGGCACAGGAAACGAACGGGAACGGGGAATCGTCTCCGCACCGCTGAGAAAGACGAACAGGGAGCGTGTCCAAGGCGAACGGTTTTACGTAACTATCTATTACATTTTGATAAAGCGTAAGAAAACCATTCGCGGCCCGATGCGCTCCAAACAGGAACGGACTTCCAAACCGCCCCCGCCCCCCTTACAACCGTCTTTGAAAGGAGAGGGGTGGAACCTGGGGATGCGAGAGGGAAGCTTTCAGGAGGATATGGCCGATGTCGCAAACGAATCAACAGCCGGTACTGCTGGCGGTGAGCGCGCCGCCGTTCTGGCACTGCGGGCGGACGGTGAAGAAAGCGAGCTACGCGATGCTGCTGGCACTGGCTCCGGCGGCGTTCATGGCGGTGTGGCACTGGGGCATCCCGGCGGCGCGGGTTATGGCACTGGCGATGGTGACCGGGATCGCCACCGAGGCGCTCTGTCAGAAGATCATGGGCCAGGATATCAGTGTGGACGATTTTTCCGGAGCGGTTTCCTGCCTGCTGTTCGCGTTCCTGCTGCCCGCCAACGCCCCGTGGTGGCTGGTTATGCTCGGGGCAGCACTGGCGATTGGCCTCGGCAAGATGGCCTTCGGCGGGTTGGGAGCCAACGCTGTCAACACCGCGCTCGTCGGCTGGGCCATGTTGTACGTCTCGTGGCCCGCGCTCATGGACCCGAACTCCATGCAGCTCGACACCAGCTTCATCGATCCGCTGGTGCGGCTCAAATATTTCGGAGCCGGAGCGGTCAGCCACATCGGCCTGACCGACCTTCTCCTCGGCAACCAGATCGGCGGGCTGGGCGCGTCGCAGGCGGGCGCACTGTTCATCGGCGGATCGTATCTCGC
>ENA-OWPP01002523-OWPP01002523.1-human-gut-metagenome-genome-assembly--contig:-NODE-2523-length-12375-cov-6.760308_pt1 | contig 12375 bp, 11 predicted proteins | sample MGYA00248265_ERZ651848 | MGnify/ENA primary metagenome ERZ651848 (study PRJEB26924, sample SAMEA4378233) | human gut metagenome | biome: human gut; feature: human-associated habitat; material: faeces... | reverse complement strand
AGCATCAGAGATTTGAACTCTGGCGGCGCTACAAACGCCCTATCGCATTTCGAGTGCGACCCCTTCGACCTCTTGGGTAATGCTCCTTATAGTAATCCCCCAAAATCTTCTCCGGAAAAAGGGGAGAAAAGTAGGAGAGAACAGCAAATATTTAATTGTAGAAAACAGAGGATTTTTGACGAGGGGGTCGTTAGAAAATCAGTGGCAACTTCCAAAATGCCTGCTTGATTTCGAGTCAAGTACATCAAGGTATTCGTCTTATATCTCTTTATTCTGTTTTGCGTTGAAACGTCTGTTTTCTGTTCTTACGCTTGTTTTTGATATTTTGACTTATTTCGTTTTATATGTTGCCCGTGGCTGTTTGGGCAACATTTGGGCAACAATCGTTTTTCGGGCAACACTTTTTGGCACAACACAGGGAAAATTGAAAATTTGTACAGAATTTGAAGATTTGGCTATATTTCAGTCCAAATCTTTTTTCTTTGTATGGAGATTTTACCGTGAAAAACACAAATTCTGCTGCTGAAAGTGGTGCTTTTGTCCGTAAAACGCGCGGATACTCTGTTGTGCAGAACGAGGCACTGTTCAACGATAGCTTATCCATGAGCGCTAAAGGGTTGTATGCCTTGATTGCTGCCCGTATTGATTATACCGCAGTACCGCTGACAAAGCAATGGCTGATGAACCACTGCACCGAGGGCGAACGCGCCTTTAATCGTGCATGGGATATGTTGAAAAATAATGGCTATTTGGTTGCGCACGTTCGTCCGGCAAATCGTGGACGATTCTGCTATGAGTATGAACTGCGCGATTCCAATAACGGTTGGAACGGTGTGTATTTAATCTATTACGATGCACAGGGAAACATCAGCAATACCAATCTGACGAAAGCCAACCACACCCTACAAAATGTACCTACTGGTATGACCACTACCCACAAAACCGCACCAGTGGTAACCACACCTGTGGTAAGCGCAGTGGCGGTAATGTAGGCAGTATTATAATTACTATAATTAAATACTCTTAGTAATTACTATATCAAATACTATAAATAAGCCATCTGAAAAAGAAAAAGGACAGTGAAGAAAATTTGCCGCACAACAGTCTCTCTTTTTCAGAAGGCTTGCAGAATGAAAGGGTTACACAATGAAAATGGAATATGTGAATGTAAACGGCTATCTGATTCCAAAGTTGGAAAATGGTTCAATCACAGACAACACCATTGGAAAATACGGCATGATGCGAGCGCGATACCTTGATGAGCATCGACCAATGGAGCGCGACCAGATGTTGTTGGATGGAACGCTGGCACAGCACCTCACGAACATTGACTGCGAGGCACATCGCCAAGTTGAAAGTCTTACCAAAGTATTGGCAGCGGAAGCCAAAATCAATGAAGAAATGAAACGTTGTAACCCGCTGGAATGGGCAGCAGCTATGCAAGGCTTGCAAGCACAGGCCGAAGAAATTGTGTGTGCTGAACTGATTTACGCAGAGGAAAACACGAACGATTCACTCTCTTTACCGGGAAAGTGATAGCGTTCCCGGACAGTGCGGCAAGCACGTCATTATGCTGTCATGCCAGCATAACGACCGTTTGTTAGGGGCAAGCCCCTAAGACCCCAATAGGAGAAAGCAAATGTTAAAACGCCAAAAACAAGTAACGGTACGTTTTACCGAAGAAGAATACCATCAACTGAAAAATAAATGCGATGCAGCCGGTATGAAGATGGAGCCATTTCTCCGAGCGTTGGTTAGTGGCTGTACAATACGCGAACGCCCGCCGGATAGCTATAAAGCCTTGGCAGCACAGGTAGCCGCAGTCGGCAACAATTTGAACCAGCTTACCCGGCTGGCTAACAGTACAGGCAAGATTGAAAATGCTCAACTTGCCGAGGCGAGCCGCATCATGCAGCGCATCTGGCAGTTTATGCAGGAGAAAAGTTAATGGCTATTACAAAGATTTTGCCCGTTCGTGGGCAACTAAAAGGCTGCTTAGACTATGCTGCCAATCCGCAAAAGACAGAATATTTCAGTACGGCAGATATGCAGCGGCTGGTGAACTACACGCAGAACGGCGATAAAACCGAGCACCAGCTCTATGTTTCCGGCTTTAATTGCGACCCGCAAAACGCCTATTATCTTATGCAGGCAACAAAGCGGCGTTGGGGCAAGCCGTTGGACAGCGGCAATGTGGGCTACCATATTATTCAGAGTTTTAAGCCCGGCGAGGCAACACCCGATCAGGTACACGAAATCGGCTGCGAATTTGCCCGGCGGTTTCTGGCTGACCGTTTTGAGTGCACCGTCAGTACCCATCTGGACAAAGGACATCTGCACAACCATATTGTCGTAAACTCCGTTTCGTTTATGGATGGGCGGATGTTCCGCAATGATTTTACTACTTACTACAAGGGGATCCGAGCTGTTTCCGATGAACTGTGCCGCGAAAATCGACTGTCTGTTGTGGAAACAGACGGACACGGGAAATCCTACGGCGAGTGGAAACACGAAAAAGAAGGCACACCTACGCTGCGCGGCATGGTAAAGGCGGATGTGGAAGTGGCAATGACCACCGCAGATAGCTTTGCCGGATTTGTTGCGGAGCTACAGAAAATGGGGTATGCGGTGAAATGCGGACCCAAAGCTGCGCATATGACCGTGCGCCACAAGGAAGCGCAGAAGAATATCCGATTGGACAAAGTCAGCACCCACTTCAGCGAAGATTCGCTGCGGAGGTACTTCCGGGAACTGCAAACACTTCCGCCTGAGATGCAGCAGGAATATAAGCAGCAAACAGCACCGGAGCCACCACGCCGGAAGCCGAAAGAGCAGCCTATGCCTGTTCGCCGCCGCGCACGGTGTCGCGGTAAGCTGAATTATAAATGCCGCAAAATTACCGGGTTTATGGCTTGCTATTATCGCTACTGTGCATTGCTGAGAAAAGCATATAAAGGCAAAGTCGGCAAGCGGTGCTACTACCTGCTGCGCGATGATTTCTTGAAGTACAATCGCTACCGGCGGCAATGCGACCTTTTGTGGGAACGGCAAATCACAACGCTTGACGAACTGCTGACTTACAAAGAAAATCTGCAAGCTGAATACGACAGCCTTACGGCGCAGCGTAAGGCACTCTATCGCAAGAAGAGTAAAACTACCCCTGCCGATTATTCGGAGCAAATACAGGCGCTCACAGCCCGCATCAGAGAGCTGCGGCGGGAGATTGTCACTTGTGCTGACATTGAGATGGACTGCGGGATGGTGCAGGATAAGTGCCAGAAAGTAAAAACATCGGAAGATAGAGCATTATCAGTTTGCCAAAGCAATCGGGAAAGACTTGTGCTCAATAGCTACTGCTATAAATAGGCTCATTGTGGTTTTAGATGCATACGCACAAAAACGCTTACAGTTTTCTGGTTGAATAGTTATCGAGATGTTTGCCTATATGTGATATGACAATTTTGGATGTTTCAGGATCGAGACAAAGATAAATCCGAACAGAGCGTTGATCCATGTCATCGTTTCCGCAGGCGATATGGGCTTCTACATTTATTTTCCTGTTACAGTAAATGTCTTCGTATTGTCGCATCAAATTCTTGTCTGCGCGTGTCATACTGCCTTGTCCTCGTTTATACTTGAAATTACTGCTTCTGGAATTGAATGCCGCTTCCAAATCAGTGTAAGAACCATCTATCCACAGGCTATATAGAGTATCTCCTATCTCACAAAGTGCATTCCAAAGAACCTCTGCTTTTGTGTTGCAATCATTCAGGCTTTTAAGCGCTCGCTCTGTGAAAAAAATTCGATCCGAATAATGCAAAGAAATGTATTCCACAACACTTTTCGCATCAGAAGGATAACTGTGGAACTCACGCATTTTTTCTAACGAAGATAGGACTTCATTATAATTTGCTGCTTGTTCACGATAAATTCCGGCAGTAACATTTGCGTTTTTGATTTCTTTTCTTGCATCGTCGAGTTCTTGCTGCAATGTTTCATTGCGAATTTGAGTCTCCAACAGGGTTTCCTCTATGTGTCTCTTTTCCTGTTCACTGTCAGCGGCGGCATTCAGTATTTCTTCTGCCGTACTAGTAGAGTTTTGTTCTCGTTCTTTTAACTCGCGGATACGCTTTTGTGCGGTAAGTGCATCCTTTTTTCTACGACAGTTTTCAACCGTAAAAAGATCATCATAAAAATGTACATCTTGAACTAACGCTCGACGTAGAATTTCGTAAATCATGGAGTCGCTTTGATCCTGCATTTTGAGCAGTTGATTTGCAGTAATCAAACGATGTCGTCGGCCATCATCTGTTTCTCTGGGATGCCCAGCATAAATTCTGATGCTACCAGAATAACAAGCATATTCTTGAGGGCAAAGCTGAGTCATTTCCCGGCTAAAATCCACGCTATCTGCGTAGCAAACAATCGCATTCATGTCAAGGATTCTAGCCACATACCCTGGGTCAAGAAGTGTACTTTCTGCTTTATCATCCATTGTACGAGGACTTATATATACTACTGGAATTTCACGCAGTGGATTGGAAACAAGTTTCCAAAAATCATAGTACTGACCCGGTACAAAATGAAGAGGTTTATCAGTAGGTACATATCCATTTATGGAACAGCTCAATCGTTTGCTGTGACGAAGCCGGTGAATGATACCCGGTGTATTAAATTCGGGATCATCTTGACAAGGACCAATGAATCCAGGACGGTCTAAGTAAGCTGTAATGAGCGTGATTGTGGCTACACCCGGTTCTGTTTGACAAAAACCAATTTCAGTCATCCATTCTCTAGGGGCAAAACCGACTTCACCTGCGGGAGGTTCCTTAATTTGACATGCCCAATAGCATTTTTGCTCATCTAAACAAAAGCAAGAATACAAAACAACCTGACCGCTTTTAGATCTGATGTTTTTTCCTCTTTTCCAATCAGACCACACCTGTGTTTTTTCTGGGAGGGGGTCTCCTCTTTTGCGGTATTTAACGGTGATCCAATAGCGAATTTCTTCAATCATATCCCATAGAATATCGCCACGAGAATTTTTACTGGCTTGTAAATCAAACGCCGCCTTATAAAATACTTTATATCCAATGTGTTCCATTCTAATCCTCACTTTTAGCGTAAAGCAGCGTAATCATGCCGCCACTGCATTTGCATTCACGCGCTCTATCGCCTTACGAATTCCTGTCCATACAGACAAATCGGTGAACACTTCCACGATGCTGCCGCGGTCGGTAAAGGGAGCCTCCTGCAAGACGGACAAATCCTTCATCATGCCGTTATGCACAATGTACTCTACAATCTGGTTCACAAAGTAGATTTGTCTGCTGTCAAGGCTGGCATTGTTCAGATACTGTGCAAACGCCTCCTTTGCAGCGTTCATATCAAGACCGACAATCTCCCGCACAAACTCGCCCAAGGGTTTTTGACCGTACTCGGCTTCGTAATCCTGCTTTGTGCCGATCTCGTTCCACAGAATTTCTTCCAGCGCCTTTACATCCTCGCTATTCAGTGGAATATTACCTTTCAGTTTGGCAATAACGGCGTTGTCCGTATGCTGCCGCACATAAAATTCTGCCTTGGCTTTATAATTCTTCAAGTCATCGTTTTCCAGTTCGGACTCGTTCCAATCCTCAGACAAAATTTCATCGTCTAAAATCGTATCATAGTGAATCTGCACAACGGGAATATACTTGATAAGGCCGCGCAGGTTTTTGCGGATATGCTCAAATTCGTTGATTCCGGCCGTTTCCAAATAATCCGTGTGCAAAATTTTGTTGAGCAAATCGGATTGCGCCATAATTTCCGGGATGTTTGCCACAGACGCGACCGCAGCAACCTTTTTCATCAAGTCACTGCGCGCTTTACCGTACTTTTTCCCAGCAAGGTAGGCAAGCTCTATACCGTACATCAGGGCGTCAAACCGCAGTGCCTTGGGGTCGTCCTCCTCGGGGGTAATCAGCGGCGCCAATTCCTGCCCCATCAGCAGGGTATCCTCGTAGGTCAACGCCGCATAATTGTCTGCGTTTGCGTACAGCTCTACATATTTAAGATGTTGGCGCACAGCAAAGTTGTCCTTATTCAACTCCTGCACTTTGCGCACCATATCGTCCACAAGAGTCTTGCGGAACGCAATTAAATCGGTGGTCTGATATGCCAGATCCTGCAGCTTAAAAGCAATTTGCGCTTTTAAGTGGAAAATTGCCCCTTGCAGCGCGATCATGTTGGCGGTGGGCTTTCCCTTGCTCATGCGGAAAAACTCAAAGTTCCCGCAGAAATCAAAGATGTAAAATTTATCTTTGTCCCTGCCATCCAGCAGGGCAGGGCAAAGGCGCGTGCCACGCCCAATCATCTGCCAGAATTTCGCTTTGCTCATAACCTTCTTGAAGAACACAAGGTTCAGCACTTCCGGCACATCAATGCCCGTGTCCAACATATCTACCGAAATCGCAATCTGCGGCAGTTTTTTGGGGTCAGAAAATTCATCAATCGCACTCTGGGCGTAGGTCATATAGTTGTCTATGACCTTAGCATAGCCCGGCAAATGGGGGTATTCTTTATGGAATACCTCCAATATTTTTTCGGCATGGGTGTGGTTCTTTGCAAAGATGATCGTCTTGCCCAGCTTGTTGCCGTAGTCGATTTTGATGCCCTTGGTCATCAGGGTGTCCAGCACTTTGCGGATGGTATCCTCGTTGAAAACCCATTCGTTCATGGCAGAAGATGCGATACGCTCCGGCAGGTCACCGTTTTCATCCTCAAAGGTATCTTCGTAGATTTGCTTGTCCTCGTCTGACAGGTCATCGTACACAATGCCCTGCTCGATAAACTTCAACTTTGTTTCAACGGACAAAAAGTCCACGAGATACCCATCTTTAACAGCCTGCGCCAGCTCGTAGCCATAGGTGGGAACACCGTTTTCCAATTCAAAAATTTCATAGGTGTTCTTGTCAATTTCATCCTTGGGCGTTGCGGTCAAGCCGACCAACGGCGCGTCAAAGTAGTTGAAGATGTCTTTGTACTTGTTGTAAACCGAGCGATGTGCCTCATCGCAGATGACCAAGTCAAAGTGTCCGCAGGTAAACAGCTTGCCGTTCTCATCCTGTACGCTGTCAATGACATTGTACATGGTTTGATAGGTGGAGAACACACAATGCGCCGTGTAGTTGTCCTTTTCTTCGCAGAGGTTTGTAACGGATAAGTCCGGCAGCAGGTTCACAAAGTTGCGCTTTGCTTGCGTGACAAGGCTGTTGCGGTCCGCCAGAAACAGGATGTTTTTTACCCAGCCATGTTGCAGCAACACATCGCACAGGGCAATCACCGTGCGTGTTTTGCCGGAGCCGGTAGCCATGACCAGCAGAGCCTTGCGGCGGTTGCGGGTAAAGGCATCACAGGTTTTCTTGATAGCCTCCTCCTGATAATAGCGTCCGGCAATACTGCGGTCTATCATCACATTCCGCAGGCTGGTGCGCATGGATTGCAGGTTGAACAGCTTTTCCAAATCGCGTTTGGAATAAATGGCAGCGCACTTGCGTTCTGGGTAAATCGTGTCGGTAATGCGCGTTTCAAAACCGTTTGTCAAAAAGATGACCGGGCGGCGGTGATACTTCTTTTCCAGCAGATCGGCATACAATTTTGCCTGTTGGCGACCTTTTGCCACATCTACACAGGTGCGCTTGGCTTCTACCACAGCCAAAGGACGACCGTCATCGCCGTAAAGCACATAATCGGCATAGCCTACCTCGGATTTGTTGGGCATACCGGGCAGTTCCACCTCATTCTGCCAGTCCTTGCCCTCGGTCCAGCCTGCATCGGTGAGCATGGTGTCAATGTACAGCTTGCGGGTCTTATACTCGGACAGATCAAGCGGTTTGGGGACATAAGTCTGCTGCTGCTCGGCACGTCGGGCGGTGAGTTCCTCCTTCAGTGCGGCGTTTTCTGCCATAAGGGCAGCAAGGTCAATGTCCTTTTCTTCGTCAGGCTGCGCTGCGGGGGCTTCGGCGGGCTGCTCCAGCAGGGCGCGATCAAAGTGTCCGGCAGTATAGTTCTCCCCATAGCAATACGCCACAAAATCAAGGAAAATGTACAGGTTTTCAAGGCAGAGTCCGGCCTGTTCCTCGGTGACTTTTTTGCCGCTGTGGGCAGCATTGTTCCCTATACGGCGGATAAAATCCATGCGCCGCCAGATGTCCGTGCCGACAATATCCCGGAAATCCTCGGCGTTCATCAGGCTGACCAGCGTGTCCTGATACGGCATGACCAACGCCTTATCCACCGAGTACATCCATTTTACGGCAAACTCCATCGCCCTGCGGCAGTTGAGGACGCAGGCGGATGGGTCGATATGTAGGATGCGCTCGGCGGAGATGGCAACCGAGGCAAAACTCTCAAATTGCGGGGTAGCGGTAAAAATATCGAAGTTTGTCATAAAAATCCACCCTGATTTTTATTAGCAGTCATTTATAAGAAAATCTATATCTTATTATATTTAGGTGATTGAGTTATTGAATGCAAAGATTCATAAAATCCTTGCCAAAGTCCGTCGTTTGTATCACATAGTCGTTTACTTTTATTCTAAGTTCAAGGTTTGAGTTTATTCTTTGATAATCTTCAAATCTGGAAACCACATACGGCATAGACTTAAATTTCTCATAGTCATATGATGTGACTGTGCCCTCAAATATATTTATAAGCTGTAATCTTCCTAAATTTTCAATGCTTTTCGAAATCTTAAATTCGTCTCCCAAACCGTCAAAATAGGGACTATAAAATCGCGGCATTCCATTTAGTAGATACCTTGAATCAAAATTAAAAGTCACTCTAGCAACAGGAATGCTATCATGGATTTCATGTATCTTTTTCATAATAAGCGTATCAAACGCATTCATTTCATCGATAATTCTAATATATGCTGGATGTATGTTTTCGTATGTTTCTTTGTCCATTGCTCTTGCAAGCATCTTTGCATACAGTTGGCGAATGTCAGCCTCTTCTGCGATACTGGCCGCTTGCAAAGTGGGAACAGCTATTCTTGGAGATGGAGATATAATATTTTCTGACTTGATTTTGCTTAATTCAACTTGAACTAATTTGTATAAATTATCGAGTGCCTCTTGCCGTAATTGTGGATAATATTCTCTGAATAGCTGAAGTGCCATATCTAGCGCAGCTGTTGCAGAGAGTCCATAGTTGTTTTGCTGAGCAACAAAGGTGTTGTCATGTGCGCCTAATGTGGCTTCCTGCGAAACGGGTGAATTACTGTTCATCTTTTTTTCCTTTCATATTGTTTTGGATACCAATTACTGTGTTTCCATTACCTGTTACAGTTTGATTTATAGTCGGAGCAACTTTATCGGAAACTTTTTCTTTTTTCTTGAACAAAGGGATGATAACCTTAATAAGTGCAACTATAACAGAAGCTATTGCCGCTATTAGTGCTGCTAAGACCGTCGGATTTAAACTCATTAACCATTCCATAATATTTTCCTCATTCAAAGTATCGCTGCATTAAGCTGTCAAGCAAAAGTTGTGCTTCGTCAAGAGATTTTTGTACAGCAGCTTTTGATTTGTCAACTTGGTTGACGAATTGATCGAATTCGATTTGTTTTTTTATCGGGGGGAGCAAAATGGACAAATTGCTAATATCCTGCAAGCTGAGATTTGCTCTACCCGTATCGGATTTCATTGAATCATACATACGCTGCGCTTTATCAGAATTAAGATACGTCAATAAGTATTTCTCGTTGATTCTGCGGTCTTTTATTCTAACCAAGGCAGATGCTTGGTTCATATTCGCTTTACAATCCAAATTGAATTGTGCTGCTCTGCCTATTGAAGCGCCAACGATGTTAATTAAAAAGTCTCCCTTGTGAATAACCGAACGCTTTTGTTTTACATTAAAACCATCTTCTATATATTTAGGGGAAGACAAGTCAAGATAACCCTCCCGAACATTTTCACTTGTTACAAATAATGTTTGGGACTTATCGTTTATATATGAAAAACCCTGCCAACTTGGAGAAGCACCCTTTGTTATCAGTCCGCTGATTTCGCCTAGAGTGACAACTGGCAATTTGCATGAATTTACTATTGGGTCGCCAAACATTTCGACAAATCGAGCTTTGATAAGTTCGTCTAGCTTTTGGAGTTGATTTTTGCGCAATCGAATAATTTCCGATATACGTTCTAAGGCATCAACAGCAGCTAACTGTTGACTAATTTCTGGCACATTGATTTCGATGTCGGATACAATCTTTTTAGATATTTCTTTGAAAGTCGCACCACGACCAAGTGAATTGAGATATGCGGTGTTCCCTTTTAGAAACCAATATAAATATCGATTGTTTATCCTGTCCGAACAGATAAGATTTTTGAATCCTTGGTTACAATACATCTCACAACCCGCAATAGCAACTTTTCCAATTGGCGCTCTCGATGAAAGGATAACAGTTCCAGAAGGGAAAGATGAAAGACCTGTTTTCTTGACTCCAAGTTCAGTTAATTTTCGTGCGCTATCAGTGATAATATATGATTCATCATCTATTTCGGCTGGGGTAATCCATTTCAAATTTCCATCCCAGTATTCCGCAATGCCCGTCTTGGGAGTGCTACCTGATACGATTTCACATATCTCGCCAAGTTTGTATTTAACCATTGCTTTTCTCCCACAAATCCGAAGTTGTATCCGCCATCACAGCAGAGCTATTCTTTATCATTTTCATCTTTCACAACGCCCTCAATCATCCCGGTAACAGCCTGTCCCAGCAGCATTGTGCTTGCGTTTTCTGCCGTAACCACCGGGCGACCGGTCTGCGCTTCAATTTCTTTTCGGGCGTTGCCGGCTACCGTGCCGCCCTGCTTTGCCACAGTGCGGTTTTCTTCCAGCCCTTGCGGATTCTGAGCCTTGGTGAGTTCTGTTGTGGTGGCTTCCGCCAACATATTCAGCGCCAGCTCCAACGTACTCATATTGTCGCGCAGATTTTCCTTTTTCAGCCCTTTCAGGTTCTTGTACTGCCGTGTGTTCAGCCCGGACCACGCCTTTGTGACTTCATCCGTCAAAATGGCGTACTCCTGCCCCTTTTGCACCCCGTGTGCGCTCCACGCATCGGTCAACTCCTTGCGGGCGCGGATGGTTTGCAGGCGCTGGTTGATCCACTCCGGCGGGTAGCCTTTCTGTGCGTAGGTGTCCAGCGCGCGTTCAATTGTAAGCTCCGGGTCGATGATTTCCTCAATGCGCTCACGCCCGACCATAGCCAGCCACATTTTGAACGGCTCGGCTTTTTTGGACGGGATGGACTGGATGATGCGGAACGTGAGTATGTTGGTGTGAATGAGAAACAGACAGAAAAATTATTCGAACGTTATTTGCTGGCAGATAAGCTCTATGAGTCATTGAAAACAGATGTAAATCAGGAGGTCAGTGATGATGAAGCGCGGGTGATGCGTGTAAAACAGATTTATATAACGGATCAGGCAAAAGCGCAGTCTTATCTGACACAGCTTCAGGGTGGAACGGATTTTGAGACACTGGCGCAGACTGTCAATGAGGCAGATGCGGTGGATATAACCGTAAACCGTTCGACATTTTCTGATGAAATCATTCAAAAATTATTTGCATTGACGGATGGTGGGATCACTGACATTATCGAGGCAGACAATGGATATTATATTTTTTACTGCAGCAGTGCGTTTGATGCAGAGCTGACGGATGAGCATAAGAAAGATGTGTTAGAGCAGCGCATGTCAGATGCGGTGACCGATACGTATGCAGATTATATGAGTCAGTTAAGTTCCAAAGAGAATCAGGATGTATGGTCGGAAGTAACGGTAGATACTTCCCTGAAACTTGAGAGCGCATCTTTTATGGAAGTATATGCACAGTATTTTGAGACAGAACAACAGTAAATAAGCAGGGAAAAGAGTAGAGTGAAAATGAACAGATGGAAAAAAATAGCTGCTCTGGCCTTGGCAACTGGGGCAGTGCTGACAGGTGCGATGGCGCCTGTGTCTGCAAATGCCGCAACTGAGACAAAGGTGTTAGAGGGTGTCTGCAAAGATCCGCAGACAAATCAGTGGCATTTGTATGTGAATGGAAAAATTGACCGTACAGCTAATACCATCAGTAAATATGAGAATGGCTGGTGGAAGATTACAAACGGAAAAGTAGATTTCAATTACACCGGAATAGCAAAGAACCAGAATGGCTGGTGGAGAATTGTAGACGGTAAAGTTGATTTCAATTGCAATAGTGTAGAGAAGAACGAAAACGGCTGGTGGTACATCCGCGGCGGAAAAGTAGACTTCTCTTATACAGGAATCGCCAAGAATGCAAACGGCTGGTGGAGAATCGTCAACGGAAAAGTAGATTTCAAT
>ENA-OWPP01002521-OWPP01002521.1-human-gut-metagenome-genome-assembly--contig:-NODE-2521-length-12382-cov-3.363187_pt1 | contig 12382 bp, 8 predicted proteins | sample MGYA00248265_ERZ651848 | MGnify/ENA primary metagenome ERZ651848 (study PRJEB26924, sample SAMEA4378233) | human gut metagenome | biome: human gut; feature: human-associated habitat; material: faeces... | reverse complement strand
TAACGGCAGTCCTGTCTCCCTTTCCGTAACTTCCACGGGCAGATGGTTGATAACTGCTCCATTTTCATCGAGAAATGTATAATTCAACCTCATCGGTTCATTCTCCACAGAAGGAATAAAACGATGATCTACCTCTAATACATCGGCTTTCTCCTGTACGGGTAATGTTCCGAAATGAAACATTTTGTCCTCAGGAGTCAATCGGCCGGTCAGAGTATCATTTTTGAGGTATTGCATCACAGGCGCTCCTTCCGCAAGCAATTGTACCTTCTTTATATGCGATACATTACCGGGAAATTTCTTAAACCGAACCGTTATACGTCCGGTATAGCGTTCCAGTGCTGCGGTATCGGTCTGTAAAATGCCCGGATGTACAATTGCGGGTACGAACTTCTGGAATAATATATCCGAAGGCTGTACATATCTGTTCGGTCCGGTAGAGCTGCTTTTCAGAATAAAAGCAGAAGCATCCAGATGTTGCCCGTCCACAAACGTAAGACTGTCCGTATTGGTATAACAGTATACTTTATATTCGCCGGGAGTTAACCTAAAACTAAACAAGCCCGCCTCCATGCGCGGATCTTTATCCCATGGAGAGGTTGCATAACGTGCACCGACCAATGTTCCGGCATCGTTATAGACCAGCACTCGACAATCACTGACAGTCTTGTTCAGAACTTCGGGTACAAAAACCTGATAATTCGTTTCATCTTCAAAATAATCATATGTACACGACGCAAGCGAAAGTAAGACTGCTACACCAGTAAATAATACTATGAGAAGTCTGTTTTTTCTCATGTTCTATAGTTTATTTCATTAATCACCCCCGAGGTCCTCGGGAGCAGCAAGCATTTCTGCTTATTCTCTGCTCCCGGACCATAATTCCGAGGGGAGTAAAAGAAAGTTTTTACATTATAATATCTGAATTTACAATATTGCTATCCCAAGGTGTAGGAGCACTCACAGTGATTTCTAAACCACCATATTCCGTAGGAGTTACAGGCACAGTCGTGCTTCCGCCAGTACGTAAAGTCAGGTTTACTTCACGAATCACGTTCGGTACAAAATTTTCTTTAACCACTCCGGACCAATAAACAGTAGCATCATTGGGAAGTGCAGTACCATCTCCCAAAATATGTCCGGCTTTACCACGTCCTGATACCACTATAAAATACTGACGCTGTCTGTCAGCCGTACCGGTAGTTGCAGAATCATTGGCACGTCCACCATTATTGGGGAATACAACCACATCTCTCCACATCGTGAAGTTTCCACTCAGAACTTTACCTCCTGCATTATAACCGGATGTAGGATCAGTTGTTTTAAAGACCTCACCACCCGAAATAGACAATATATTAGTAGCAGTCGAGGTAGCACTTACTCCTCCGGCATTCCCTGCCATCACTTTCAGATGATCCGGTAAACGATAAATCATAATAGAAGCATCCTGTGCAAAGTCAACGCCATTCGCAGTATTCTCATTATTCGTATTTCCTTCTTTATCCTTTACGTTCAGACGGACACGCATCAAAGAAACTTCACGTTTCAAAGCAATTGGAGAAGGAGTTACAGGACCATCCGAAGAAACAGTCACCCCTTGAACAGCTCCCATAAAAATTTCGGCTGGCTCGGCATAAGCTGCGTTAGCAGACAAGTCAGCTGCACAAAATGTAGGAAACGTGCCCGGTTTATACTTCATCACCATGTTCTGCGCCTGCTTCTGACGTACATTCCACATGCTCCACTCTACAGGAGTTGTACCTCCATCCAAATAGGTATTGATAGCATCTGTCGAACTCTTCGCATTTGCTATGGCTACCATTGTATAAGTTCCTACAGGTACATCTGTATAAGTAAAGGTTGTATTTCCAGTTGTTGGAGTAACTACATCGGAAAACCGCACGATATTGCTTGCGTCATATAGCAAAATCTGTACCTGGTGGATATTACTCCACGAAGTTTCCGGTACTGCAGTAGATTGTGCGGCTCTCGTCTTACCGCCCTGTTCCATACTTGTTCCTTCAAAGTTCAACTTGACTATAAAGTTAGCCTTCGAGTTCCCTCCGGGAACTTCTCCTGAAGGCAGTTCATTGTGCTCCGAACAAGCACTCATAGTCATTGCAGCAAGCAAAGACCATAAAAACATAGATTTTTTTCTCATAAACAATTCACTTTAGTTTCTACTTAATAGTTGATTCAGACAGAATGTTAGTTTCTGATCCATTTGGCCTGCCCGTTACTTCGTAGGTAACGGGATTACACAAATTCCGAGATAAAGAAGTGTCTTTAAAGGAGTTGTTTTTACTAAAATGAATCTTTACGGTCTTAAAAAAGACAATAAAATCCTTTCCCATCTTTCAACCTGAAAAATGGAAATATCTTTTGTTGCCTTTTCCGAAAGACAACCCGCTAAAAATGTTCAGCTATTTAATATCTATTGCAAAAATAATTGTTTTATTATGCGTAATTCAAAAAATATATTTAAATTTGCCGCCGATATCATCTCCCGTTACCTACGAAGTAACGGATATTTTTTCAATTAGCAATCAAGCTATTAGCTTCTTATTTTTTTATCTGTCCCCCTTTTCTTCTTCGATAAAATATATGTAATAAGAGAGCTATTCATCCGGTTTACCTCATCGTCTCTGTAGGGTTGAAAATAGGTTTCGGTTACTTTAACCGAAGAATGTCCCATAGCGTCACAAATCAAGCTTGAATTATAATTCTGCCGGAGGGCCGTTGTCGCCCAGGTATGACGGGCGGTATAAGTACTGAGTCGGTCTCTGATTCCCAATATGTTTGCCACTTGTGTCAACCGATAGTTCTGAAGGCGTAACATTCGGGCATATTGTCCATATTCATCTTTACCGGGATTCTGTATAATAGGGAAAAGATAAGGTGAGTCCGGAATTGCATACATATATTTCTGTATAATTTCCATGGCTTCCTTACCCACCACCACAGTCAGTTTACGACTGGTCTTGCGCCGGTGATACGTGATCACATTTCCCTGCAAATCACACCTGCGCAAGAAAGCAAGATCCACAAACGGCATCCCTCGAAGCAGGAACAAAAGCACAAACAGATCACGGCTGAAAGCCAATTTTCCAGGCAACGGTTTTCGGTCTGTCATCAGTCTGCATATAACTTCCGGCGAAACGGCTCTTTTCACCGGGCAATCAATACCGGTATGTACTTTATTGAAAAGACGTGGCACGTAAGTTGCCACGCCCCGTTCCAAAGCCTGATTATATACAGATCTCAACATACGCATGTAAGTAGAAATGGTATTCCACTTAAGCTGGTCAGCCAATAGTTTCTGCTCAAACAAAGCCAGCCATTCCGGAGTCAGTTGGCTAAAGGTGATTTCACGTCCATTCATAAAATTTTTCAGTCGATTCAAAGTACTCTGATATACATGGGCAGTACCATTGCGTTGTTCTTTTTTCAGTTCGACTATTCGCTTCTCCATAAATCGAGTCAAAAGTTCTTTTTTCATTTTAAGTCTGTTTAGATTACAAATTAAATTATCGCATGCTTTTGCTTATCATTTCATATATCGGACTGATATTTCAACAAATCGCAAAAAGCGTAGTGCCATAACAAACCAACTGCATGATTATCTCTTTTTTTTAGATAACTTTGCAGCCTTCGAAAAACTTTTAACCACAATTGGAATAGACCGAACCGGCTCTTCTCAAGACACCGCTTCAATCATTTCTCAGTATCCACAGTCTCAGGCTTCACAACCTGACTTGTCACAAGTGTATCTTTCTCAGTAGTATTACAAGTACCATTAAACCTGGCTTTCGATTCTATTTCAAGTTTACATGTATAAACATCACCATTCATTGTACATCCCGATTTCATTATCAAATCTTCTGCCACCTGAATATCTCCCTGTAACATCCCGTGTAACACAGCACCGGTGCACGTCACATTTCCTTTGATCCTTCCTTGAGGACCAATCACCACTTTCCCTCTACAGGAAACATTTCCCTCTATTATTCCATCTAAACGTAAATCCCCTTCTACCGTGATTGTTCCTTTCACCATTGTTCCCAATGCTATTGTAGTCAGTTTATCAACACCGACTTTCACAGTCTTTACAGAATAATCTTCATTCTTCTTTTTTCCAAACATATTAAAATCTGAATTATGTAAATAAAAAAAGGACGAACATTCTTCTGATACCAAATATTAAGTAGATTACAAATATAAGTTAATTATAAGACAGGCAGAAAAAAAGACGGGAAAATGATCGTATATAACCATAAAAAAGGGGAAAAACCGTTTATCGGTTTCTCCCCTCTCTCCTATTATTTAATTGTTGCAAATAGAATTATTTATATTCCTGCCAGCTCTTTATCTGAATATCTTCCAGTTTCAGATCGCAGAATGCCTCGATAAACGCACTTGCCAGACGAGCATTAGTGATCAACGGAATATTGTGATCTATCGCACCGCGACGGATACGGTAACCGTTTGTCAATTCACGCTTCGAATGATTCTTCGGAATATTTACGATCAAATCAAATTTATGATCGGCAATCATCTTCATCACATTATTTTCAGCTCCCGGTTTCTCATCCGGCCAGTAAACCGGAGTAGTATCTACCCCATGTGCATTCAGGAAAGCAGCAGTACCGGCTGTTGCATAAATCTTATACCCTTGGTTGAACAACATGCGGCTTGCCTCCAACAAATCGACTTTCGACTTCATTGCACCTGAAGAGAACATAACTCCCTTTCCTGGAATCTTAAAGCCTGTAGCGATCATCGCATTCAGCAATGCTTCCGAAAAATCATCACCGATACAACCCACTTCACCGGTAGACGACATATCTACGCCCAGAACCGGATCGGCCTTATGCAGACGCGAGAAGGAGAACTGAGAAGCTTTTACTCCGATCCAATCAATGTCAAATGCGGACTTATCAGGACGACTGTATGGGGCATCAAGCATAATGCGGGTAGCTGTTTCGATAAAGTTGCGTTTCAACACCTTCGAAACAAACGGGAAACTGCGTGAAGCACGCAAGTTACATTCAATCACTTTGACTTCGTTATTACGAGCCAGGAACTGAATATTGAATGGACCCGAAATATTGAGCTCTTTTGCAATCTGACGACTGATTTTCTTAATACGGCGTGCTGTTGCAAAATAGATTTTCTGTGCAGGGAATACCAAAGTAGCATCACCGGAGTGTACACCGGCAAATTCAATATGTTCAGAGATGGCATATTCTACTACTTCTCCGTTCTGAGCTACTGCATCAAACTCGATTTCCTTGGTATTCTCAAGGAATTGAGAAACAACCACCGGATACTCTTTGGATACCTCAGCAGCCATCTTCAAGAAGTTCTCCAATTCTTCGTCGTCATAGCAAACGTTCATTGCAGCACCCGACAACACATAAGACGGGCGAACCAGCACCGGATAACCTACTTTCTCCACAAATCCCTTCACATCTTCCAGACTGGTCAGCTCCTGCCATGCCGGTTGGTCTATCCCCAGTTGATCGAGCATTGCAGAGAACTTATTACGATTCTCGGCGCGGTCGATAGAAATAGGAGAAGTACCCAATACCGGAACAGACTGACGATAGAGTTTCATAGCCAGGTTATTCGGAATTTGTCCACCTACAGATACAATCACACCGCGAGGTTGCTCCAGGTCAATGACATCGAGTACACGTTCGAACGAAAGTTCATCAAAGTACAGACGGTCACACATATCATAGTCAGTAGACACCGTTTCGGGGTTATAATTAATCATAATCGATTTATATCCCAGCTTGCGGGCAGTCTGCACAGCATTTACCGAACACCAGTCGAACTCAACCGAACTACCTATACGATAAGCGCCTGAACCCAGAACAACTACTGATTTTTCATTCTTATAATAGTTCACATCATAGCCCTGAACCGCATAAGTCATATACAGATAGTTTGTCAATTCAGGATGTTCGGAAGCGATTGTATTAATGCGTTTCACTGCCGGAAGAATACCCAGTTCTTTACGGCGTGCACGTACCATCAGATTCTCTTTCTCCATATTTCCCACCGGATTCAGCACAAATCGTGCAATCTGGAAGTCGGAGAAGCCCAGAACCTTAGCCTCACGCAACACATCGGCCGGGATATCCTCTACTTTATCATAGGCAGACAGCTTAGCCTTATAGTCAACAATATTTTTAAGTTTACCCAAGAACCACGGATCGATCTTTGTCAGTTCGTGAATACGCTCTATGGTATAACCTTCCTCCATAGCCTGAGCCAATGCGAAGATACGCAGATCTGTCGGGTGAGAAAGTTCCTTGTCCAGATCCTCAAAGTGTACGTCATCGTTACCGACAAACCCATGCATGCCTTGTCCGATCATACGAAGCCCTTTCTGGATAATCTCTTCAAACGAACGTCCGATTGACATAATCTCACCTACCGACTTCATGCTCGATCCGATCTCACGGGATACACCGGCAAACTTGGTCAGGTCCCAACGAGGAATCTTGCAAATATAATAATCAAGCTGTGGAGCCACATAAGCGGAATTCGGAGTTCCCATCTCACCGATCTGGTCGAGTGTGTAACCCAATGCCACTTTTGCAGCCACGAATGCCAACGGATAACCGGTAGCCTTCGAAGCCAATGCCGACGAACGGCTCAAACGTGCATTCACCTCGATCACACGATAATCATCCGTATCCGAATTGAACGCATACTGAATGTTACACTCACCGACAATACCCAAGTGACGGATACATTTGGTTGACAGTTCCTGCAACATTTTCAACTCTTTGTCGTCCAATGAACAAGTCGGAGCTACTACGATCGATTCACCGGTATGAATGCCCAGCGGATCAAAATTCTCCATGCTTGCCACTGTAAAGCAGTGATCGTTCGCATCGCGGATCACCTCAAACTCAATCTCTTTCCAGCCCTTCAGCGACTCTTCTACCAAAATCTGTTTAGAGAAAGCAAACGAACTTTCGGCCAGTTTCAGGAACTCTTCTTCATTGGCACAAATACCGCTGCCGAGTCCTCCCAATGCATAAGCCGAACGAACCATCACCGGATAGCCAATGCGTCGCGCAGCAGCGATAGCATCTTCCATGCTCTCCACCGCCTGGCTGATCGGAGTTTTCATCTCGATTTCATCGAGTTTCTTCACAAACAAGTCACGGTCTTCCGTATACATAATAGCCTCAACCGAAGTACCTAATACTTTCACGCCATATTTATCCAGAATCCCCTTTGTATAAAGTTCCGCACCACAATTCAGGGCAGTCTGTCCGCCGAATGCGAGCAGAATACCGTCGGGGCGTTCTTTCTTAATAATCTCTTCTACGAAATAAGTAGTCACGGGCAGGAAATACACCTTATCAGCAATTCCCTCGGAAGTCTGAATGGTTGCGATATTCGGGTTAACCAATACCGAATTGATACCTTCTTCTTTCAAGGCCTTCAATGCCTGTGAACCGGAATAATCAAACTCTCCGGCTTGTCCGATTTTGAGTGCGCCTGAACCCAAAACAAGAACTTTTTTCATTTCCTTTTCCATTTCTTTTATTGTCATTATAAGTTGTTATTTCTAAGTGTCCGCATAAAAAAAATGCGTTGCCCTCAATAAAGGACTAACGCATTACCAAAGAACTAAATATCGTTTTTGGAGAAAAGAGAAGAAGTAGACCGATTCCGGGTGAAATACACTCGAATGGAGATAATACTTACTTCTGATTTCCTGTTGATTCATTGTTGTTTCAAAGTTTGTGCAAAGTAACGACTTATTTCTATAATTACAAAGGAATCTGGTAAGAATATTCGTTTTATTTGTTACTTCTGCCGATTCTGACTATCTTTGCCCTTCGATTAAAAACAAAAGTAATGGGAAAAGAAAAAATCATATTAACAGGCGACCGTCCTACCGGAAAGCTCCACATCGGACACTACGTAGGCTCGCTGAAACGGAGAGTCGAACTGCAAAACTCCGGCTCGTTTGACAAAACTTTCATCTTCATTGCCGACGCACAGGCACTGACCGATAATATCGACAACCCCGAAAAAGTACGTCAGAACGTAATTGAAGTAGCTCTCGATTATCTGGCTTGCGGACTCGACCCGGAAAAATCAACCATCTTCATCCAGTCCCAGATTCCGGAACTGTGCGAACTGACTTTCTATTATATGGATCTCGTCACCGTATCGCGCCTGCAACGTAATCCCACTGTGAAAACAGAAATCCAGATGCGTAACTTTGAAACCAGTATTCCGGTAGGTTTCTTCACTTACCCCATCAGTCAGGCTGCCGACATCACTGCCTTCCGTGCCACAACCGTACCGGTTGGTGAAGACCAGGAGCCCATGATCGAGCAAGCCAGAGAGATTGTCCGCCGTTTCAATTATATCTATGGAGAAACCCTGGTAGAACCGGAGATCCTTTTACCGGATAATGCAGCCTGCCTGCGCTTGCCCGGTACCGATGGAAAAGCCAAGATGAGTAAATCGTTAGGCAACTGCATTTATCTGGCCGAAGAAGCTGATGAAATCCAAAAGAAAGTGATGAGCATGTTCACCGACCCCGATCATCTGCGCGTGCAAGATCCGGGTAAAATCGAGGGTAACACCGTATTTACATACTTGGATGCATTCTGCCGTCCCGAACACTTCGAACGTTACCTGCCCGACTATCCGAATCTGAACGAGTTGAAAGCCCACTATCAGCGTGGCGGTTTGGGTGATGTAAAGGTAAAACGTTTCCTCAACTCCATTATGCAAGAAGAGTTGGAGCCTATCCGCAACCGTCGGAAAGAATTCGAAAAAGATATTCCCGCCATCTATGAAATGCTGAGAAAAGGCTGTGAAGTAGCAAGAGCTGCCGCTGCCGATACCTTGTCGGATGTTCGCAAAGCCATGAAGATAAACTACTTCGATGATGCCGAACTGATCAACGAACAAGTGAAGCGATTCAACAAATAGAAGTTAGATACATAAGTAAGCCCAGATACTTATCTATAAAAAAAGAACGCCCTGTTACCGGATCGATAACAGGGCGATTTCTTTTAAAGAAAGTCAAGTCCGAACTTATTTAACAGACTCTACTAATACAACTCGGTTTAGGTAAATAGGTTTACCGAATTTATCCACACCACCACCGGCATCAACCTTCAAGCGGCTGGAATCTACTCCGTATTTCTTAACCAATGCATTGACAACAGCCTGAGCACGTTTCTGGCTCAACTCCTTATTGAATGCAGGAGTACCGGTTGCTGAGTCAGCATATCCGTATACGGTATATTGTGTATCCGGGAATTCTTTCATCTTGGCAGCAAGATAAGACAAGTTCATCTCTTCACGTGGTGACAGTTCAGAAGATCCGATTGTGAAGAATACGGTACGCGGAGCAATGTTAGTATCTGTGATAACAACTTCTTCAGTATCTTCTACTTCTACCGGTTGTTGTGCATTTGCCAACTGCTGTTGCAATTGCATATTAGCTGCTGCCATTGCATTCATCTGATTACGCATCTGATTCAATTCGAGTTCAGAGATAATCTGTGGAGTAGGACGTTGGAATCCGCGGGTAGGGAAGTAATAAGTCACACCGAGGGTAGCACCTAAAATACCGTCATAATCGGGTTTACTTCCATGTTCTCCGTCAAACTTGCCTTCCAGACCTGTTGCGCTCAACTCCAGATTCAAGTCAACAGCATTCGACAAACGGAAGCGGTTGATAATACCTGCATTGAAAGTAGCGGAGTTAGTGTGAGGACGAGAATAAGCATGAGCCCAACCGGCACCTATATAAGGGATAATTTCATATACGCGATTCGGATTGTATCCACCGAAAAGTGCGTTCAGGTTAATCATCAAATCACCATGCAAGTTCATGTAGTCCCATCTTTGTTTGTAAGAACCGTCTTCTCTCGGACCACCCACTACATAATTAGCAGTTTCGCTGGTAGTGAATCCTTTTGCCTGCAATCCGCTGTATTGCAAACGCAACCCGAATCCCGGAGTTACTCATTTGCCGACAGACACGTTAAATGTAGGAGCAACACGGTCTCTGAATTTGCCGATATGGTCATTGTTTCCATATAGCACCTGGGCGCCGCCTCCTACAGAGAAGAACCAGTTACTCCAGAAAGGATTAGTTATTACTTGATATTTATCTTGTACCTGAATCACTTCGTATTCAGTTACAGTCATTGTCTGCTGCGCAGAAGCGACAGACGCAACGCCGGCAAATGCCAGCAACATTAGAATCTTTTTCATATACCTAATAGTTAAGTGGTTATTTAAATCTTTTTCTTTGTTGAACTATTTAAATAACACGAACTGAACTAAAAGGTTTTAGAAAAAGATGAAATTATTTGTTTTATTTGAATAATCTTTCGATGTCTTCCTCCTTGATTGTTGTCAAAACAGTTTTCCCATCAGGGGTGTAATTCGGTGAGGGACAGGCAAAAAGGTTGTCTACAAGGCTTACCATTTCTTCATTACTCAACACCTGTCCGTAAACAATAGCCGCCGCGCGAGCCAATGTTAATGCCAGAATACTTTGGATTTCTTCCTTGACGTCACTTCCTTTTTCCATCGCCGTATGCAGCATATTACGCACCAGTTCCACCGGATTCAGACCTTCAATCCCCGAAGGAATACCATTAATGGCATAGCTACCGCCTCCCAAATTACTCAAATCGAAACCGACTGCAGACAAATCATCCATAATACTTTGCAGTACAGCAGCTTCCGAAGCCGGCAACTGTAAGATTTCCGGGAACAGGACGCCTTGTGATACCCCCTGTTTCTGTTGGATCTGTACCATATAACGATCAAAAAGCACCCGTATGTGTGCCCGGTGCTGATCGATTAGCATCAAACCGGATTTAACTGAAGTCAGGATAAACCGCCCTTTAAACTGCAAATGCTGATTTCCTTTCTCCATCACCGGTTCACTGGCATACAAAGTAGAAGAAGCGGCAGAGGTGACCGTCTCCATCTTTTCTTCAACGAAAGTGGGTTGGCCGCCAATAGAAGAGTCTTCCCAATCCATTTCGGGTTCCGGTTGCGGGTTATTCATCTTACTGGCTTTCGTCAGCCCTCCGTACAAATCTTCCCATTCCACTTTCGAACGGCTGTACGATCCGCCACCACCGCCACCGGCAGAAACTTTAAACGGATTATAATCTGTATTATAATGTATCTTCGGAGGCTCGGAAGACATTTTCTCCTCAAATGCCGGAATGTCAGGCATATCTTCCGTATCAAAGTCGATGGAAGGGATCGCACTGAATTTACCCAACGACTCCTTCACGGATGCCGAAAGTATCTGCCAGATAGCCTGTTCATTTTCAAACTTGATTTCAGTCTTTGTCGGATGGATATTCACGTCAATATTAGCCGGATCTACATCAAAATAGATAAAGTAGGAAATCTGTTCACCAGTGGGAATCAACTGTTCATAAGCCTCCATGACTGCCTTATGAAAATAAGGATGACGCATATAACGCCCGTTGACAAAGAAATACTGATGTGCCCCTTTCTTACGGGCAGTCTCCGGCTTGGCTACATATCCGGAGATTTTCACCATGGTAGTATTGACCTCTATATTGAGTAACTGCTGATTGAGCTTCTTACCGAAAATAGCAAGGATACGTTGACGTAATTGTGATACCGGAAGATTAAATAACTCCGAATCATTACTATAAAGCGAAAAGGCAACCTCCGGATGCACCAAAGCGATCCGTTCAAATTCGGCAAGGATGTTACTCAATTCCGTTGAATTAGCCTTTAGAAATTTACGACGGGCAGGTACATTAAAGAATAGGTTCTTTACAGAGAAGTTACTTCCTTTAGAACAGGATACAGCCTCTTGGCTTTCCACTTGAGAGCCTGCGATCAGCAGCTTCGTCCCCAATTCTTCCGATTCCGGACGTGTCTTTAACTCTACCTGTGCCACAGCAGCGATAGAAGCCAATGCCTCTCCGCGAAATCCCATTGTACGCAAAGCAAACAGATCCGCCGCTTGACGTATCTTGGAAGTGGCATGTCGCTCAAAAGAAAGACGAGCATCCGTTTCGGACATTCCTTTTCCATCATCAATCACCTGAATGCTGGTTTTACCTGCATCAGTCACCAATACATGTATATTTTGTGCATCTGCATCAATCGCATTCTCCACTAGCTCCTTGATGACAGACGCGGGACGTTGTATCACTTCACCGGCAGCAATCTGGTTAGCTACCGAATCAGGTAACAAATGAATTATATCGCTCATTCTTCGTAAATTAATAATTAAAAGTTCCAGCTTCCTGTCGCCAAATAATGCCACAGATAAAGAAGGAAAGCAATGATTATCAGTATGATTCCGAAAGAGACC
>ENA-OWPP01002508-OWPP01002508.1-human-gut-metagenome-genome-assembly--contig:-NODE-2508-length-12440-cov-5.661284_pt1 | contig 12440 bp, 8 predicted proteins | sample MGYA00248265_ERZ651848 | MGnify/ENA primary metagenome ERZ651848 (study PRJEB26924, sample SAMEA4378233) | human gut metagenome | biome: human gut; feature: human-associated habitat; material: faeces... | reverse complement strand
GCGCGACCGCGCGGCCTAAGGAATCCCCGCCCTTTAGGGCGGGGAGGAAGTCAAAACCACCACACTTCCTGCCAGGGTGAAAGCAGTTCGGCGACTTCGTCCGCGGACCCGACCACCCGCACGCACTCGGGGCTCTCGCAGTACTCGGCGAGGAGCTCCCGGGCGCCGGAATCACCGACCGCCTCGTGCCAGATGAAGACGGGCTTTCCGAGGGCGAGCGCCGCACGGGCTTCGATGAGCGTACTCGAGCCGCTTTCGACCGCCATGACGAGTGTTCCGCGACCGAGGGCCGCAACAAGGCGGTTTCGCGCGTGAAGACTTTGCGTGCGTGCTTCGGGCGTGAAATTGAGCCCCGACACCTGAGGTGCTTCGGAGAGGAGCACCCCGTCGCGGGCGATACGGCGCGCCAGCTCGACATTTTCCTCGGGCCACGGAGCCGCAAGCGGCGTACCGAGTACGGCCGCCGTTCGACCCCGCGCGCCCGACGGACGCCGTGCGGCGAGCGCCCCTTCGTGCGCCGCACGGTCGATGCCTGCCGCAAGGCCCGAGACGACGGTGAAGCCCCGCTGCGCAAGGGCCCGTGCCGCTTCGAAAGCGCTCGCGGTGCGAACCTCCGTTGCGTTGCGCGACCCCACGATCGACACGATCGCTTCGCATTCGAGGAGCGTCGGGTCCCCCTCGCAGACGACTACCTCGGGGGCGTCCTTCAAAAGCGCGAAGGCGCTCGGGTAGTCCGCGACATTGCGCGGCAGAATCCGCACGTCCTCGGGGAGCAACGAGCGAAGCGCTTCGGGCGTGAGGCCGGGCGAGAGCGCCGCTTCGCGCTCGAAGAGCCGGCGAAAGACTTCGGTGTCGACGGAATCCGAGGGAGCAGAACGGGCGAATGCGGAGGGATCGAAAGCAGCGGGCGGCATATCAGCAGGGAAAACGTCTCGAAGTCGTACGGAAACCTACCGGAAAAAGATTGATCGGCAGGAACCGACGAAAAGAAGCCGGGAATCGGAATTTTAGCGTCCGCACCGCTCGCAAACATCGGATACGACGCGACCATCATCGAACAAGATACAAGGGTTTTTACCATAATCCAAATAGGGTAGTTTTCAACGCCAACACGGTTCCCGTCCTCGAAATCTACCTCCTTTCGATGAGCTATCGTCTCTACTTTTGAGCTGCTTCAAAGAAATTCGCCCGTCTTTACATTTCCATTCCCGTAGCATTCCACCTAACGAAGCGACCCAAGACTGCTTTCGCGGTCTGGGACTACCTTAGAAGCGGGCCGCTTCATAAAAAAACTTTCGAGGAAATCAAATGAAGAAGATTCTTGTTGCTGCCGCCGTCGCCTCCTGCTTCGGCCTTGCCAACGCCGCCGAAGACATTACGGTCGATGTCGCCGTTATCGGTGCGGGCGGTGCGGGCCTTTCCGCCGCCGTCCAGGCCAACGACCTCGGCGCCAAGGTCGTCGTGCTCGAAAAGATGGCCATGGTGGGCGGCAACACGATCCGCGCCGCGGGCGGTCTCAACGCCACGGGCACGGCTCTTCAGGCCGCCAAGGGCACGAAGGACTCCGTCGAAATCATGTACTTCGACACGATGAAGGGCGGCCACTGGAAGAACGATCCCGAACTCGTCCGCACGCTCTGCGAAAAGTCCGCTTCGTCCGTTGAATGGCTCCTCGCCCTCGGCGGCGACCTGCGCGACGTGGGCCTGATGGCCGGCGCCTCGCAGGCCCGTACGCACCGTCCCACGGGCGGCGCTCTCGTCGGTCCCGAAGTGATCCGCACCCTCTACACGGCCGCCAAGGCTCGCAACATCGACATCCGCACGAACACCCAAGCCACCGAAATCCTGAAGGACAAGTCGGGCAAGGTGATCGGCGTCAAGGTGAAGGGCAAGGACGGCGAATACACCGTCAAGTCGAAGGCCGTCGTGAACGCCGCGGGCGGCTTCGGCGCGAACAACGACCTCGTTGCTTCCTACGTGCCCCGCCTGAAGGGCTTTGCCACGACGAACCATCCGGGCGCCACGGGCGACGGCATCACGATGGCGAAGGACGCCGGTGCCGCCCTTATCCAGATGGAAGAAATTCAGACCCACCCGACCGTCGTGCCGAAGGTCGGCGAAATGATCACCGAAGCCGTTCGCGGCAACGGTGCGGTCCTCATCAACAAGGACGGCAAGCGCTTCTTCAACGAACTTGACACGCGCGACGCGGTCTCGGCCGCCATCCTCAAGCAGAAGGACGGCGTGGCCTACCTCTTCTTCGACTCCGACATGCAGAAGTCCCTCAAGGCGACGAACGGCTACATCAAGCAGCCGTACTGCCTCTCGGGCGAAACGCTTGACGAAGTCGCCGGCAAGATGGGCGTCGACGCCGCCACGCTCAAGGCCACGATGGAAGACTGGAAGAAGGGCAAGGCCGCTTCGAAGGATGCCTTCGGTCGCGCCGACATGCCGCGCGACCTCGACAAGGGCCCCTTCTACGCGATCCTCGTGACCCCGGCCGTCCACCACACGATGGGCGGCATCAAGATCGACTCGAAGACCCAGGTCTACAACACCAAGGGCCAGATCATTCCGGGCCTCTTCGCCGCGGGTGAAATCACGGGCGGCGTGCACGGCGGCAACCGCCTCGGCGGCAACGCTCAGGCCGACATCGTGACCTTCGGTCGCATCGCCGGCCAGCAGGCCTATATCTTCGCCAAGCAGCAGGATGCCGCGAAGAAGTAATCCTTCCTCTCTCAATGCGCGTCGTCCATGAGGCGCGCGGAGAAACCCTCGCCCCGACAGGCTTCGGCCTGCCGGGGCGTTTTTCGTCCGGTGTCCGTATCGGCCCGCCTCCGTTCGGGTTGGAACCTCTCCTCACTGACGTGAGGGGATTTCACCCTTATTCGCTCCTCACGGAGGAAGCACACCTTCATCGAACGCTTGTTCCAAACAACCGCCTGTTCCGAAGGCTTCCAAATAATGATTGCATTCGCACGCTGGCCTTCGAGCGCAGAAAGCCGTCGGTCTTGCACTTTTCCTTCGCGCCGAACGTCGTCACGAGGATGAAGCGTTTGCCGCGTTGCGGTGATTGTTGGCGACGGTGACGAATCCGTATTCCGTGAGTCCTGCTTCCTTGCGAAGCCGCGCGAGTTCCCCGTTGCGTTCCGTCTTCTCGGACAGAACGAAGGCATCGTGCCATGCCTTCCACTCTTTCAATTTCTGAAAACGCCCCAAGGCGGTGTCCAACGTCGCGTTGTACACCTGCGTGCCGAACGAACACTTCGGCTTCAGGAAACGCGACACGTCGTCGACGTCCCGAACGGGGAGTTCGACAATGAAAGCGGGAGTTGTCATGCAGGGCATTCCAGGTCTTGTGCTCCAATCCTGTTGCACTCTTATGCCTCGACCGAAGTCGAAGGTTTGAGGGCGGATTTTCCATCAACATGAAAAAACCGCGCTCCTGAGAGCGCGGTTTTTGGTGGAAGTCCGTACGGAACGCATACGGGTGGGAGGCGTCGGAGCGGAAATTCGGTCGTATGTGTTTCCTGACCGATTCCCGCTCGGAGTGCCGCGTACTTACTCGTCGAAGAAGTCCTTCCCGGCAGCTTTCGCCTTGGCGCGATCGCCCGCGAGAACGAAAGTCATGCGATCGGGGTCGGCGATGCGGGCAATCGCCGCATTGACGTCCTTCACCGTGAGAGCGCGGATGGCGTCTTCGGTTTCCTTCGAAAAGCTCCAGGTACGGCCCATTTCGAGGTTGCTCGTCCAACCCGCCGCAAGCATGCCGTCCTGCGCGCGGTTGACGGCGCGGTTTTCAATCATGCCGCGTTTGGCTTCTTCGAGCTCTTGCTCGGTAATGCCGTCCTTGAGTGCCTTGCGAAGTTCGTCCTTGAGGCTCGCTTCGGCCTGCGCGAGATTCTGAGGCGCCACGATCGCACCGATCGACCACTTGGCGCGGTTGCCGAAAGCGGGGATCGTCACGTTCGAGGAGGCGCCGTAGGAGAGGCCTTCCTTTTGACGCAGACGCGTCACGATGCGATTCGAAAGACCGCTCGAGCCGCCGAGGATCCAGTCGGCCGTGATAAGGGCGGCCATGTCGGGATCCGCCAGGTTCGCCGCAAAGTCAACGCGGGCCATGAGGATCGCGTTTTCCTTTTCGGGCGTGTCGACGACGAAGCGCGCGGGTTTCACCTCACGATAGTCGCTCACGATGCGCTCGAAGGGCACTTCGGCCTTCTTGACGCCCACGACCTTCGTCTTCAAAGCGTCTTCGACTTCCTTCGGATCGAAGTCGCCCACGACGGCAAGCGTCCCCTTCGTAACGCCGAAGACGCGCTTCCAGTAATTGCGCACGTCCTCAAGCGTCGCCTTTTCCACTTCGGCCGCAAGCTCTTCGGACGTTTCCGTGTAGCGGGCGTCCCCCTGCGGGTAGGTGTTGAAGTGACGCGTCATCACATCGCGCCCCTTGACGCGCGGGTCGTCGGAACGCGACTGAAGACCGACGAGCGTCTGGCGCTTCAGGGTTTCGAACTCTTTCTCGGGGAAGATCGATTTCGAATAGAGTTCGCCCACGAAGGCGAGCGCTTCGGAGAGGTGTTCGCGGTCCGTCGTGAAGCCGAAGGGAGAACCTTCCATCTTGAGGGCCGTGAACTTGTCGTCGATCTGATCGCGCGTCATCGTGTCGGTGCCGCGAGAGAGCATCGCGACGGCGAGCATCGGAATCGCGGCATTCACCGACGTTTCGTTGTTGCCGTTGTTGAACTGCATCTGCACGACAACCGTTTCGCCGCGAGTCTTCTTCGGAAGAAGCGCAACCTTCACGTCGCCGATGTCAAGGAGCGTCGTACGCTTGTCGATGTTGTCCTGCGAGACGTCGAACGCTTCCGCTTCGGAACCCTTTTCGGAGAAGGTGTAGCGCGAGAGTACCTCGTCGACGCCCGGCGCCGCCGTGATTTCGGCGCGCTTCGTTTCGTCGGTCGGAATGTAAAGACCCACGACGCGGTTGTCGCGCACGAAATAGGTCTTCGCCGCGCGATCGACGTCGGCGGGCTTCACGTCGCGCACCATTTCGCGATCCGCGAAGAAGAGGCGCCAGTCGCCGAGCGCGATGTATTCCGAAAGGCCCACGGCGAACTGCTCGGGGTCGGAGAGCGTGCGCTCGAACATCGTCGCCTGGTCGGCCTGCTGACGACCGAGTTCTTCGGCGGTGGCGGGCGTACGGGCAAAAGCGTTTTCAATCGCGTCGACGAGCTTCGTCTTAACGAGTTCAATGTCGTCGCCCTTCTTGACGAGCGCGCCGAACATGACAAAGCCCGGCTTCTCGGCCGCAATCGGCCAGCCGAAGACCTGCGTCGCAAGACCCGTTTCGACAAGTTCCTTATAAAGGCGCCCCGTCGGCGCGTCGGCGAGGATTTGCGCCGCCATTGCGGTCGGTTCGTAGTCGTCGTGAAGCGCTGCCGGAATGCGGTAGCCTACGGCCACGAGCTGCGTTTCGCCCTGACGACGGATCGTGAATTCGCGCTCGCCGTCGGCGACGGGCTCGACCGTCCACTCCTTCGGGAGAACGCGTTCGGGCTTCGGAATCGCGCCGAAGTCCTCCTTGATCCAACCGAGCACCGTTTCGGGATCGAATTTGCCCGACACCGTCAGCACCGCGTTGTCGGGCTGATAGTACTTGCGGTAGAAAGCCTGAAGGTTTTCGATTTCGACGTTTTCGATGTCGCTCCGGGCGCCGATCGTGCTACGGCCGTACGAGTGCCAGTCGAAAAGCACGCTCTGCATGCGTTTCATCATGACGGAAACGGGCTTGTTCTCACCCATTTCGTATTCGTTGCGAACGACCGTCATCTCGGTGTCGAGGTCCTTCTGCGCGATGAAGGAATTCACCATGGCGTCGGCCTGCCAGCCGAGCGCCCACTTCATGTTGTCGTCCGACGCCGTGAAGGAGACGAAGTAATTCGTGCGGTCGAGCCACGTGGAGCCGTTCATGCGAAAACCGCGCTTCGTGAATTCGCTCGTGGGCGAAGGATAATTCTTCGATCCCTTGAACATCAGGTGTTCAAGCAGGTGCGCCATCCCCGTTTCGCCGTAATTCTCGTGGCGCGAGCCCACGCGGTAGGTCATGTTGACCGTGGCGGTGGGCTTCGAGGCGTCCGGGTAGAGGACGATCTTGAGGCCGTTGGGCATGCGGTATTCCGTCATCCCTTCGACCGTGACTACCGGGACGGGCGTCATGTCGTTCATGTTTTTCTCCTCGGCCGCTTCGACGCATCCGATCGTCGCGACGGCGGCCGCAGTCATCATCATTGCCGCTTTTTTGTTCATAACAGGAACTCTCGGGTAGGCGACCCTGTTGGCGGCAAGCCGTCCGTACCCGTCTCTGCGCGGAACACCCCGCGGGCGGGCCGGACGGCCGCACGCGGGCCGTCGAAAGTTATTCGGTCTTCCCGAACTCTACGCTCCCTCGGCCGGGCAAGGGTAACCGGGAAGCGGGAAAACGTTCGGTAATGTTACCGTGCGGAAGGCTTTGTTACGAAGGCCCGGAGGCCCGACCGAAGGACTTGTCCGCGCCCGGGGCGCGACAGGACGCTTCAGGACGGGAAGAAACGGAGCGGACCGCAGCCGGAATACGGCGCTCGGAAAGGAGGTATGCAACGAACGACGCCCCTACCGAGCGGAAGTTTCTCCGAAGGGGAGCGCCGAGCTCTGCTATCCTTCTTCGATTCGAAACGCACCGGGCCGCCCGTTCTTGGGGCGGCAGCGCCATGAAACTACTCTTCGACCTCTTTCCCGTCATTCTCTTTTTCGCGACCTTCAAGCTCTCCGAGCACTTCTCCGCGGACGCGCTCGCGCTTGCGCAGTCCGTCATGGGCGAAGGCGTCACACCCATGACGGCGCCCGTTTTCCTCGCGACCATCGTGGCGATTCTCGCCACCTTCTGCCAGATCGGCTGGCTCAAAATCAAAGGACGGCGCGTCGAAACGATGCTCTGGATCAGCCTTGCGGTGATCGTCGTCTTCGGCGGACTCACGCTCTGGCTCAAGAACGAAATGTTCATCAAGTGGAAGCCCACGATCCTCTACTGGGTCTTCGGCTCGATCCTCGTCTACGGAAACTTTGCGGGGCGAAATTTCATGCGCGCTCTGATGAAGAGTCAGATCGACATGCCGGATGCGGCCTGGCGCACCGTGCAGAATCTCTGGATCCTCTTTTTCGCCCTCATCGGCTGCGTCAACCTCGCGGTTGCCTATCTCTTTTCGACCGATGTCTGGGTCGACTTCAAGCTTTTCGGCCTTACCGCATTGACAATGATTTTTACAATTGGCGTTGCCTTCTACATGACGAAGCACGCGGTCGAGCGGCAGAATTGAAAGATCTTTATTCGGCCAATCACTCTGTGGGACCCGCGGCCGTACTGAGGACCGCGAATTCCGTCAACCAACCCAACGTTTTTTCGGAAGCTTAAAAATGGACAAGAAAGTCATCGCCCTCGGTCTTGCGGCTCTCATCACCGCCGGCACGGCCAGCGCCGAACTCAAGGCCTTCAAGGTGAACGGCGAAACCGTAACCGTTGCCGAACAGAAAGTGCTCTACGATCGCGCGATCGCTCAGGGCCAACCCGCGGGCGACGAGCTCGAACGCCAGGTGAAGAACATCCTCGTTCAGCAGAAGGTGCTCCTCCAGGAAGCCAAGAAGGCCAAGGTTGAAAATCAGGAAGCCGTCAAGCAGGCCATTGAAAACGCCCGTCAGCAGATCCTGGTGACGGCCCTCGCTCAGGACTGGGCCAAGAAGAACCCCGTCTCCGAAGCCGACCTCAAGGCCGCCTACGACCGTGAAAAGGCTGCTTACGGCGACACCGAATACCAGGTTCGTCACATCCTCGTGAAGACGGAAGACCAGGCGAAGAACCTCATCTCCCGCATCAACAAGGGTTCGGACTTCGGCAAGCTTGCCACCGAATTCTCCGAAGACACCGGCAACAAGGCTCAGGGGGGGCTCCTCGGTTGGGTCGTTCCCCGCTCCTTCGTTCCCGCCTTCGGTACGGCTTTCTCGGCGCTCAAGCCCGGTGAAGTCGCTCAGACCCCGGTTCGCACGCAATTCGGCTTCCACGTCGTGAAGCTCGAAGCGAAGCGCAAGGCCGAGCTCTTCCCCTCCTTCGAAAGCCAGAAGCCCGTTCTTCGCAACGCGCTCGCCAACCAGAAGGTTCAGGCTCACTTCCAGGAAGTCGTGAAGGCCGCCAAGGTTCAGTAAGTCGACTCCCCGCGCGAAGACCGGGGATCCGCTCAACTTTCCCGAAACGCCGAAACGCCGTTCGCCCTCAGACGAACGGCGTTTTTTTTCGGGTATATAAGAGATTATGTTGGGAATCGGCTCTGACGTGAGAAGCAGATCGGTTAAAACAGGGGAGGAAAAGGACATGGAGAGAAATTTTCCTTTCCTAACGCCCGAGAACAACAACTCTCGGATATTAGAAGTTTTATCAGACTTCCCATGGAGGACTTGGGTGGCACTAGGCGTTTCCGGTAACGGTAAGGTTCAGCGGTGAACTCCGCTCCATCTGAATATGTATGAGCGAAGAAATCGGAGGGTACGCTACTGGTAACAATTCGCTCCAGATCGCTCGGCGCAGTGGACCAGGCAACGAACAAAGGGCCTGCCGGAGACGTTGCCCCTTTATCAAGTCACAATGGCAGCTTATGCCTTACGCTTCCATTCGTATGGAACCAAAAGCCTCGACATCCAACGATGCCGAGGCTTCTTTGTGTCAGAAGGGGCTCTGTAGTACCGGACAGAGGTCCCAACCCAGATTACTGGCCTTCGTGGATTCGCATATCCTCAGCCGAGAATCCCGCTTCGATCTGCTTGATGAACCAAGCCGGCTTACGGCCACAACCACTCCAGGTCTGAGAGGGATTTTCGGGATTGCAATAGACCTGCTCAGACTTCGCCTTTTCAGCGGGGAAGAGGTCTTCTGCCGTGATGTCAAATGACGGCACTGCTCGCGCATCGCAACAATAACGCAGTCACGAAGAGCCTTCTTCTTCGCGGCAACCCGCTTTTCTTCCTCAAGAACTTCCTAGAGTTCAGTGTCAAATTTTTTTCGTCATTCTCAAATCTCCAACACTTTAGATGAATTGTGGCTATTTTCAAAAGTCAGAACCCCAATAACTAGACTGCGAAAAAGAATTCATCATTCAGCTTAGATGAGTGAGGCTGTCTGTAAATCCAACTTTTCATGAGGTCGCGTCATTAGCATGAATTCTACCTCCTCGGCTAGCATATCGAAGCCAGATGGTTAATCTCTTCAAAAAGTGCTGACTCAAGCCTTTCGTACCGAAGCTTCTCAACATCTGCTTGCTCTAAAAGGATGCCTTTGATATTGAATTTAACCGTGATCTTTAGCATACGTTCCGACGAGAAATATCCATCTACCGTTACCCCGTTCGCAGAACTTGATCAGGACTGAAGCGAGCATATTCGCACAAGCACTACAGCATCAATAGATTGTCAATGGAGTGAAATGCGTTGAGCATAACGTTTCGCCTTTTATTCATATCCATATCCGAGGAAAAAGGTCCAAAAAATTTATTAACCAATTCTTTATCTTCAGTGTAGAGGATTGAATATAGGATGTACCTTACTGATATTGTTCCGCTGTTGTCAGGAGCATGATCGATCAGCCAGTCATCATGATCCTTAAAAGGATTTGAATTTTTAATATAGTTCTGATAGGTAGTCCCATTGAATGCAAACTGTAGTAATGCATAAATGGATATCAATTTGTATCCATTCTTTTTTTGAGTTAAGCTTGCATCGAATATTAGATATACATACAAGTATTTTACAAGCTTCTCGACGTCTCGGAATGAAAGATTCCGAGATTCCGCGAACTCCGTAAGTAACGGGAGAATATGATGGTCCTTAAAGAAAGGAGAATCAAGGAGTCCACATCGATTCAACTCCATACCCAAGTATGTTATGGAATTATGAACTTCCTCTTTGAATGAGGAGAGTGTTACATTTGGGAGTTTGATTTGGAGCTGGAAAAATTTATCTAAATATCTTTTGGCAACTTGTTCGTTATTTCCGTAGCTGTGTTTAATTATTTCGACTAATTGCTCGGAATTGATAACGAAAACAATTTTTAGTTTAGGCATGTTAAATACATGCTTTACGACCTCTAAGAGATGTAATGCGTAGTCAGGCCTGCAACGGTCAAGTTCATCAATAAACAGCACAAACGTCTTATCGCCAGCTACTTCTTTAATCTGATCTCTTAGTTCATTCAAGTCTTTCTCAAGATTAGCTCTAGCTTCAAAAGCTTCCTTTGCCGTTTGTTCTTTTATTTGCTTTATTGCAGATCGAACATCTTCCGTGATCTTGCCTACTTGAGGACAGTAATATTCGATCAATTTCTGGCCTGCAGTTGTAGCTACAACCTTTATAATTGTTCTTATAGTCTTTTGCTTTTTTTCTTCACTACCGAATGTAAGATAAAGTTTTGAGAGAATGCTGGTTAATGGATCATTGTATCGATCCTCAAAGAATGCATCAAAATATTCAGCCACAAACAAATCTTTGTGTTCTTGATTAATGAGATGAACAGTCTTCTTACAGAATTCTGTTTTACCAGTACCCCAGGCGCCATTGATGCTCATAGGGAATAGACTATTTTCATTTTTAAGTAGATCTATTAATCGCTCAGCAAATGGACGTCTGTTAAATTCGTCCCTGGTATCAAATGTAATCTCGTCGATCATAATTTCCTCTCGGCTAAATAAAGTACTTATCTCTCAAGTAGAGAAGTATTTCATTATAGCGCGAGTTTCAGGATTTTGATGGCTCTTATGCTAAGTGCATACCCAGGAGTTCGTCTGTCTATAATGGTAAGTCTTCAATTTCGATGGACACTTCCTACCAATTTCAGCGAAACAGTCACTGGTAGCCGACTTTTGCGAAGTTCACAGATTATCCGAATTGTTTGAGTGACGTGGATTCTTGCGATTTTTAGGTGTTATTTGCCTCACCTAGAAGAATCACGACCAGATTGGTCTGATCTCAAAGTAGCGGACCTGACGGCTCCATTCGATGCACTGATGTGGTTGCCCAATTTAGCATGATCGTCGAGAATGCCAAATTTAAATGTTGCGAGTCAAAATAGACTGACCTCTTGGAGGACAAAATTAGTTGCCCCCTCTGTGCCCCCCAACAGAAGGGAAGTCCATGCCATCCAAAAAGCTCAAACTATGCACGAAGATTGTTCTCAATCGGAGTCATCACTTCGTGATATCCCAACAACTCATCTAAGAAATCCGGCGGCTCAGCGCGAAAGGGTACGGCGTCAAGTGCATCAGCAACGCTCTATGTGTGTGCCCCAAAAGCCAAGCCAAGCTGTTTTTGGAACCTCATGTGCGGCTCCCGCATCTGTAGAAAGAATCACTAAAAACCGGGTAGGGGCGCAGGTATCCCTGCGCCATCCTCTCACACCACTCACCGCACTGTTCCGTCGTGACGGTTACTTATGGTCATGCGGCAGATCGTTGTTACCCATCATCTTGGGCGTTGTCAACGCGTGGGACTGCACCTAAGTTCCTGCAATACGCCCGCAACCCTTGCGCAAGTGGGCAACGCGACAGCGTTGAAAAGTGTTTCATGGCCAGAACGATGGACCTCAACATGGACGTGTTGCACGCTCACTCGACGTACACAATGGAGGAGCTTCATCGTTTCCTTCGCGGCGCTCACGATTCTGTGCGAACTGAAGCGCCGCATGGCGGCGCCCGAGAGCGTCGTCGTGAAGGAAGGAATCCGTCGGAACCTCGCGGACGAATTTACCTGGAACTCGCCGATGTCGTTTCTCTCGCCCGTCAAAGTGATCTACGGTGAAAACGAGTGCCGCTTCGCCGAGGTTACGAAGCGTCAGCACGAGGCTGCGTACCGATTGGGTTGCCCTTCCCTATCTGTACAACTTCGTGCCGATCTTTTTCTCAAATCCGAGCTAAGCCGGTTCCGTAAAGTTACGCGGAATACGGGAAAAATTCAGAAATTCATCAATTACTCGAAATCGGCGGTTGCGCAATACATTTGCTTCCTCCGTCATTTCTTCTCCAGATAATTCGAGTAACTGAAGTAGTAATTGCGATTGAGCGGATTGGATTCCATCTCGCCGATTGCACGAAGCGAGAGGACGCGGAGATTCAAAATTTTCTTTCTAAGATCTTCCGTGAAATCCGGGTGCGCCTCAACAAGGTCGGCCAGTTCCAGTACCCATTGGTACTCTTCGGCCTTGTAGGCATTTTTTAAAGCCGTCTCCACGGCTTCTTGACCGCCGAGCAACTCAACAAATTTGACTGCCCTTTCCTGCTTCGAAAGCGGGTGCAGATTCATGGGATTGCCGTCGTACCGGTGTTTGTCAATACTATTTTCCGTTTTTTTGTCAAAACGGGCATCGTTTG
>ENA-OWPP01002503-OWPP01002503.1-human-gut-metagenome-genome-assembly--contig:-NODE-2503-length-12462-cov-6.185621_pt1 | contig 12462 bp, 14 predicted proteins | sample MGYA00248265_ERZ651848 | MGnify/ENA primary metagenome ERZ651848 (study PRJEB26924, sample SAMEA4378233) | human gut metagenome | biome: human gut; feature: human-associated habitat; material: faeces... | reverse complement strand
CAATGCTGCTGTGGTATGTCTATATTTTAATGAAGGGAGATGATCAGGCATGAGCGCCATGATTCAGTATGTTTTATACCTTGCCATTCTGGTTGTTTTGGCAATTCCGCTGGGCGCATACATAAAAAACGTCATGAGCGGCGAGAAAACTTTTTTGTCCAAAGTTCTGACACCGTGCGAAAACCTGATTTACAAGGTTACGCGTGTAGACAGAGAAGAACAGATGACATGGAAAAAATATGCGGTAAGTGTAATGATTTTTTCCGGTATCGGGCTTGTTTTTCTGTTCCTGCTTCAACTTGTGCAGGGTGTTCTTCCCGGAAATCCGCAGCATCTTTCCGGTGTGAAATGGGATTTGGCATTTAACACTTCTGCAAGTTTCATTACCAATACAAACTGGCAGGCATATTCCGGTGAATCCACATTGAGTTATCTCACTCAGGCTTTAGGTCTGACTGTTCAGAACTTTGTTTCCGCAGCTACAGGTATCGCCGTTCTATTTGCATTGATCCGTGGCTTTATCAAGGTGAAATCCTCCGGGTTGGGAAGCTTTTGGGTGGACTTGACCCGCATTGTGGTTCACATCCTACTCCCGCTGAATCTGGTCATTTCTCTGTTGCTGGTAGGCGGCGGCGTGATTCAGAACCTGAAAAGTGCAGAAACGGTATCCCTTGTAGAACCGATTGCCGTCAGTGCAGAAGGCGAAATCCTTGAGGATGCGGTAATTGACTTAGACACCGAAACCGTCACTGTAGATGGCGAAATCGTTTCGGATGCACAGATCGTCACCGAGCAGTTCGTACCGATGGGTCCTGCGGCCAGCCAGGTCGCAATCAAACAGACCGGCACCAACGGCGGCGGTTATATGGGCGTCAACTCCGCACATCCTTTGGAAAATCCCAATGCCTTTACCAATCTGATCGAAATGATTTCCATTCTGCTGATTCCGGCGGCACTGTGTTTCACATTCGGTTCTGCAGTAAAGAACAAGAAGCAGGGTGTTGCGATCTTTATGGCAATGTTTCTCTGCCTGGTTGTTGCTTTGGGCTGTATCGCCGTCACTGAACAGGTTGGCACCCCCCAGCTTGCACAAAACGGCGCAGTCAATATGTCAATGGCCGAACAGGCAGGCGGCAATATGGAGGGCAAGGAGACTCGCTTTGGCATTGCAGGGTCCTCTACATGGGCAGCTTTCACCACAGCAGCCTCCAACGGCTCTGTAAACTCCATGCATGACAGCTACACGCCTCTTGGCGGCATGGTGACTATGCTGCTGATGCAGCTTGGCGAGGTTATTTTCGGCGGCGTGGGCTGCGGCCTTTACGGTATGCTTGCTTTTGCTATTCTGACGGTGTTCATTGCCGGTCTGATGGTAGGCCGTACACCGGAATTCCTTGGCAAGAAAATTGAGCCTTATGAGATGAAATGGTCGGTACTGGTTTGCCTTGCAACACCCATTGCAATTCTGGTCGGCAGCGGCCTTGCCGCTGTAGTACCCTCTGTCATGGATAGCCTGCATAACGGCGGTGCCCACGGTTTCTCTGAAATGCTGTATGCCTACTCATCCTGTGGCGGCAATAATGGCTCTGCCTTTGCCGGTTTTAATGCGAATACCGTATTTCTGAATGTAAGTCTGGGACTGGTGATGCTCTTTGCCCGGTTCCTGCCCATCATCGGCACACTTGCAATCGCAGGCAGCCTGGCTGGGAAAAAGAAAATTGCCACGACTGCGGGCACCTTGTCTACCACAAATGGAATGTTTGTTTTCCTGCTGATCGTTGTGGTATTGCTGATCGGTGCGCTGAGCTTCTTCCCGGCGCTTGCCCTTGGTCCGCTTACTGAGTTCTTTGGCAGCATTGCGTAAAGGAGATTTACAGATATGCGTACAAAACAGAAAAGTGCTTTTGCCGACCGGAAAATGCTCGGCAGGGCAATTAAAGATTCTTTTGTGAAATTGAGCCCGAAAACACAGGCAAAAAACCCGGTCATGTTTCTGGTTTTTGCGTCTGCGATCTTGACCAGTATCCTTTGGGTGGTATCCCTGTTCGGGTTAAAAGACGCTCCAAGCGGATATACACTGGCGATTGCCATTATCCTTTGGTTTACCGTGCTATTTGCCAATTTTGCCGAGGCCATTGCAGAAGGCCGAGGCAAGGCACAGGCTGATTCTCTCCGGGCATCCCGAAAGGATGTGGACGCACATAAAATTCCCTCTGTCTCGGAGAAGGACAGCGTGACCGTGGTTCCCTCCGCCCTGCTGAAAAAGGGGGAACTGGTGATCGTCAAAGCCGGAGAGCAGATTCCGGCAGACGGCGAAGTCATAGAAGGTGCGGCATCTGTGGATGAAAGCGCCATCACCGGCGAATCCGCTCCTGTAATTCGTGAGGCAGGCGGCGACCGCAGCGCTGTGACCGGCGGCACCACTGTACTGTCGGACTGGATTGTTGTCAGAGTGACCAACGAAGCCGGAGAGAGCTTTCTGGACAAGATGATTGCGATGGTAGAAGGTGCTGCCCGGAAGAAGACGCCCAACGAAATTGCTTTGCAGATTTTTCTGGTAGCCTTGTCCATTATCTTTATCTTGGTGACAGTCTCTCTCTACACTTATTCCATTTTTTCTGCAAAGCTGGCGGGAATTGAGAATCCCACCTCTGTAACAACTCTGGTAGCGCTGTTGGTGTGCCTTGCGCCTACTACCATTGGTGCCTTGCTTTCCGCCATCGGTATTGCCGGTATGTCCCGACTGAACCAGGCAAATGTTCTGGCCATGAGTGGTCGTGCCATTGAAGCCGCCGGTGATGTAGACATTCTGATGCTTGACAAAACCGGAACAATCACCTTGGGCAATCGACAGGCATCGGAGTTCATTCCGGTAGATGGTGTTGATATTCAGGAACTGGCGGACGCCGCTCAGCTTTCTTCTCTGGCCGATGAAACCCCCGAGGGCAGAAGCGTTGTTGTGCTGGCAAAGGAGCAGTTTGGAATTCGTGGCAGAAGCCTTCAGGACAAGAATATGCACTTTGTCCCGTTTACTGCCGTGACCCGTATGAGTGGCGTCGACTTTGACGGGAACGAAATCCGAAAAGGCGCAGCAGATGCCATGCAGAGTTATGTGACCCATGCAGGCGGAATGTATTCTCCGGACTGTGATCGAGTTGTCAAGTCTATTGCGTCCAAGGGCGGCACACCTCTGGTTGTGGCTAAGAACCACAAGATTCTCGGCGTTATCTATTTGAAGGATATTATCAAGCAGGGTGTGAAGGAGAAATTTGCAGATCTGCGGAAAATGGGCATCAAGACCATTATGATCACCGGCGACAATCCGATTACTGCTTCGGCCATTGCTGCCGAGGCCGGTGTGGATGACTTCCTTGCGGAAGCAACGCCGGAAGGAAAGCTGGCAATGATTCGTGATTTTCAGGCCAAGGGTCATTTGGTCGCCATGACAGGCGACGGCACCAACGACGCTCCGGCTTTGGCACAAGCAGATGTTGCAGTTGCCATGAACAGCGGCACACAGGCAGCAAAAGAAGCAGGTAACATGGTGGATCTGGACTCTTCACCCACAAAACTGATCGACATTGTTCGCATCGGCAAACAGCTTTTGATGACACGAGGCAGCCTGACTACCTTCTCCATTGCCAACGATGTGGCAAAATACTTTGCCATTATTCCGGCGCTGTTTATGGGACTTTATCCGGGACTGTCTGCTCTGAATATTATGGGGCTGCATTCCCCGCAAAGCGCTGTCCTCTCTGCGATTATTTATAATGCACTCATCATTATCGCGCTCATTCCGTTGGCACTGAAAGGTGTGAAATACCGTGAGGTCTCTGCCGGAAAGCTGCTGTCACGGAACCTGCTGGTTTATGGTCTGGGCGGTCTGGCGGCTCCCTTTATCTTTGTGAAACTGATCGATGTTCTGCTGGTGTTTACCGGCCTGGTATAAGGAGGAGACAAAATATGAATGCGATAACAAAGAAAACAATCTCGTATTTTGAAGGAATTCTTGGCATGACCTTAGCCGTCCTATGTGCGAGTACGCTGCGTTTCGCCCTGTGGGAGCCGGAATTGCTTCAGAAAATTTTTCTCACAATCTTCGGATAAGGGGGTATATATTATGAAAACAATGAAAAGTGTACTGCCAAAGGCAGGTATGATCTTTTTAATCTTTACGCTGCTGTGCGGCGTAATCTATACGGGTGTTGTCACAGGAATTGCTCAGCTTATTTTCCCGGATAATGCAAACGGAAGCATCATTGAAGTAGACGGGAAAAAATATGGCTGTGAATTACTTGGGCAGCAATATACAGATGAAGCCCATATGTGGGGGCGCATTATGAATATTGATGTTTCCACCTATACCGATGAAAACGGAAAGGCACTGATGTACGCCGCCCCCTCCAACCTCTCTCCGGCAAGCGAGGAGTATGCACAGCTCGTGGCGGAGCGGGTAGAAAAGCTCCGGGCTGCCGATCCGGACATGGACGAAACGGCCATTCCGGTGGACCTGGTTACTTGTTCCGGCAGTGGGCTTGATCCCCATATTTCCCCGGCAGCAGCGGAATATCAGGTAGTGCGCATTGCAAAGGCAAATGATATGACCGAAGATGAAGTGCGTGAGATCATCCAAAACTGCACCGACGGACGATTCCTTGGCATCTTTGGTGAAGAGACTGTCAATGTGCTGGAAGTCAATCTGATGCTGGACGGTATTCTGGAGAAGTGAAATGAACATAGCTAAAATCATGATTCCCAAAATCTCCACTGTATTTCTTTATGAAAAGGATACGATTCGTCAGGGATTGGAACGGTTTATGGTACATGGCTATACCGCTGTCCCGGTACTAAATGATCAGGAACAGTATATTGGAAGCGTGACGGAGGGAGATTTCCTCCGCCACCTTCTTGCTTGCCAGACAACAGACTTGAAAGTACAGGAGGGATACCGACTTGGCAGCATTGTTCGCAGAGATTTTTGCCCTGCGTTACAAATAGATGCAGATTCCGAGCAGGTTGTAACTGCAATGCTGAATCAGAATTTTGTCCCCATCGTTGATGGCCGGAATGCTCTATGCGGGATTATGACAAGGAAACGGCTGATTGAATTTCTGGCACAAGCTCGTGATAAAAAAGAATAAGTCCTGCATCTTTAGACGATTTTAATGCAGATACGCATTCTCTTTTACCTTCTTTACTCCCTTTGATTTATAATTAAGGGCACATAAAGGGGTATAAAGGAGGATTGCAGGTATGGGGGTTATTACCATAGCCGCATCCTTTGCAATGATTTCCGGTCGGAAGATTTCTTTGATAGGAGGGTTAAAATGGAACTGCCAAGACAAGATCCGGATCAGCTTCTTCATGCGATCCGTAACGATGCATCCACTAAGAAAAGCGGGAAACTCAAAATCCGCTTCGTGATTTTTCATGTCTGTGCAAGAAATCTACGAGTATTCGTTGAATTTTGAAAGTTTGTCGAAGCAGGATTTCTTACATCCCTCCTGAACATCCCTCCAATCTTCAGAAACCGGTACTAATGTCCCAAAATTGAATATAAGCCGATGTGGCGGAATGGCAGACGCAAACGACTCAAAATCGTTCGGGAAACCATGTGGGTTCGAGTCCCACCATCGGCACTTCATCATAAAACAGCTTAGGATCGAAAGATTTTAGGCTGTTTTTCTTTTTTGCCCATTTTTTATACTTTGGCGTTTTCTGGGAAGATATTGACGATTGCATTCGCCGAAGATACCTTACTGGAGAAATCCAGATGTGTATAAATGTTGCTTGTCGTGCTGATGTCGCTGTGCCCCAGCCACTCCTGAATCTCCTTCAGGCTCACGCCATTGGCATAGAGCAGACTGGCGCAGCTATGGCGCAGATCGTGAAAGCGGATACGCTTCATCTGGTGTGCGACCAGAAAATCCGGGAAATGTTGGCTCAGGAAATCGGGCCGAATCCGTTTTCCCATCGGGTCTACATAGATATAGTCAAGATAATCGGTGCAATAGCTTTTGCCGCAGACCTTCCGATTCTGCTCCTGCTCCTTTTTCATTTTATTGAGCATCTGCTCACAGGCAGGGATTAGGGGAAGTGTCCGGCAGCTCGACTTTGTTTTTGTCTTATCTCGTGCGATTTCTGTTAGCGTTCCGTTGACCTTTGCGGTCACAACCGTATGCTGAATGCTGATTTTCTTGTTTTCAAAGTCAATGGCATCCCATTTCAAGCCAACAACTTCACTGCGCCGCAGGCCGTAGAATGCAGCCATGATAACGCCAAACTCCGAAGGGTCACCTTGAATCGCTTTGAAAAGCTGCTCCAGTTCTTCACCGCTGTAAATCTCCGACTTGAACTTTTCCTTACGAGGACGTTCAACGCGATCTGCCGGGTTGGAACGGATCATGCCGATTTGAAAAGCGTACTGCAAGCATTTGCGGATGTTGGCGTGATAGTGAATGACGGTGTTTGCCGTAAGGCCACGATCCAACTCATGCTGGTAGAAGTCTTGGATGTATTTGGGATGCTGTTCCATATCCTGCAATGTATAGTGGAGCGGTTCAAAATATGGGACGATCTTGTGAACGATTGCTCTTTCATAGCTGGTATAGGTTGTGATTTCCACTCGTGACTTCATCATTTTCAACCAGTCCGTGATGAAGTCGGTGAAAAGTACCGGGGAGTTATCAAGGCAGGGGTCAACTTCTTTGATGGGGCTGACCTTCAGCCAATTATTGTCAACGGCATATTGTAGGGCATCGGTCAACTCCTTGTGCCAATCCAGAAGCTGCTGTACACTGGCCTCCTCCTGCTGACGCTCATAGCGGAAGAACGTTTCCAGATCGCGCGGAGAGAGTGCTTTCAAAGACAGCCGCTTCTTTTCAAAGTATGGGACAACTACTCTTCCCAGATCATAAGCATATCTGCCATAGGTTTCGGGCGGAAGGTTCATCACGCTTTCCCGAAGCCAGCGGTTCAGATATTCCGATACCGGCAGGTCGGAAACCTGCTGCATCGTTTCAGGGTTAAACTCTTTTTGTGTTTTACGCAACAGAGATTCAGCTCTTTTTTTGTTTCCTTTAACAGGAAGTCCTGTGCTGATGGATTTGGTTCTGCGCTTTCCATCTGTGTCTTTCCAGCTCAGAATCATCTGATACATACCGTTTTGTTCTCTTAAATGTCCGGCCACATTTGTCATAGTTATGCTCCTTTCTGTTCGCAGCCAAACGTCCTTTGCTTAGGCATCATAAGTTTAGAAGATTCTGGAGTGTTTTGCAAGGATGGCACAAGGGAGTTTGAAAGGTGCATCCCTCCAAGTTGCCGATCCTGATCGAGCAGGTACTCTACCACGCAGAGTTTTGGTATCTTATAGCTGCGTCCTACACGCGCCGAGTGGATCTTATTCTGCTTGACCAACAGATACGCATTCTTCCGGCAGATGCCAAGCATTTCCTGAAGATGCTCCACCGTCACCACATCCGGGTAGTCCTTGAACATCGTCAGATACCTCTCCGTCTTTCGGTCAGGCTCTTCCTGAATCAAAGTGCAGGCTGCGATCTCGCTCATTCCTGTCCTCTCTTTCTAGTTCAATATGTCGATTATTCAGCAGAAAATACTATATGTAAAGTGTGATGGTCTTTTTCGGGGACCATCTCACTTGCCAAAGGAGATATTTGAGCTTAGAACTTCATCGGCAGTGCGTCTTTCCTGCACTTGCCGTTGTAGGTGGTGTAGATGGGGTAAACGTACCGCCGCCAGCCCGGAAGCTTGGCGGGGTTATCCCGGCTGACACGGTAGAGCTCCATGGGATGGACGCCGCTCAGCGCACGGACAAGCCGCTCCTCGCTGTACTGCCCATGATACAGCTGCACAAAGTACATCACGCCCCGCAGGACAGCCGCCCGGAAGGAATCCGGTTTGCCCTCCCACGCTTCCACGATGTGCCGCAGAGCTTCGCAGTAGATCTCTTCGCCCAGCTGGTCGTACAGCTTCAGCGCCGTGCCCACGCAGCCGATGCGGTAGTCGCTCAGCTGCATACTGTCGTAGTTGAGGGAAAGCCCCGCCCGGTTAGTGGCTGCGACAAACGCCTTGGAAGGCGCATCGCCGCCCACCACCTTGGCGCGCAGCTTGATGCCCGCCGACAGGGGTGCGGCGTGACCGTTCTGCTCGGCAAAGAGCAGGGCTTCCTGCTCCATCGTCAGACCGGTGTAGACCTTGCAGAGGATCGGGCGGTCCTCGCCGCCGTTGAGGAGGATGCAGCCCTCGATGGTGTGCTGCCCATCCATTACATAGTACCTGCCGTTGCGGAAGCTGACCTTCGGCTCGTTAACGATGTACTCGTTGAAGTCCCTTGCAATCAGCTCCACTCTCTTGCGCTCTACGCCCCGCTGGTAGATCTCGCGGGGATAGATCAGCTTGCTGCTGTGGATGACCGAAAGCTGGTACGGCGGGTTGATACCAATGAAAGTATTGTTGTCGTTCAGGCGCATCGCATTTCCTCCTTGATTCTCCAAATGTACTTCTCGGCTTCCTCTAAGATCTCAGTCACCTGCTGCTTCCGCTTCGGGCTGGTGAGCAGGCTGGGATTGAAGGTGAAGCTATATTCGAGCCGCTGGATCATGGCATGAACCGCGGATTGCAGTTCGGTGTACAGCATCATTTCCTCGATGCTTCCGGCGTTCTCAAAGGACGACCGGATGGGCGTATAGGGGTAGACAGGCGGTTTGCCATCCACCACCTCAGGCGGCGCATAAACCGCCGTAGAGCGCCGGATAGGCTCTATCTGCTGGATGCTGCCCATAGGGTTCAGCGCAAGGCTGATGCGAACCGCATCATCCACCCGGCGCATCTCCTCTGGGGTCAGATGCCCCAGATACTTCAGTGCCCGGCTTTTGTCGATGGTGAAGATCTGCTCTGCCTGCACAACGGACGGCATATTCAACCCTGCGTTTTCCAACAGGCAGTGGGTCGGCTGGTTTACTTTCTTTTCCGCCTTGCTTGTCATGGTCGCAACGATCAGGGTCGGAGAGTGATAATTGCCCACGTCATTCTGAAGAATGACCGCCGGGCGGTCACCGTGCTGTTCCGAGCCGGTGCTCGCCCCGAAATGGGTGAAGAAGATGTCTCCGCGTTGGAATTTCCAGTTTTGCTGCAAAATTGTACCTCCATGTTGTTATGTGCAAAGCCCGCTGCCGGATGTTCCGCAACGAGCTTCGTTCAAGGTATGGTGGTATGGTTGGGTCAGCGGTGCATGACCACATAATCATAGCCGCGCCGCATCTGGCAGACGGTGCATGTGTCCATGCTCCGGTCTGGGCTGGGTACAAGCGCGATTTTGAAAGCCTTTGCATCCACAAAGTGCCGCAGACAGGTACCGCAGAGAGTTCGGATGGACTTGACCATCTCAGGGGTCAGCTCCATCTCCTCGTAGATCTCCTGCTCGCGCACCGTGGGGTTCAACTCGTCCATAAAAGTGTCCTCCTATGTATCAAAAGTGAATATTCGGATAAAGAATAAATAAGAGTACGTAAAAAAACGGGAACTGCCGGATGCGTGGAACGTACCCGACAGTTCCCGGATCAATATGATTAAAGGTCTCGCATATTCGCCCTCGGCCCCCTGCGAGTGGGGCATGAACATCTGGCAGCGGACTTGTACCGCTTCATTGGCATTTCAGCCACCCCGTCTGCTTTGTGACCGGGCCGCGAATTACGGAAGTATCATTATCGGAGTACCAGATGACGGAACTATTCAGTTTTCAAGGTCCCTGAGGTCGGACGTTTCGCCCTGCGGCAGGTGCCGCTTGGGAAATTGTCCTCTCACTTGGTAGCCGACGAGAAAGGTCAATTCGTAGCATTGAAATTGAAGTTTTTCAAAAATTTAGTAATTCTCTTGATTTTGATACTAATAGTGGGCCGAGATACGCCGTAGACTTTAGAAATTTCAGTGATGTCGTATCCCTCGTAAGCGTACATGGTGATGATTTCCAAATCTTCGGTTTTCAAAGTTTCGAGTGCAGTAAGCAACTGTTCGTTCTCAATCTCACCAATCCATGCAAAACGGCTTTTAGTTTCGTGGTAAGTATCTGTCACGGTAATCGCATCCTGATAGCGTAGCATCAAAGGCGACGCTTCTTCCTCAGAGCTTTCATACGCAGGAGCGGTGAATTCCTGCGTCCGCTCGATAAAGGTACGCTCCGAATTGAATTGCTGACGGTCATAATCGTACATCTTCTGGATGGCCTCTTTCGTCATTCCCGCAGCTGCGTACTCGATGCGCAACTTTTCCCAGTGTGCTTCAAACTTCTTCAACTCATAGCCTTTATTAAAAGACATCGTAAACCTCCAAATTTTCGATAAGTCGTAAAAAGTCGAAAATTTGGAAGGCTACGGATATTTCGCCGCTTGGGGCATCCATGAAAAACGGACAAACATAAAGCCTGCTCCTTTTTACGGGAGCAGGCTACCTGAAGGCTAAAAAAATAGCCGGACAACCAACTAACAGAGCGGTTCTAAAGCAGAATCACTCTATCAGCTGTTGCCCGGCTATTTGGTGCGCGTTTCATACATTGCCTTGCGGCAATGGCCCGTTGCTCGGTGACGAACAGTCCATATTCAGGGTGCAATGCACCCGATTTTTGAAATTGTGGTTTGTCTAAAAAAGTCAGCGTCTGCGGTAGGCTAAGTCAACTGTTGCTATGTTACCGCACTTGAGGCACTTTATGCTGATAGAGCCTGAACAGCTCTCGTTTTTTTGGTAGAGCTTGTGTCCGCAAACCGGACAAAACCTCCAGCCAATGCTGAATTGTGCCTGCTGTATATTGTTCAGCGGTTTACTCTTAAAAGAGCGATTATTTGACCAAGTCATATTATTCTCCAAATCGAATGACGTCCAATGGATGGCAGTGGATGGGTTTTCCGTTGATGACCTGCATCTGCTGTAATCTGATCCTGATCGCAGACCACGATACCCCGATCCGTGCAGCCATCTCCAGAATTCTTTCATAGTTCGGGTCCGATGCGGATTTGTACAGGATTCCATTTGGCAGGCACAGCGCTGCACGTTCTATTTCGGCGTTGACCAGAAATGTTGGCATCAGCAGCTCCGCTGCAAGGGTATTCGCCTGCCATTCTTCCCATGAGGGCTGTCCGTTTCGTTCCCGATAGGCAATGTGCCCACGGCACTTGACTGCTTTTCCGTAGTCGTTCGGAAACAGGTCAGCCAGTATATGGTGCGCCGCTTCATGCGCTATCGTGAAATTCCGGCATCCGGTGCAGCTGTCTGACGCAAGGGCGGAATCGATTACAACGTCCTTCGGCATGAACACCTCCACAAGCTTTGTCCCGTCCCCCAAGGTTACGGTAAAACCGCATTTCTGGAAAACAGTCAGTCCTAGAATACTTCCATCGCTGCATAGCGGCAGCATTTTCACATTCAGCCCAAGAACAGAACTTGCGAGCCGTTCAGGGTCAATGGGTTCCGGGGCATCTTTGCTGATCCTTTTAGATGAGGATGGGATCTGTGCCTCCGGGGGTTCTGCATGTAATACAGGTGAAAGCAGGATTTCTTATGTGATAAAAGAACTTGGGGTGCCGGAGGATTATGCAGCAGGAACGGTCCGGATGACACTCAGCAGAGATACGGGTCGGTCGGATATCGATGCGGCGGTAGAGTCCTTGAAACGCAATATCGATAGACTGAGAGACTAAGGATTGGATGCTTATAAAATTTGATATGCAGTGTGAAAAATAACATTTTTAACATGCAAGATTTGTGCTTATGCACAGACTTGATATGCGCAAAAGACAGCGTAAAAATGGGGATTTTATGAAAATATGTGCGATAAAAATAAAATATCAGGAAAATAAACGTACAGAAAAAAGAATGGTATGTTACAATAGAAAAAACAAAAGAAAATGGAGAAAACAATGAGACCGGAATATATTTTTATGGATCTGGATGGAACGATTTCAGATCCGAAAGAGGGAATCACAAAGGCGGTGGCACATGCACTTACGTATTATGGAATCCAGGTTGAAAATTTAGATACATTAGAGAAGTTTATTGGACCACCGCTTCTGGATTCTTTTCAGGATTTTTATGGATTTTCAGAGGAACAGAGCCGGGAGGCAGTCGGAAAATACAGGGAATATTTCAGCAGGCAGGGCCTTTTTGAGAATGTTTTGTATGATGGAATGAAAGAATTACTTGCGGAAGTTGCTTCACTGGGAAAAAAGATTGTGATCGCGACATCAAAACCGGAAGTATATACTGTACAGATCCTTAAGTATTTTGAAATTGAGCAATATTTTTATTTTTTTGCAGGAAGTACATTAGACGGCAGCAGAAGTAAAAAAGGTGATGTGATCCGCTACGCTCTGGATTCACTTAAAATCACTGCTGATCAGGCAGTAATGGTGGGAGACAGAAAACATGATGTGATTGGTGCAAAAGAGAATGGCA
>ENA-OWPP01002498-OWPP01002498.1-human-gut-metagenome-genome-assembly--contig:-NODE-2498-length-12488-cov-2.858602_pt1 | contig 12488 bp, 7 predicted proteins | sample MGYA00248265_ERZ651848 | MGnify/ENA primary metagenome ERZ651848 (study PRJEB26924, sample SAMEA4378233) | human gut metagenome | biome: human gut; feature: human-associated habitat; material: faeces... | reverse complement strand
CCGGCGAGTAGGCCAGCGCCAAATCGCGCTGGGTGGCGAGAGGTTTGGTCGGCGAGACCTGGATTTTTCCGGGAACCGGAAATTCGTGGAAGTCGAGGGCGCTCTGTTTTAACTGCTCATCCATTTTCTATTCCTTTCTTTCACGTATCGTTCGTAGGGGAAAAGCGTGATGACCATCCTGTCGTTCACCTTTCAGTGGCAGACAGTATCCCTCCTGGCGGGGCGATAAACTTTGAACACCGCCAAACTCTGGCCATCGCTATGATCTGGTTGTTATCAATTTATAGCGGTTATGTTACCCGGATTCGCCGCCAATAATAGCCCCGTCTGCTATGCTTTTTGGTTATGTACCTCATCACTATTTATACCGCATACCGGCAAGCACTCATGTAACACCTTGTTCCAGGAGGACTTATCTATGAATCAGCTAGACAGCATCAAGCAGTTCACCACCGTGGTCGCCGACAGCGGCGACATCGAATCCATTCGCCACTATCATCCGGAAGATGCCACCACTAACCCCTCCCTGCTGCTGAAGGCCGCCGGCCTGGCGTCCTATAGCGGACTCATTGACGACGCCATCGCCTGGGCGAAAAAGCAAGGAGGCGGCCGTGAAGCGCAGGTGACTCACGCCTGCGATAAGCTGGCGGTCAATTTTGGCGCGGAGATCCTCAAAAGCATTCCGGGCCGGGTCTCCACCGAGGTGGACGCCCGGCTCTCCTTCAACCGGGAGAAGAGCATCGAGAAGGCGCGCCATCTGGTGGCGCTGTATCAGGAGATGGGCATTGATAAGTCGCGGATCCTGATCAAACTGGCATCCACCTGGGAGGGGATCCGCGCCGCCGAGACGCTGGAAAAAGAAGGCATCCACTGCAACCTGACGCTGCTGTTTTCCTTTGCCCAGGCCCGGGCCTGCGCCGAAGCCGGGGTCTATCTGATCTCCCCTTTCGTCGGGCGTATTTATGACTGGTATCAGGCGCGTAAGCCGCTGGATCCTTACGTGGTGGAGGAAGATCCGGGGGTGAAATCGGTGCGCAATATCTATGACTACTTCAAACAGCATAAATACACCACCATCGTGATGGGCGCCAGCTTCCGCCGCACCGAACAGATCCTCGCCCTGGTCGGCTGCGACCGACTGACCATCGCCCCGCCCTTGTTAAAAGAGCTGCAGGCCAGCGACGCCCCGGTGGTGCGCAAACTGATCCCTGCCAGCCAGATCCTGCCGCGCCCGGTGCCGCTCAGCGAGGCGGAGTTCCGCTGGGAACATAATCAGGACCCGATGGCGGTCGAAAAGCTGGCGGAGGGGATTCGCCTGTTCGCCGTCGATCAGCGTAAACTGGAAGATCTGCTTGCCGCCAAACTGTCACTTTAGTCTCACGGAGAAAACTATGTCCCGAAGAGAGCTTGCCAACGCCATCCGCGCCCTGAGTATGGACGCGGTGCAGAAAGCCAATTCCGGCCACCCCGGTGCGCCAATGGGGATGGCAGACATTGCCGAAGTGCTGTGGAACGATTTTCTCAAGCACAATCCGCAGAACCCTGGCTGGGTGGACCGCGACCGCTTTATTCTGTCCAACGGCCACGCGTCGATGCTGCTCTACAGCCTGTTGCACCTGACCGGCTACGATCTGCCGCTGTCAGAACTCAAGCAGTTCCGTCAGTTGCACTCAAAAACGCCGGGCCACCCGGAGCATGGCTATACCCCCGGGGTGGAGACCACCACCGGCCCGCTGGGCCAGGGGCTGGCGAACGCCGTCGGCATGGCCATCGCCGAACGCACCCTGGCGGCACAGTTTAACCGCCCCGGTCATGAGATTATCGACCATCACACCTGGGTTTTCATGGGCGATGGCTGCCTGATGGAGGGGATCTCCCATGAGGCCTGTTCGCTGGCCGGTACGCTCGGACTGGGTAAGCTGATCGGTTTTTACGATCACAACGGCATCTCCATCGACGGCAAAACCGAAGGCTGGTTTTCCGATGATACGGCCGAACGCTTCCGCGCCTATCACTGGCATGTGATCGGTGACATTGATGGTCACGATCCGCAGGCCATTAAACAGGCCATTGCGGAAGCGCAGGCGGTGAAAGATAAGCCGTCGCTGATTATCTGTCGGACCATCATCGGCTTCGGTTCGCCCAACAAAGCGGGGTCGGAAGAGTCTCACGGCGCGGCGCTGGGCGAAAAAGAGGTGGCCCTGGCCCGCCAGCAGCTGGGCTGGAAATATCCGCCCTTCGAGATCCCGAAAGAGATCTATCAGGGCTGGGATGCGCGTCCGCGCGGCGAAAAAGCCGAGCACGCCTGGAACGAGAAATTCGCCGCCTACCAGCAGCAGTTTCCGGAGCTGGCCGCTGAGCTGACTCGCCGCATGGATGGCGCCCTGCCGGAAGACTTTGCCGCGACCGCCCGCGACTACGTGGCGAAACTGCAGGCCGAGCCGGCGAAAATCGCCAGCCGCAAGGCCTCGCAAAACGCGCTGAACGCCTACGGCCCGCATCTCCCGGAACTGCTGGGCGGTTCGGCGGATCTTGCGCCGAGTAACCTGACCATCTGGTCTGGATCGACATCGATTAAAGAAGATCCTGCGGGCAATTATATCCACTACGGCGTGCGCGAATTTGGCATGACCGCGGTGGCCAACGGCATCGCCCTGCACGGGGGCTTCATTCCGTATACCTCGACCTTCCTGATGTTTGTGGAATACGCCCGCAACGCCGCGCGCATGGCGGCCCTGATGAAGGCCCGGCAGATCATGGTCTATACCCATGACTCCATCGGTCTCGGGGAAGATGGCCCGACGCACCAGGCGGTGGAACAGCTGGCCAGTCTGCGACTGACGCCCAACTTCAGCACCTGGCGCCCCTGCGACCAGGTGGAGACCGCCGTCGCCTGGCAGGCGGCCATTGCGCGCCAGAACGGACCAACGGCGCTGATCCTGTCGCGACAAAACCTGGCGCAGATGCCGCGCACCCCGGAACAGGTGCAGGCTATTGCCCGGGGAGGCTACGTGCTGAAAGATGCCGGCGGGAAGCCCGACCTGATCCTCATCGCCACCGGCTCGGAAGTGGAGATCACTGTGCTGGCCGCAGAAAAACTGTTGGCGAACGGGGTGAATGTGCGGGTCGTCTCGCTCCCTTCCACCGATGTGTTTGATGCCCAGGATGAGGCCTGGCGCGAGTCGGTGCTGCCGTCGGACGTCAGCGCCCGGGTGGCGGTCGAGGCCGGGATAGCGGACTACTGGTATAAATATGTCGGCTTAAAAGGCAAGATCGTCGGCATGACCGGCTATGGCGAATCCGCCCCGGCAGAGCAGCTGTTTCCGTTCTTTGGCTTTACGGTCGACCATATCGTCGCCACCGCGGAGGAGGTGCTTAACGGGTGATCCACAGCGTGGGCCAGGCGTCTGGCCCCTGCCAGTTATCACACGTCGGCTGCTGCGCGTAGCGGGAGAGACTGAACCGCTGGCCGTCAAAACGCCAGCGGGTCTGGATCCCGCAATCGCCGGCCTCGCGGCCTTTATCCAGGGTCACCAGCTCATGGCGGCGATCATCGTAGCTGGCGTTGATAAGCTCGATCTCCCGCGGTGCCTCGCCCGGTGGCTGAAACGGCAGCGTCAGCCGCACCTGACGGGCAACATAGGGCCGCTGGCGGGAGACCAGCCAGGCCAGCCAGACGGTGTTGTACGCGCCGGATTCGCAGCTGGTCATCAGCAGCACTTTGTCATCCGTCAGCGCAGTAACGCGAATTTCACGGCGGAAGGGATCGAGGGAGCAGTTGCTGTTGGTCATCCGCTCATTACCGTAGTCCATCAGATCGTTGAGCTCCTCACGCCCCAGCGGCGACTGCGCTGTTTCCGCGGTCGCCACTGCGCGCAGCGCCGGGGCCGGCGGTACGCTGAGCGGCGGCTCTTCCCCTTTGCCGACCCAGGCCGTTTCACTGCCTACCCGCTTTTGCCGATCGTCGATAAAAAACAGAGCCGCTTTCAACCCCTGCAGGGAGATGCTCTGCAGGCCATTGGCCAGCGAGAGAGCTTTCCCCTCCTGAACCTGCTGGAGAAATGCATCGATCGTCACGCTGTCGGCGGTTTTAATGAGCTTATCTTCAATGTGCCAGCGCTTGTCGGTCAGGGACAACGGCTTGCCATCCAGCAGCAGGCGCGGCGCTATCGGCGCGAGCGTCGCCACCGGATTGCCGGTGCCACCCAGTTCGATACGCAGGCTGGCGTCAGTCACTGCTCCGGCGCTGCGGCTGAGGGTCATCACCAGCCCATAATGCAGCCCCACGTTGCGGGTGACGCAGAAATTTTGGTTGTTACAGGTGACCTGCCAGTCGTTGAAGCGCTGCTGCGCCGGTGCCGACCATGCCTGTGAGCAAGGCAGCACCGCCAGAAAGAGGAAATAAATGATGCGAAAAAGCATGAACCGCCCGACCCCAGATAAACCCGACCACGGCGCCTATCCTGGACAACGGCAGCAGCTTACTCAATCGGATTTGTCAGAGTTCCCCGACATCAGGCCGGAGGTTTGCAGATACTGCAGCAGAATGACCGCCTTACCGTCGCGGATCTCCCCATTAGCAACCATCTGCAGCGCCTGGCTAAAAGGCAGCTCCAGCACCTCGATGGCTTCATCATCCACCCCGCCGCCGCTGGTGGTTCGCTGCGCGTCGCTGTACTCGGCGATAAAGAAATGCACCACTTCGGTGACGCCCCCTGGCGACATAAACAGCTCAAACAGCTTACGCACCTCGCCCACTTCGTAGCCGGTCTCTTCCACCGCCTCTTTACGAATGCAGGCTTCCGGCTCGTCGTTGTCCAGCAGCCCGGCGCAGGTTTCAATCAGCATGCCGTCATGATTGCCATTGACCCAGGTGGCGACCCGGAACTGCCGCACCAGGACCACCGTCTGCTTATGGCGGTTATACAGCAGTACGGTGGCGCCATTGCCGCGATCGTAGACTTCGCGCTTATGGCGCACGACGCTGCCGTCCGCCCGCGTTAGCTCATAAGTCATGTTGCGTAGTACGAACCAGTTCTCAGAGAGGATTTTATCTTTAATGACGTGAATATTGAGTGACATACCGACCCCACAGCGTAAAAGGACGCCCTCATACTACGCTGCGGGGCCGGGTTTGTCGTCAGTGAAGCGGCGTCGTTTTCAGCGCCAGATAGTCCAAAATCCCCTGCGCCGCGTGACGGCCTTCCGCCATCGCCGTCACTACAAGGTCTGCGCCGCGCACGGCATCGCCGCCGGCAAAGATCTTCTCCTGACTGGTCTGGTAACGGTAACGGCTCTCGACGCCGGCTTTGATGCGCCCCTGGCTGTCCAGCGCCACGCCCGCCGCTTCCAGCCAGGGCATGCGGTGCGGGTGGAAGCCAAAGGCCATGATCACCGCATCCGCCGGCATAACAAACTCACTGCCGGGGATCGGCGTCGGGCGGCGTCTTCCTCCCGCGTCCGGGGCGCCCAGCTCGGTGCGCAAAAAGCGTACCCCGTTCACTCGCCCGCTTTCGTCCAGCTCCAGGGTCACCGGCTGGACGTTAAACTCAAAGACCGCCCCCTCTTCGCGGGCGTTTTTGACCTCTTTTTTCGAGCCCGGCATGTTGGCTTCATCCCGCCGATAGGCGCAGGTCACCTGGCGGGCGCCGTGACGCAGCGCGGTGCGCACGCAGTCCATCGCTGTATCGCCGCCGCCCAGCACGACGACGTTCAGCCCGGCAGTGTTGATATAAGGCTCCTGAGCCGATGCCGCCAGCCCCATCACCTGTTTGGTGTTGGCAATGAGGAACGGCAGCGCATCGTAAACGCCGGGGGCCTCTTCGTTCGGCAACCCCGCCTTCATGGAGCGATAGGTTCCGGCGCCGACGAACACCGCGTCATAGTCGGCCAGCAGCGTCGCCATGGGGATATCTTTCCCCACCTCGCAATTGAGCTCAAAGCGGATACCCATCTCGCTGAAAATGGCCCGCCGCCGGGCCAGCAGCGATTTATCCAGCTTGAACGCCGGGATGCCGAAGGTCAGCAGACCGCCAATCTCCGGATGACGGTCAAAAACCACCGGCTGGACGCCGTGACGCACCAGCACATCGGCGCAGGCCAGCCCGGCCGGCCCGGCGCCGATAATCGCCACCCGCTTACCGCTCGGCTTAACCTGCGAGAGGTCCGGACGCCAGCCGCTGGCCAGCGCCTGGTCGGAAATATAGCGCTCAATGTTGCCGATGGTGACTGCGCCGCTTTCATCGCGCAGGGTGCAGGCACCTTCACACAGCCGGTCCTGGGGGCAGACGCGACCGGTGATCTCCGGCAGGCAGTTGGTCTGATGGGAAAGCGCGACCGCGGCGGCGATATCCCCCGCCTTAACCAGCTCGACCCACTGCGGGATATGGTTATGCAGCGGGCAGGTCCATTCGCAAATACTGTGTTCCCCACACGTGAGGCAGCGGGCGGCCTGCTGCTGCGCCTGCGCCGGGGTGAACGGCTGATAGATCTCCTCAAAGTGGCTCTTACGCGCCTCCGCCGCCAGCTTATCCGGCTCCCCGCGCGGCGGCGTCATCGCCATTTGCCTGACCTTCGCGCCAACATTGGGCTGGCTGCAGGTCGGCGTACCGCGCTGCCACGGCTGCACCTCCTGGCATGCCGAGCGCAGTCGCCGCTGCTTCGCCAGCGCGGTCAACGTCTCATCGTCGGCGAGGGTCAGTGCCTGCGCGGGACAGTTTTCCACACAGGCCGGTCCCGCCTCGCGGCCCTGGCACAGATCGCATTTCTGCGCGCTGGCCTTTACCAGGCCCGCAGCCTGCGGCGTCACCACCACCTGCATCACCCCGAACGGGCAGGCCACCATGCAGGATTTACAGCCAATGCATTTCTCCTGACTGACCTGAACGCTGTCGCCGGACTGGGCAATGGCGTCGTTGGGGCAACTGCGGACGCAGGGGGCGTCTTCACAGTGGCGGCAGGTGATAGCGTTACGCTGGCCCGCCGCTTTGATGACGGTGATACGAGGTAAAAAGCGCTGCGGGGTCAGCACGTGTTGCTCCTCGTTATGCGCCATTACGCAGGCCACTTCGCAGGCCTGGCAGCCGATACATTTTCGACTATCGCTCAAAATAAAGTGGTTCATGGCTTCCTTTTGTCTTCTTGGTGAATAACCCCTCAATGCGCATGACTATTTATTACCCGACAAGACGGCGCCGGAACAATGTCCAAATGCCCAGGATAAACTTTTTCTGGAGAGAATCCGTTTTGGATCAATTTTTTTGACTTAAATGAAATGAGGTTTCACACCGGCAAGGGATAATGCGCCTGTCTGAGGCTGCAAAGCAGGCTCACTGCGTGCTGGCAGGAAAGTTCGAGGTTTCTTTACGATACGGCAAAAGCAACATGATAAATTACACTATCTCCTTAATTTCTCCACGATTGCCGGAGGCGCTGGCGCTAAAGTGGCACAGGCTGTGCAATAACAAAAAAATGTGCATATGAGGTCTTTATTCTGATGGCGAATTTCTTTATCGATCGCCCCATTTTTGCGTGGGTGCTGGCAATCCTGTTATGTCTGACGGGCACCCTTGCCATTTTGTCGCTTCCCGTTGAACAGTATCCCGACCTCGCCCCGCCGAACGTGCGGATCACCGCCAACTATCCCGGCGCCTCCGCGCAAACCCTGGAGAATACCGTCACCCAGGTTATCGAACAGAATATGACCGGCCTCGATAACCTGATGTATATGTCCTCCCAGAGCAGCGCCACTGGCCAGGCGACGATCACCCTCAGCTTCACCGCCGGTACCGACCCGGACGAAGCCGTGCAGCAGGTTCAGAACCAGCTGCAGTCGGCGATGCGTAAACTGCCGCAGGCAGTGCAAAACCAGGGGGTGACGGTGCGCAAAACCGGCGACACCAATATCCTGACCCTCGCCTTCGTCTCCACCGACGGCAGCATGGATAAACAAGATATTGCCGACTACGTCGCCAGTAACATTCAGGACCCGCTCAGCCGCGTCAACGGCGTGGGGGATATCGACGCCTACGGCTCGCAATACTCAATGCGCATCTGGCTCGACCCGGCGAAGCTCAATAGCTACCAGCTGACCACCAAGGATGTGACCGACGCCATCAGTTCGCAGAACGCCCAGATTGCCGTCGGCCAGCTTGGCGGGACGCCTTCGGTCGATAAGCAGGCGCTGAACGCCACCATCAACTCGCAATCTCTGCTACAAACCCCGGAGCAGTTCCGCAATATCACCCTGCGCGTCAATCAGGATGGTTCAGAGGTGACGCTGGGCGATGTCGCCACCGTCGAGATGGGGGCGGAGAAGTACGACTACCTCAGCCGCTACAACCGGCAGGCCGCTTCGGGCCTGGGAATTAAGCTTGCTTCCGGCGCCAACGAAATGGCCACCGCGGAGCGCGTGATCAATCGCCTCAATGAGCTGGCGCAGTTTTTCCCCCACGGTCTGGAATATAAAGTCGCCTACGAGACGACCTCCTTCGTAAAGGCCTCCATCACTGATGTGGTCAAAACGCTGCTGGAGGCGATCCTGCTGGTCTTCCTCGTGATGTATCTGTTCCTGCAGAACTTCCGCGCCACCCTGATCCCGACCATCGCCGTGCCGGTGGTGCTGATGGGCACCTTTGCGGTGCTGTATGCCTGTGGCTACAGCATCAACACCCTGACGATGTTCGCGATGGTGCTGGCGATCGGCCTGCTGGTGGATGACGCCATCGTGGTGGTGGAAAACGTCGAGCGCATTATGCGCGACGAAGGGCTCCCCGCCCGCGAAGCCACCGAAAAATCGATGGGCGAAATCTCCGGCGCGCTGGTGGCGATCGCCCTGGTGCTGTCGGCGGTGTTCCTGCCGATGGCCTTCTTCGGCGGATCGACCGGGGTCATCTATCGCCAGTTCTCGGTAACCATTATTTCGGCAATGATGCTGTCGGTGGTGGTGGCGCTAACCCTCACCCCGGCGCTGTGCGGCGCGCTGCTCAGCCACTCCAAACCGCACACCAAAGGGTTCTTCGGCGCCTTTAACCGCCTGTGGGGGCGCACGGAAGCAGGCTACCAGCGCCGCGTACTCGGCGGCCTGCGCCGGGGCGCAGTGATGATGGGCGCTTACGCGTTGATTTGCGGGGCGATGGCGCTGGCGATGTGGAAGCTGCCGGGCAGCTTCCTGCCGGTGGAGGACCAGGGGGAGATCATGGTCCAGTACACCCTGCCCGCCGGGGCCACCGCGGTGCGTACCGCTGAGGTGCGCCGCCAGGTGACCGACTGGTTCCTCACCAAAGAGAAAGCCAATACCGACGTCATTTTCACCGTCGACGGCTTCAGCTTTAGCGGCAGCGGCCAGAACGCCGGGATGGCCTTCGTGTCGCTGAAAAACTGGTCGCAGCGCAAAGGGGACGACAATACCGCCCAGGCCATTGCCCTGCGCGCCACCAAAGAGCTGGGGACGATCCGCGACGCCACCCTGTTCGCCATGACCCCGCCGTCGGTGGACGGCCTCGGACAGAGCAACGGCTTCACCTTCGAGCTGATGGCCAGCGGCGGTACTGACCGCGACAGTCTGATGAAGCTGCGCAGCCAGCTGCTGGCGGCGGCCAACCAGAGCAGCGAGCTGCAGTCGGTGCGCGCTAACGATCTGCCGCAGATGCCGCAGCTGCAGGTGGATATCGATAACAACAAAGCCGTCTCGCTGGGGCTGTCGCTGAGCGACGTGACCGATACGCTCTCCAGCGCCTGGGGCGGTACCTACGTGAATGACTTTATCGATCGCGGCCGGGTGAAAAAGGTCTATATCCAGGGCGAAAGCGACGCGCGCGCGGTGCCGTCGGACCTCGGCAAATGGTTCGTTCGCGGCAGCGATAACAGCATGACGCCGTTCTCCGCCTTCGCCACCACCCACTGGCAATACGGCCCGGAAAGCCTGGTGCGCTACAACGGCTCCGCCGCCTTTGAGATCCAGGGCGAAAACGCCGCCGGCTTCAGCTCCGGCGCGGCGATGGACAAGATGGAAAAGCTGGCCGACAGCCTGCCGGCGGGCTCCACCTGGGCGTGGAGCGGCATTTCGCTGCAGGAAAAGCTCGCCAGCGGCCAGGCGATGAGCCTCTACGCCATCTCGATTCTGGTGGTGTTCCTGTGCCTGGCGGCGCTGTATGAGAGCTGGTCGGTGCCGTTCTCGGTGATCATGGTTATCCCGCTCGGCCTGCTCGGCGCGGCGCTGGCGGCGACGCTGCGCGGTTTAAGCAACGACGTCTACTTCCAGGTGGCGCTGCTGACCACCATCGGCCTGTCGTCGAAAAACGCCATCCTGATCGTGGAGTTCGCTGAATCCGCCGTGGATGAGGGGTATTCGCTCTCCCGGGCGGCGATCCGCGCCGCGCAGACTCGTCTGCGCCCGATTGTCATGACCTCGCTGGCGTTTATCGCCGGGGTACTGCCGCTGGCCATCGCCACCGGCGCCGGAGCCAACAGCCGCGTGGCGATCGGCACCGGCATCATCGGCGGCACCCTGACAGCCACCCTGCTGGCGGTGTTCTTCGTACCGCTGTTCTTCGTGCTGGTGAAACGTCTCTTCACCCGCCAACGTCCTTCTCAGGAGTAAGGTATGTTTCGTTTGAGTTTTATGTTTATCGCGCTCCTGACCGCGGGCTGCGTCTCGCTTGACCCGCATTATGATCGCCCGGCCGCGCCGGTGCCGGCGTCGCACAACATGGCCGCGCTAGTCCCACGGGTCGCGCTCGAAGAGCGGCTCGGGGTGTGGCTGGCGGTCCGAATACGGGTCGTAGCCGTCGTCATCCTCGTTCTCCGCGCGAATAAAGGGTTGGTCAACGGGGTCGATCTTCTCGGCAGATGGCTTTGTTGCGGGCGCGGGCTTCGCCGCAGGCGCCAGTGACGGAGTCGCCTTCTTGAACGCGCGCGCGTCCTTGGGCGCGACGTTCTTCTCGTCCATACACGTCACTTCCCGTAGTAGCTCGTGATGGCGATGTAGCTCGCCAGGTCGTTTCCGTAGTCGCTCAGGTCGATGCCGTCGTAATGGCTCTTTGGCGCGATGGCCACAATCGCTTGAGTCGGCGAGCCGTTGAGGCTCCCAATGAGTATGCTCCACACGTAATCGCCCTGCTGGCCATAGCCACAGATGAACGAGAGGCCGGTCTTGTCGATGGCGCGCGTGGTCTGGGCCGTGTCTGCCGTGCACGAGGAGACCAGGTTGCTCAGGCCGCAGGCGTCCATCACGGCCGAGATGCCGCTCGAGCTGATGGCCGCGCTCGACGAGACCGCCGAGGCAGAGGCCTGGAGTCGCACGCCGCCCACGGCCTTGCCAGCCGCAAGCGAGCTGGTACCCGTACCGGCACCAAGGGCATCGCCGGACTCGGGGTAGTCCGTGATGGTGATGGTCGCCGTGCCGTCGGAGTAGACCGCATAGGCATTGCCGCTGGGGAACACGCCCGTGGACGAGACGGAATAGCCCTGCTTCGTGAGGTACGCGTCCAAGTCTGCGGGATCGATGTCAAAGTACTCGGCAAGGTGGTACGCATCCGTCAGCTTGGGCGACGGCACGTACAGGGTGACCGTGGAGCCCTCGGAGACCTCGGTGCCCGCCTCGGGCGAGGTCGAGACCACGGCATTCTCCTCGCCCTTCTCGTCCGTGTACGAGACGGTGTGAGCGAGACCCGCCGCCTCGATGGCCTTCTCGGCATCAGAGAGCGTGAGACCAACCACGTCTGGCACCTTGAAGGGCTGCGCCACCGTGAGCGTGATCTGGTCTGACGAGACAAACGCCTCACCCTCGCCGGGATCCACCGCGAGCACCGTGCCCTCCGCCTCGCTGGAGTTCTGGTATGCAATGGAGATGTTCTCGGCACCCACGTTGTACAGGGCCGTCTTTGCGTCTGACTGGCTAAGGCCCACAACCGAGGGTACCGTGCGCGCAACCGCCACGGTGATGGTCACCGAGAGGTCGTCGCCCGTGCGCGTGCCTGCCACAGGGTCCATCGAGATGACCTTGCCCACGTTGTCGTCGGAGAGGACCTCGTTGACGTTGACGGTGAAGCCAAGCGGCGAGAGGGTCGAGCGGGCTTCGGTCTCGGTCTTGCCCACCACGTCGGGCAGGGTCTTGCCGCCCCAGTACTCGTTCACGTAGGTGTACTTCACCACGAAGGCCGCTGCGGCGAGAAGCGCGACAACCACGAGGACCACGGCGAGCGGGTGCACGCGGCTGCGGTGCTTGTCGTTCGCCGTTACCGGTGAGTCGATGGCCACGGGCGCATAGGGGGTCACGCGCGTGAAGTCTGCGTCGTTGATGGGGGCGTAGGGGTCGGTGAACAGCACCGTGCCGATCTGCAACGCGGTGGCCCCGGCCAGCAGCATCTCCACGGCAGCGGGGGCGGCGTCCTGGGGCTTTTCGGGGCTGAGCAGGTTCTCGCAGAAGTGCTCTTTGCGCATCTGGGCCTTGGCCATGAACTCGGCGTTGCCGCCCAGCATGATATCGG
>ENA-OWPP01002496-OWPP01002496.1-human-gut-metagenome-genome-assembly--contig:-NODE-2496-length-12502-cov-11.169920_pt1 | contig 12502 bp, 10 predicted proteins | sample MGYA00248265_ERZ651848 | MGnify/ENA primary metagenome ERZ651848 (study PRJEB26924, sample SAMEA4378233) | human gut metagenome | biome: human gut; feature: human-associated habitat; material: faeces... | reverse complement strand
AAAAAAAAAAAAAAAAAAAAAAAAAAAAAAAAAAGGGGGGCCGCCGGAAGGGCCCCCGCTTTGGCATACGCGCCATAGGGGGTATGGCGTGTATGAAGGGGGCGGATTATTTCCACTGCTTGAGCATTTCTGCATTGGCAAAGATCTCGTCCAGCTTGCGCATAAAGGGGATGATATCGCCGTAATCCAGCGCACGGTGATCCATGGCGATGGTGATGGGCAGGATTTGGCGCACCGCAATGGTGTCGTTGCCCTGGGCGTCTGTCATTACGCAAGGACGCTTTTGGATGGAGTCAATGGCAAAGGCCGTGGTTTGGGGCGGAATGATCTCCAAGAGGGCACAACTGCCCTTGTGCTCTCTGTAAATAGAGCCTATATTGGAGATGGTGGTGGTGCCCTGCTCAATATCTTTCTTAGTCAGGCGATCCGTGGCGGGGATGGAATAATATTTTTTCTTCTCCGCACCGTGGAGCGAGGTGACCTTGTGGGCGCCGGTCTTGGAGCCGATCAGCCGCATCACCGTCTGTGCCACCTTGCCCTGTTTCAGTCGCTGCAAGGTGTTGTCCAGCGATACCTCGTACATGACCTCGTCCATGTTGGAATTGCGCGCCCGGCGCTCGGTGTCCACAATGGCGGCGGTCATTTCGCTGAGGGTTTTATTGCCCATATCGCGCATGTTGACGGTCATCATCTGTCCGTCCGGCAGCAGCATGGGCATGGACACATCAATGTGGTCAAAATATTTCAGGCATCCGCGCACCAGGCGGCGATTAAACAGCAGGTGTGTGTTCATGGACGGCGCTGCCTTCAACCCCTCGCAGATGATCTTCATCATCACGGTATTCAGAGTGATCTTTTCCTCCCGGCTTTTGCAGTTGGCATTCAACGCTTTGACTACCGGCAAAATATCTGTTACATCTGCCTCGTACATCACGATGGCGTGGGGGATCTCTCGCCAGCTCTCTGTGGTCATGTTGGATACGATTTTGCGTGCAATGCCAAAGTGTTCTTCTTTTATCAGTGCCATTGGTTCTCCTTTTGCTTGGGTATTGTATGGTTAGCCGCCGATGATGGACACGGCGGTTTTGTATACTTCTTCTCGTACTTCTTTGATGTAGTCGCCGATCTCCTCTCGGGGGAACGGGTCCTCCTTGAACCTGTGACGGTATTCCAACGCCAGCTTGGGTCGGAATTTTGGGTGACAAATTTTGATCAGTGCCCGTGCCCGTTCCTTGAGCGTCTTGCCTTTTAACTGTGCCACGCCGTACTCGGTGACCACATAGTTCACATCGTTACGCGGGGTGGTGATGGCGCTGCCCTCGGTGATAATAGGCACAATGCGGGAAAGGTGACCCCGCTTGGCGGTTGAGGGCATGGCAATAATGGAGCGGCCGCCACGACTCATGGTGGCGCCTCGCACAAAGTCCACCTGACCGCCTACGGCGCTAAATTGGTTTAGCCCCACGGTGTCTGCGACCACCTGCCCCAGCAAGTCCACTTGCAGGCAGGAGTTAATGGAGACCACATTGTCGTTCTTGGCGATCACCGCCGGATTGTTTACATAATTGATGGGGTGCATCTCTACGGATGGATTGTTGTTGATATAAGCGTTCAGCTTATCCGTACCCAAGGCGGCGCCAATGACGGTGCGGCCTCGGTGAATTTGCTTTTTCGCATTGTTGATGACACCTGCCTCCAGCAGGTCCACCACGCCGTCGCCTACCAGTTCACTGTGCAGGCCTAAATCCTTTTTGTCCCACAGCTGTGCGCACACGGCGTTGGGAATACCGCCGATACCCAGTTGCAGGCAGTCGCCGTCGTGGATCAGTTCGGCGCAGTTTTTGCCGATCTGCTGCTCCACCTGGCTGATCTCTGCGGAGGGTACTTGGGGCAGAGGCTCGTTGATCTCTACAAAGGCGTCAAATTCCCGTACATGGCGAATGCTGTTGCCAAAGGTGCGGGGCATATAGCTGTTGACCTGGGCAATGACGGTTTTGGCCACGCCGCACACACCCTTGGTGTAGTCCACGGTGGTGCCAAAGGATACATAGCCGTGCTCGTCCGGCGGCGATACCATCACCACCGCCACATCCGGGCACACATAATTCTCCAGCAGGTCCGGAATCTCATAAAAATGGCAGGTGGTAAAGTCGCAAGTGCCGTTGGCAATGGCGCCCCGGTTACCGGCAGAGGCAAACAGACAGTTCAGGTGAAAGTGCCCGGCCATTTTCGGCGCCGTCCAGGGGCAATCCCCTAAGGTGAGCATGGAGATGATCTCCACATCCTGAAAGTTTCGGTACTGCTCCACCAGCGCCCGCTCAATGCCCAGCGGCTCGCCGCAGGCAAAGCCGGTGACTACCTTGTCTCCGTTATGGATCAGGGCAATGGCTTCGTTTACGGTCATTCGCTTTGACTGATATATGCTTTTCCAGTCCATAGGCTCTCCAAAATCCTGTGCACAGCACGGTAATAGACAAAATCATAAAAATGACGAGTAAGCGCCAATTCTTTAGGATTTAGTATAGTATTAGACACGCTGTTTGTCAATAAATTCTTGCATTTGAGCGCCGTTTTTTGTATGATGAAGGTAATCTGTACTATTTGCGAGGTTCATTATGATCTATGAAGTGACGCAGTTTGGCCTGCCTAAGAATATTACCGCCGGGGTGACGGAAGCCCTGCGCCAAATGCAGCCGGGGGACACCCTGCACTTTCCCAAGGGGGAGTACCATTTTTACAAAGATTATTGCCAAAGTTTGGTGGTGCACACCAGCAATACAGACAGCTTTCAGCGGCCGAAAAAGACCTTTGGCCTTTTGTTGCAGGATAAAGAGCAGCTGACCCTGGACGGGGACGGCTCCGTTTTTGTGTTCCACGGCAACATCAGCGCTTTGGGCGTACTGCGGTGTCGGCAGATCACTCTGCGGAATTTTACCATTCGGTACGCCTGTCCCACCAATGTGGAACTGGAGATGACCGCCAAGCAAGGCCACACGGTCAGCTATCGAGTACCGGAGAATCAGCCCTTTTATATGGACGGCGGCAGCGTGGTCTTTTTTGAGCAAAGTCCCTTTACCAAGAAGAATTACTGGCAAATGCGCAACAACGAGAACAGCAGTTGCGCCGTGCGTCACCAGGGGGAGACGGTGTTCCGTGAGGTGGACCAGCCGTTTTCTGGACTGCACCGCACCCGCCGCACCGGGGCGCGCACCTTTGATGTGTGGTCCCTGCGGAAGAAGGAATATCAGATTGGGGAGACGGTCGCTCTCTCTATGAACAACTGCCGAGAGACGGCAGGCGCCTTTTTCTCCGAGAGCAGCGACCTTGCCGTGGCACAGGTGACGGTGAATTACCTGCACGGCTTTGGTTGGCTGACCCAAATGTGCCGGAATGTGTCCTTTACCGGGGTACACTTTCACCCGGATTCGCAGCATCATGTGTCGTCTTTTGCGGACTGTATCCATGTGTGCGGCTGCAAGGGCACGGTTACCATAAAGGACTGTTCCTTTACCCAGGCGCATGACGACGCGATCAACATTCACGGTGCGTTCCTGCGCTTTGTGCGCCGCATTGACGACCATACGGCGGTATTTCAGTTCGTGCACCGACAGCAGGGTGGCTACCGGGCGTTCTTCCCCGGCGATACGGTGCGCTTTTATTATCGCAGCTCTTTGCAGCCCTGTGGAGAAGAAAATACCGTGGCTGCGGTGGAGGACGATATAGATGCCAAAACCTGCACCTTGACCTTTGATCGGCCTTTGCCGGAGGATATAGACGCCAAGTTCCGAGGACAGCAGAATGTAGTGATTGAGAATGCCAGCTACTGCCCGAATGTGGAAATCAGCGGTTGTTCCATTCATGGCATTCCCACCCGGGGCATTCTCTGTACCACCGGCGGTCATGTAGATATTCATCACAACACCTTTGAGCATGTGTTTATGGCCAATGTGTTTGTCAGCAATGACGCCAACGACTGGTATGAGTCCGGCCCGGTGCGGGATATGCAAATTCATCACAATGTATTCCACCTGCCAACCCTGCGGCAAAAGCGGTTTTGGCCCACGCTGGCGGCGGTACTGGTGGAGCCGATCACGCTGGGCGGCAAGATCACCGCGCCCGTTCACAGCGGCATTCGTATTTTTGAGAATGAGATCACCCTTACCGACGGCTACGCGCTTTGGAGCAAAGGCGGCGGGGATATTGAGATCGACGACAAGGATCACCCGGTACATATCGAACCGCTGGACAAATAAAAAGATCTAAAAAAGCAGCCTTTCCGAAAATGAACGGAAAGGCTGTTCCTTTATGCTATGATTCTGCGTTGGCTTCTTTGTCTTTCATGATCTTGACCATCATTTGATTGACCTTATACACATCGCCGCAGCCCAGGGTCAGTACCAAGTCACCCGGCTCCACATGGTCGGTCACATACTTGGCAATCTCTGGGAAAGTATCCAGCTGCACGGCACCGGGGATCTTATCTGCCAAGTCCTTGGCGTGAATGCCGATGGTGTTTACCTCGCGGCTGCCCATAATGGCAGAGATTACGCACTTGTCCGGAATTTGCAGCACCCGGGCAAAGTCGTCCAGCAACTCGCTGGTGCGGCTAAAGGTAAAGGGCTGGTGCACCGCCCATACCCGCTTGTAGCCCATTTGCATAGCCGCGCGCAGGGTGGCCTGCAACTCGGTGGGGTGGTGACCGTAATCGTCGGCAAAGGTTACGCCGCAGTAGGTGCCGGTGAGCTCAAACCGCCGGTGGGCACCGTGAAAGTCCTTTAATCCCCGGCAAATATACTCCGGCTTGGCGCCGCTTTCATAGGCAGCGGCAAAGGCAGCCAGAGAATTGAGAATATTGTGCGCGCCGGGCACGCAAATCTCTGCGTGGCAAAGGAACTGCCCATTGTGGTACACATCGTAATCGGAGTGGAACCCGCCGGGCACATGAATGTTCTTGGCTTGCCAGTCACAGTGGTCGCCGGTGCCAAAGGTGATCATCTTTTTGCCGGTCACCTGGGCCATGGCCTCTACGGTATTGGCGTCGTCGCCGTTATAGATCACCGTGCGCGTGGCCTTGTTGGCAAATTTGATGAATGCCTCTTGAATATGCTCCAGATCGCCAAAGAAATCCAGGTGATCCCGGTCAATATTCAGCACCACCGCAATGTCCGGATTCATATGCAAAAAGGTATTGTTATATTCGCAACTTTCACAGACAAAGTTTTGGCTGTGGCCGTAGCGGCCGTAGGCGTTAATGGCAGGCAGCTTGCCGCCGATGACGGCGCTGGGGTCCAGTCCTGCCTCCAGCAGCACCTGGGTGGTCATAGAGGAGGTGGTGGTCTTGCCGTGGGTGCCGCTGATGCCGATGCAGTTGGAGAAAATGCGGCTCATGGCGCCCAGCAGCTCCGCCCGCTCAAAGCAGGGGTAATGCGTCTTAGCCCATTCCAGCTCCTCGTTGCCCTTTAAGATGGCGTTGGTGTAAATCACCAGCTGAATATCCGGGGTCAGGTTGGCCTTGGTCTGGCCTAAATAGACTTTGGCACCCTCTTTTTCAATCCGGCGAAAAGTCTCGGTGTCGTTATTGTCCGAGCCGGACAGCTGATAGCCCAGGGACAGCAGGATTTCGGCCAGGGGACACATGCCGGAGCCGCCGATGCCGATAAAGTGGATGCGCTTGACTTCCTTTAGTAAAGTATCTATATCTTTCATGAGAGAACCTCCCAATTCTTTTTTCATATTATACTACCAAAAGGCGGAAAAATAAATACATATTCCGCAGGAACTGAAAAAATTTTCTGTCATAGAATATGGAGTAGAAAGGAATAGGCACAAAATGCCTTTGTGGGGTGTAGAGATGAAACTGGATACATTTGCCGTGCCGTTTACCGCCGATCGGCGTATGGCGTATGCGGCGGCTTACCTGGAGCAGTGCTCCTATCGGCAGGTGGAGGAGGTGCAGGCGGCGGACTTTGTGCTGCTGCCGGTGCCGGCAAAGGATTATATGCTGGAGGGACTGGACGGCAAGACCGTTTTCTTAGGGGGCGGCAGCTATCCCGGCACGCTGGACTACTGCAAAAATGAGAATTTTGCAGAGAAAAACGGCATACTCACCGCCGAGGGCGCCCTGTGGTTGGCGCAAAATCATCTGGCGCGGGCACTCTACCGCAGCCGGGTGTTGGTGTGTGGCTATGGGCGAATCGGTCGGGTACTCTCCGGGCTGCTGCTGGCCCACGGCGCCGATGTGACCGTGTGCTCTCGTAGTGCCCTGAGCAAGACTCAGGCGCTGTTTGCCGGTGCCCGGCATACGGACTTTCCCGGCCTGGTGCAGCCGGGGGATTATGATTTGGTCTATAATACGGTGCCCCACATGATTTTTACCAAGCGAGAGCTGCAGGCGCTGCGGCGAGACACGGTACTGGTGGACCTGGCGTCCTTCCCCGGCGGGGTGGATACGCTGATGGCCCACACCCTGGGAATCACGGTGGTGGACGGGCGCAATCTGCCCGGCCGCACCGCCCCGGAGACTGCCGGTGCGCTGATCGGCGAGACTGTGGTCGAAATGATTGAGGAGGGACTGGAATGAAGATCGGGTATTGCCTGACCGGCTCCTTTTGCACCTTTGCTAAGTCCTTGGAGGCACTGGAGGCGCTGGTGCGGGCCGGTCATACTATAACGCCCATTATGAGCCAGACGGCTTACACCACGGACACCCGTTTCGGGGACGCGGTGGATATTCAAAATCGGCTGATCGCCATTACCGGCAACAGTATTATCCACACGATTGCCCAGGCGGAGCCGGTGGGACCAAAGAAGATGTTTGATGTGCTGGCCATTGTGCCCTGCACCGGCAACACGCTGGCAAAGCTGGCAGCGGGTATTACGGACACGGCGGTAACGATGGCTGCCAAGAGCCACCTGCGCAATGACGCCCCGGTGGTCATTGGCGTGTCTACCAATGATGCTTTGGGCGGCGCTGCCAAGAATATCGGCCAGCTGCTCAATTACAAGCACTTTTATTTTGTGCCCTTTGGCATGGATAACTGCTATATGAAGCCCAAGTCTATGGTGTGCGATTTTGCCCGGGTGCCCCAAGCCATTGAACTGGCGGCGCAGGGTCAGCAAATCGCGGAAAAAATTTTCTGATTTTTTCGTTTCGTATTGACAATCGGTGCAAAAATGCATATATTAGTCTTATTGCTTAAAACGAAATTTAAGTATAGGCGAAAGCTAAAAAATCGGGCGGAGAGCGGCGGCTTTCTGACAAAAGAGGAAGTGCATAATTGGAAAAGATCATTGACCTGCGGAACATCACAGTCAGCTACGGCGACAATGTGATTTTAGACAAACTGAATCTGTATATAAATGAAAAAGAGTTTATAACGCTGCTGGGACCCTCCGGCTGCGGCAAGACCACAACGCTGCGCTGTATTGCCGGCTTTGTGCAGCCGGACAGTGGGGAAGTGGTCTTTGAAGGCAAAGTCATCAATGATGTGCCCCCGCACAAACGCCGGGTGAACACCATTTTTCAGCGTTATGCTCTTTTTCCGCATTTAAATGTGTATGAGAACATCGCCTTTGGCCCGGAACTGCAAAAGAAGAGCCGCAGCGAGGTGCGCCAAACGGTGGCGGAAATGCTGGAGCTGGTAAACCTGAAAGGGTTTGAAAAGCGGAGTATCTCCTCTCTGTCCGGCGGGCAGCAGCAGCGAGTGGCCATTGCCCGCGCTTTGGCCAATCACCCCCATGTGCTGTTGCTGGACGAGCCGCTGGGCGCGCTGGATTTAAAGCTGCGAAAGGATATGCAAAAGGAGCTGAAAGCCATTCAAAAGCGGCTGGGCATTACTTTTATCTATGTGACCCACGACCAGGAGGAAGCGCTGTCTATGAGCGACACGGTGGTGGTGATGGATAAGGGCAAAATTCAGCAGATCGGCACCCCGGAGGATATTTATAACGAGCCGGTAAACGCCTTTGTAGCGGATTTTATCGGAGAGTCCAATATAGTGGACGCTGTGATGGTGCGGGATTATGTGGTGCGCTTTGGCGGCGTGACCTTTGACTGCCTGGACAGCGGCTTTGCCCCCAATGAATTTGTAGAGGCCGTGGTGCGCCCGGAGGATATTCGTCTGTGCGACCCGGGGCATAAGGCAGCCCTGACCGGCACCATTACAGATGTGGTGTTCAAGGGTGTGTTCTTTGAGATCTTTGTGGATGTGGGCGGCTTTATCTGGATGGTGCAGACCACGCATTACCACGCGGCGGGCAATACCGTGGGTATGTATATTGAGCCGGACGCCATTCATATTATGAAGCGCAGCGAGTACAGCGGCGAATTTGGCGACTATTCCACCTTCTCGGACGAGATGGACCATATCTCGGACGCCGATTATAACTGGGAGGAGGAGAGCGATGAGCAAACTGGGTCGTAAACTGCTGGACAAGCCCTATGCCCTTTGGGCGGTGCTGTTTGTATTGGCGCCCCTTTGCATGGTGGTCTACTATGCGTTTACGGACAACGGCGGCGCCTTTTCTCTCCACTCGGTGAGCCAAATCCCGTCCTATCTGTCTACCATTTTGCTGTCGGTGCTCTATGGCTTGGCTGCCACGGTGATCTGTCTGCTTTTGGGCTACCCCTTTGCCTATTTGATCTCCAAGCACGCGGCGCGCCGCCAGCGAACGGTGGTGCTTTTGGTGATGCTGCCCATGTGGATGAACTTTCTCATTCGTACTTACAGCTGGATGACGATTTTAGGTGACTCCGGCGTGATCAACAGCTTTTTGACCGCCGTGGGGCTGGAGCCGGCCAAGCTGATCAACACCGGCGGTGCTGTAATATTGGGTATGGTTTATAATTTCCTGCCCTATATGATTCTGCCTATTTATTCCGTACTGTCCAAGCTGGACGGCTCGCTGATTGAGGCGGCAGAGGATTTGGGCAGCAGTCGGCATCAGGTGTTTCAGCGGGTGGTGTTGCCGATGTCCTTACCCGGTGTGCTCTCCGGCATTACCATGGTGTTTGTGCCCTGCGTATCTACCTTTTATATTACCCAAAAGCTGGGCGGCGGCCAGGTGGTGCTGGTTGGCGATGTGATTGAGACCCAGTTTCAAAGCGCCAACAACTACAACCTGGGGGCTGCGCTGTCCCTGGTGCTGATGGTGCTGATTTTGATCTGTCTGGGCGTGATGAACCACTTTGGCGCGGACGACAGCAGTGACGGAGGTGTGATCGTATGAGCAAGAAAACCTCTGCCATCGGCAAGATTTATCAGGCACTGATCTATGTGTTTTTATATGCGCCGATTTTGGTGATCGGGTTGTTCTCCTTTAATGGCAGCGCCAACACCTATATGCTGCAAGGCTTCTCGACGCATTGGTACAAGGAGCTGTTCAGCAACGCAGCGGCTATGCACGCCCTGCAAAATACCGTGGTGCTGGCACTTTGCACCGCTGCGGTGTCTACGCTCTTGGGCGTAATGGCGGCGGTGGGTATCTTTAACAGTCGACACAAGCTCTATAAGCGCTCGCTGATGCTGCTGACCAATGTGCCCATGATGAACCCGGAGATCGTTACCGGTATCTCTATGATGCTGCTGTTCGTCTTTGCCGGGGGACTGGTGCACCGCAGCAATGTGCTGGGCTTTTGGACGTTGCTGATTGCCCATGTGACCTTTAGTCTGCCCTATGTGATTTTGAATGTGATTCCCAAGCTGCACCAGTTCGATATGAATATTTACGAGGCGGCGGTGGACCTGGGCTGCAAGCCGGTGCGGGCGTTTTTTAAGACCGTATTTCCGGAGATTCTCAGTGGTATCATCACCGGCTGTGTGATGAGCTTTACGCTGTCGCTGGACGATTTTATCATCAGCTACTTTACCAACGGACCCAGCTTCCAGACCCTGCCCATCTACATTTTCTCTATGACCAAAAAGCGGGTGAAGCCGGATATGTACGCCTTGTCATTTCTGATGTTCTTGACCATTTTGGTTTTGCTGATCCTGTCCAACTGGATGCAGGCCAGAGCGGAGAAGCGGGAGAAGGGGGAGCGCCAATGAAAAAGTGTTTTTCTTTTCTGCTGACCCTGCTGGTGCTGCTGGCAATGCCCGTCAGCGCCTTTGCGGCGGATGATGTTTTCACGCCGGCGCAAAAGGCCTATTACAAGAACCTGGGGCTGCAAGGCACTACGGTGAATGTGTATAACTGGGGCGAGTATATCTCCGAGGGGCAGGAGGACGCTATGAATACTGTTAAGGAATTTGAGCGGCTCACCGGTGCCAAGGTGAATTATACCAATTTTGAATCCAACGAAAATATGTATTCCAAGCTGTCCGGCGGCGGAGTGTCCTATGATGTGATCATTCCTTCGGACTATATGATCCAGCGCCTGCTGGAGGAGGATATGCTGCTGCCTTTGGACTACGGCAATATTCCCAATTATGACAAGTATATTGCCCCGGACTGCAAGGGGCTGTATTTTGACCCCCAGCAGAAGTACACCGTGTGCTACAACATTGGCACCACGGTGCTAATCTATAACAAAAAGCTGGTGAAAGAAGCGCCTAAAAGCTGGTCTGTGCTGTGGGACGAACAGTACCGGGACAAGGTGCTGATGTTTAACAATTCCAGAGATGCTTTTGCCCTGGCTCAGTTCATGCTGGGACAGGATTTGAACACCACCTCGGAGGAGGATTGGAACGCGGCGGCGGAGCTGCTCGCCAAGCAAAAGGATGCGGTGCACCCGGTGTATGTGATGGATGAGGTGTTCAACCTGATGGAAAGCGGGGAGTATGCCTTTGCCACCTATTATGCCGGCGATTATATCCTGATGCAAGACAACAATCCGGATTTGGGTTGCTGCTTTCCGGAGGAAGGTGTCAATCTGTTTTATGACGCCATGTGCGTGCCCAAGTGCACACAAAACAAAAAGGGTGCAGAGGCGTTTATCAACTTTATGCAAGAGCCACAAGTAGCGCTTGCCAATCAGGAGTATATCTACTACGCTTCACCCAATTTGGCGGTGCGGCAGGATGAGAACAATTCCCTGTACGGCAATCCGGTGGTGTACCCCAAGGTATGGCCTAAGGGACAGTATTTTTACAATTTGCCCCAGAATATTCTGGAGCTGCAAAACGACTTGTGGGCTCGGGTTAAAAGCGGCCAGCTGTCAGCGGACGGCAAGGCACAGGACCGGCGCATTTACTGGGCATCCGGTGCGGTGGGTGCAGCGGCTGTGTTGGCGGTGGCGGCTCGGCTGATCCATAAGGCTCGCAAGAATAAAGAACAGGATTTGAGGGATCTGTATTGAATACGCAGTTTAAGTGCGCCATCTTTGATTTGGACGGCACGTTGGTGAATACGATTGATGACCTGGGACTGGCTACGGACTATGTGCTGGAGCAGTACGGCCGCACGCCCAAGTGGACCCAGGCAGATTACAAGAAGCTTGTAGGCAACGGCGCCAAAAAGCTGGTAGAGCGCGCTTTTGAACACCAGCTCTCACCGGAACAGCTGGAAGAAGCCTATGCTATGTTTAAGGTGAAGTATAACGCTGTTAAAATGGATCACGCCCATGCCTATCCGGGAATTCAGGCGGCGCTGGATGATTTAAAGACCAGGGGCATTCGCCTGGGCGTTGTCACCAACAAACCGGCGGAAGCTGCCCGGGGTATGGTGGAGCAGATCTTTGGCAAAGACTATTTTGATGTGGTAATCGGCGCCACAGACGACCTGCCCAAGAAACCGGACCCCACCACTGTGCGTATGGCGCTGGAGGCGCTGGGTTGCAGCGCCAAGGAGGCTATGTACTTTGGCGACAGTGATGTGGACATGATCACCGGGCGCAATGCGGGGATAGAGACCATCGGTGTGTCCTGGGGCTTTCGCTCCTTTGGGGAGCTGTTTGCCCAGCACCCGGCGGCCATTATTGATGACCCCAGTCATATCCCCAGCCTTTTTTGAAAATGTAGGCAAAGCCCTTGACAATATCTGCCGTATTTGCTATAATTCTATGCGTTGAGCGAGAGTGGCGGAATCGGCAGACGCGCACGTTTGAGGGGCGTGTGGGGTGACTCGTACGGGTTCAAGTCCCGTCTCTCGCACCATAACTGGACACCAATTTTGATACTATGCGTATCTTGATTGGTGTCCAGTTTCTTTTTATAAAGTCCTTGATTTGCAAGGCTTTTTCGATACATAAACAAAATAGAAAAATTCACAAGTAAATGATATAATTTAAAAAATGAGGAAGATTTTTTTGAATTTAGTGACGTATGACACATTTTCCCCGTCTATTAGGGTGAAAGGCTTTAATACTAAGGGAAGGAGGAGAAACCTATGGATGATAAGCAGATAGTAGATTTATATTGGGAGCGCTCCGAAACTGCTATATCTGAAACTTCAAAAAAATATGGAAAGTATTGCAGATACATAGCCTTTAATATTCTTCGTAATGACGAGGACAGCGAGGAATGTGTAAATGATACTTATTTAAGAGCTTGGAACAGCATACCGC
>ENA-OWPP01002490-OWPP01002490.1-human-gut-metagenome-genome-assembly--contig:-NODE-2490-length-12520-cov-3.661211_pt1 | contig 12520 bp, 6 predicted proteins | sample MGYA00248265_ERZ651848 | MGnify/ENA primary metagenome ERZ651848 (study PRJEB26924, sample SAMEA4378233) | human gut metagenome | biome: human gut; feature: human-associated habitat; material: faeces... | reverse complement strand
AATAGGATTGGGCAACGCCCTGGTAGACGTACTTGCAACCCTGAAAGATGATACACTCCTTGATGAAATGGGATTACCCAAGGGAAGCATGCAACTTATTGATGATGCTAAGTTACAGCAGATTAACGAACGATTTAGCCGAATGAAAACCCACTTGGCAACCGGTGGAGCGGCTGCAAATACGATCCTCGGACTCGCTTGTTTGGGTGCCGGGACCGGTTTTATCGGAAAAATCGGAAATGACGCTTACGGAAACTTTTTTCGGGCGAATCTGCAAAGAAATGGCATCGAAGATAAATTATTAGTGTCTGATCTGCCATCGGGAGTTGCTTCTACTTTTATTTCTCCGGACGGAGAACGTACTTTCGGTACTTATCTCGGTGCTGCCTCTACGCTGAAAGCCGAAGATTTAACGCTGGATATGTTCAAAGGGTATGCATATCTGCTTATCGAGGGGTATCTGGTACAGGATCATGATATGATTCTTCATGCCATCGAGTTGGCAAAAGAGGCCGGATTGCAGGTTTGTCTGGATATGGCCAGTTATAATATCGTAGCGGGTGATCTTGAATTCTTCACCTTATTAATGAATAAATATGTAGATATTGTTTTTGCCAATGAAGAAGAAGCGAAAGCGTTTACGGGCAAAGAAGATCCGAAAGAAGCTCTTGAGTTGATCAGTAAGAAATGCAGTATTGCCATTGTAAAGGTAGGCGGCAATGGTTCTTATATTCGTAAGGGTACTGAAGAAATTAAGGTAGAAGCTATTCCGGTGAAAAAAGTGATTGATACAACAGGAGCAGGCGACTATTTCGCATCCGGATTTCTGTACGGACTGACTTGCGGATATTCTTTGGAGAAGTGTGCTAAGATTGGTTCAATTCTCTCCGGAAATGTTATACAGATAGTTGGAACCACGATTCCCGGTGAGCGTTGGGATGAAATAAAGTTAAATATTAACGAAGTTCTGTCAGAGTAAGCAGGCAATGAGTTACTTTTACGTCTCATTTTAACGAAAAGTGTATGAAAAAGTTTCTGAATAGACGAAATGGTGTCCTGTTGGCAGCAGTGTTGGTTGCTGTAGCATTCTTTAGTTTCAAGAGCGGTGACGACCGTAACTTCCAGATTGCTAAAAATCTGGATACCTTTAATTCTATCGTCAAAGAACTCGATATGTTTTACGTAGATACGCTTGATCCGAATAAGACGGTCCGTGAAGGGATCGACTATATGCTGTCTTCGCTCGATCCCTATACGGAATACTATCCGGAGGACGATCAGGCCGAACTGCAGCAAATGTTGAATGCCTCGTTCGGAGGTATCGGATCTTTGATCACGTACAATCAAAAGCTGAAACGTTCGATGATAGCCGAACCGTTTGAGGGAACTCCTGCAGCTAAGGTCGGATTGAAGGCCGGTGATATACTGATGGAGATTGACGGAAAAGATTTGGCGGGGAAAAATAACCAGGAAGTCAGCCAGATGCTCCGGGGAGCAGTAGGTACCAGTTTCAAGCTGAAAGTGGAGCGTCCGGACGAAAAAGGAGGGACACGACCATTGGAATTTGATATTGTACGTCAAACCATCCAGACTCCGATGATTCCTTATGATACCATTTTTAATAAGAATGTAGGTTACATCAATCTGAGTACTTTTTCCGGCACTCCTTCGAAAGATTTTAAGAAGACCTTTCTGAAACTGAAGAAAGAAGGTATCACTTCATTGGTGATTGACCTGCGTGGTAACGGTGGCGGACGCTTGGAAGAAGCGGTAGAGATTGCTAATTTTTTCTTGCCTCGTGGTAAAGTGATTGTAACGACGAAGGGAAAGACCAAACAGGCCAGCAATACTTATAAGACATTACGTGAACCGCTGGATCTTGATATCCCGATTACTGTACTGGTGAACGGTGCTACGGCTTCCGCTTCCGAAATCCTTTCCGGAGCTTTCCAGGATTTCGACCGTGCCGTGATTGTAGGTAGCCGTACGTTTGGAAAAGGACTGGTGCAGACCACCCGCCCATTGCCTTATGGAGGAGTAATGAAGCTTACTACTTCTAAGTATTACATTCCCAGCGGACGCTGTGTGCAGGCCATCGACTATAAACACCGCAATGAAGATGGCAGTGTAGGTACTATCCCCGATAGTCTGACTACCGTGTTCCATACGGCAGCCGGTCGTGAAGTTCGTGATGGGGGAGGAGTGATGCCGGACATCGAAGTCAAGCAGGAGAAATTGCCTAATATTCTTTTCTATCTGGTACGTGATAACCTGATTTTCGACTATGCGACGCAGTATTGCCTGAAGCATCCGAGTATTCCTTCTCCACAGGAGTTCAAGGTGACCGATGCCGATTATAACGACTTTAAAGCGATGGTGAAGAAAGCTGATTTCAAGTACGATCAGCAAAGTGAGAAGATTATGAAGACGCTAAAAGAGGCTGCCAAGTTCGAAGGTTATCTGGATGAGGCTTCGGAAGAAATTAAGGCATTGGAGAAGAAGCTGACTCATAACTTGGACCGTGACCTCGACTATTTCTCTAAAGATATCAGGTCGATGATCGCCGATGAAATCATTAAGCGTTACTACTACACACGTGGCGGCATCATCCAGCAATTAAAAGATGACGACGGGCTACAAGCTGCTCTTAAGATATTGGCCGATCCGGTGAAATATAAAGAGACCTTGAGTGCTCCGGTAAAGAAATAAATATCCGGCCGGCCGGATCAGAACACCACGGATAACTCCGATTTTCGCAGAAGTTCCTTTAGGAAGCATACATTCTGTGCATCCGGGTTACCCGTGGTGAAAACAAACTATCAACGTTCGATTGGGTAGCTCTGCTTTTTCCGCACAAAGAATTTTTCTAAAGACGACTGACTGATGAAGAATCTGTTATTGTTCCTAGTTTTTGCCTGTACCTTTTCTTTTTCTTGCCTGGGGAGTCCTGTCCCTTTCTCACCCATTGTCCGCAACTATTCTGTTCTTGACTATAATGCCGGAAATGAAAACTGGGCGGTTGCCCAAGATGAATGCGGGGTGATGTACTTTGGCAACAACAGTGGATTGCTCCGGTACGACGGAAGCCGATGGAGGCTGTTTCCACTGCCGACTTCGGGTATTGTGCGTGCGGTCTATGTGGCTTCCGACAGGCGGATCTATGTCGGATCGTTCGAAGAGTTCGGTTATTTTGAACAGAACGACCTGAACTTGCTGGAGTATCATTCTCTGAAAGAGCAGGTAAAAGGATTCGATTTCCATAATGACGAGATATGGACCATTGTAGAGCAGGGAGGAAATATAATCTTCCAGTCATTCGGATCCTATTTTATATACGACGGTAAGGGGACGAAGGGAGTCCGTTGCCCTGAACTTCCCCTGAACCTTTTCCGGATCGGGGACACCCTGTATTCCCAACTGATCAATGGAGGCGTCTGTACTTTTGCAGGCGATAAGTTTATTCCCCTGATTTCTCGTCAGGAGTTGGGTGATAGCGATGTTCTGGCAGGGTTGCCTTATCCCGGCGGAATGTTGTTGCTGACCCGCAATAGCGGAGGATATATTCATACTTCTTCCGGCATCCGCCCCTGGCACACGGATAGTGATGAAGAACTGAAGCGCCATACTGTTAATCGTGCGGTAATGACAAAAGACTCTTGTTACGTGATAGGCACTATCTCCAACGGGCTGTATGCTTTCAGCAAAGAGGGACACTTGCTTTGGAAGGAGAATGCTGATAACCAGTTGGAGAATAATACCGTTCTGGGCCTGTATTGTGATATGGACAATAATATCTGGACAGCCCTCGACAATGGTATTGCCTATGTCCGCAATAATTCGTTGATTTACCATTTCGAGCCGGTTCGCCGCAAAGTCGGGATGGTTTATGATGTGCTGGTACGCGATAAGGACGCTTACATCGCATCCAATCAAGGGCTGTACCGGCTTGAAGATACCCATCTGGAGTTGGTTCCGGGCCTTGAAGAACAGGCATGGACCATTGGAGAGTGGGGCGGCCAGGTGCTTTGCGGTCATAATAAAGGTACTTTCCAGATTAAAGGCATGCAAGCCCGGCTTCTTTCCGATGTGCGGGGGGCTATGTGTATGCGGCAGGCGCAGATCAACGGCGAACAACTCCTGATACAGGGCACCTATACCTTTTTGAATATTTACAAGAAGAGTGCTACCGGCGAATGGTACTTCGCTAACTCGGTGGGCAACTTCAGTCACATGGCGAAGAATATCGAAGTGGACGCTCATGGGAATATCTGGGTGCAACACATGCGAAAGGGGCTCTACCGGCTACGTCTCGATGAAGAGCTGAAGCAGGTGACGGACCTGAAACAGTATGATTCCTTGTCCGGCAATCAGGGTGGAAACTGCTATTTGTTCAAGGTGAACGGGCGTGTCGCTTTCTCGGATGGGCGGAACTTCTACACTTACGATGACATGGCAGATTCCATCATCCCCTACAAAGCGATGAACGAACAGTTGGCAACGCTCAGGGGCATTCATACCGTCGACGTCATGAAGGGAGATCTCTACTGGTTTCTCAGTGACCGCGAAGCCTATCTGGTGAGATGTACCGTAAGCGACTTTAAAGTTGAGAGGAGAATACCTTTCTCTATGTTCGGCAACCTTCCCATCGAAGGACTGGCACGGATGGTATACGACAGGCGGAACGACTGCTCCTACCTCTGCCTGAACAACTCTTTTGCCCGCATTGCTGCCGACAGCACCGGTTTGTACAAGTCACGTCAGAAGCCGTCTTTGTGGGTTTCGGGCTTTTCGGCATCCGACGAGCAGACGGGAGAGCGGATACAACTGCCCGTTTCCGGTACCGACGAGATAGCTTCAGCTTTCAATAATATCAGCATTTCCCTGGCCTATCCTGTCTACAACGATTTTGCGCTGAACGTGCGCTACCGGCTTGAAGGGCTGTCCGCCTCCGGTAAGTGGACCGAAGGCCTTCCGGACTTGCAGAAAGAATTTACCCGTCTTCCGTTCGGCTCTTATTGTTTCCGTGCCGAGGTATACGACGAGAACGGAGTGATTTCCTCTGTCGACCTTCCGTTCCGCATTTTGAGGCCCTGGTATCTTTCGTATCCGGCTGTCGCTGTCTATGCGCTTTCCGGGATAGCCTTGCTGCTGGGGCTGCTCTATGGAGTCTACGTATACACCAAGAAGAAAAAAGATGCCGTCATTGAGCGGCAACGTGCCCGTCACGAAGCGGAGATAGAGCAGCAGGAGAAGAAGATCATGGAACTGGAGAAAGAGCAACTCGAGGCCGACCTCCGTTTCAAAAGCAAAGAGCTTTCGGGTGTAGTGATGACCAATATTGCGCATCAGGAATTTCTGAATTCACTCAAAGAGGAGTTGCAACAGCAGAAACTCTCGGGGCAATATACGCGCAAGAACCTGGATAAGCTGCTTTCAATGATCAACCAGAATATGGTTTCGGATGAAGAGAACTGGAACATGTTCCAGTCCAATTTTGACCGCATCCACGAGAACTTCTTCCGAAACCTGAAAGAGAAGTTCCCTGACCTGACTTCCGGCGATTTGCGTTTGTGCGCATTGCTCCGGCTCAATCTGCCGACAAAGGAGATTGCGAAGCTGATGAACATCTCCGTGAGAGGTGTCGATGCTGCCCGCTATCGTCTGCGCAAGAAGCTGGGCCTTCCTCCGGAGAGCAGCCTGACGGATTTTATGATTGCGTTCAAATAGTTGGCAATGAACTGTTTGATATGGAAAGAAGTACCAATGCAGTACTTCTTTTTTTGTTTTTCCCGGTTTGCAGTATTCTTGCCGTATGGGTAAATGGAGTCTGTTTGCCGCAGATTTGTTTTATTTGCATCCGGAAAGTCAGAACATTCATAAATAGATACTAAAACTGTAAAGACCATGAAACATTTTGTACGAAGAATGCAGGCGCTTGCCGCTTCTTTGGTCGTAGTGGCCGCCGGGTTACAGGCACAGAAGGCTCCCCGGGATATGGACCGCTTTATCGACCAGTTAATGAAAAAGATGACGCTGGAGGAGAAGATCGGCCAGCTCAACCTGCCCGTGACCGGAGAGATCACTACCGGACAGGCGAAAAGCAGCGATGTAGCCAAACGAATCCGTAACGGAGAGGTGGGAGGACTGTTCAACCTGAAAGGAGTGGAACGCATCCGTGAAGTACAGCGGCAGGCGGTGGAGGAGAGCCGCCTCGGCATTCCCTTGTTGTTCGGTATGGACGTAATCCACGGATACGAAACCATTTTCCCTATTCCTCTCGGCCTGTCGTGTACTTGGGATATGAAAGCCATCGAAGAGTCCGCCCGTATAGCTGCCGTCGAAGCCAGTGCCGACGGTATCTCGTGGACATTCAGCCCGATGGTGGACGTCAGCCGTGATCCCCGTTGGGGGCGCGTGTCGGAGGGAAACGGTGAAGACCCGTTCCTCGGCGCAGCCATCGCCCGTGCCATGATACGCGGATACCAGGGAAAGGATATGAGCCGGAATGACGAGATAATGGCTTGTGTGAAGCATTTCGCCCTTTATGGAGCATCAGAGGCGGGGCGCGATTATAATACGGTGGATATGAGCCGCCAGCGTATGTTCAATGAATACATGCTGCCCTACCAGGCCGCAGTCGAGGCAGGTGTCGGCAGCGTAATGGCTTCGTTCAACGAAGTGGACGGTGTGCCTGCCACCGGAAGCAAGTGGCTGATGACCGATGTGCTGCGCAAGCAGTGGGGCTTCGACGGGTTTGTGGTAACGGACTATACCGGTATCAACGAGATGATAGACCACGGCATGGGTGACCAGCAGACTGTTGCCGCCCTCGCCCTGAATGCCGGGGTGGATATGGACATGGTGAGCGATGCCTTCAGCGGCACTCTGAAGAAGTCGGTGGAGGAAGGCAAAGTATCCGCAGCTGCCATCGACGCCGCCTGCCGCCGTATTCTGGAAGCGAAGTATAAGCTGGGACTGTTTGACAATCCTTATAAGTATTGCGACGTGAATCGTTCCAAGAAGCAGATCTTCACCAAGGAACACCGTGCCATTGCCCGTAAGACTGCTTCGGAGAGCTTTGTGCTGCTGAAGAATGAAGGTGTGTTGCCACTCAGCAAGAAAGGAACCATTGCCGTAGTCGGTCCGTTGGCGAACACCCGTTCCAACATGCCGGGCACCTGGAGCGTAGCTGCTGTGCTGGATAACGCTCCCTCGCTGGTCGAAGGACTCAGGGAAGTAGTCGGTGACCGGGCAAAAGTGGTAACCGCCAAGGGAAGCAATCTGATTGGCGATGCCGACTATGAGAAGCGCGCCACCATGTTCGGACGTGAACTGCATCGGGATAACCGTACGGATCGCGAACTTCTGGACGAAGCCCTGAAAGTGGCTGCCGGGGCCGATGTCATTGTTGCCGCACTGGGCGAGTCGTCCGAAATGAGTGGAGAAAGCAGTTCGCGTACCAACCTGGAGATGCCGGATGTACAGAGAGCGCTGTTGCAGGAATTACTCAAAACCGGAAAGCCCGTTGTGCTTGTGCTTTTTACCGGTCGCCCGCTGGTGCTCACCTGGGAAGAAGAACACGTGCCTGCCATCCTCAACGTATGGTTCGGAGGGAGTGAAGCCGCTTATGCCATCAGCGATGTGCTTTTCGGCGATGTCAACCCCAGTGGAAAGCTGACCGCTACTTTTCCGCAAAATGTAGGCCAGATTCCATTGTTCTACAATCATAAAAACACCGGGCGTCCGTTGCAAGAGGGACGTTGGTTTGAAAAGTTCCGCAGCAATTACCTCGACGTGAGCAACGAGCCGCTCTACCCGTTCGGCTACGGATTATCTTATACGACTTTTGCCTACAGTGATATTCACCTGAGCAGCACGGAGATGAGTGCTGATGGAGAACTGACGGCGACTGTTACCGTCACCAATACCGGCAGCCGTGACGGAGCGGAGGTGGTTCAGCTTTACATCCGCGACCTGGTGGGCAGCGTCACCCGTCCGGTGAAAGAACTGAAAGGTTTTGAGAAGATTTTCCTCAAGGCCGGAGAGTCTCGTAAAGTAAGCTTCAGCATCACGCCGGAATTGTTGAAGTTCTATAATTACGATTTGCAGTTTGTCTGCGAACCGGGTGATTTCGATGTAATGATTGGCGGAAACAGCCGGGATGTAAAAAAGGCACGATTTCTTCTGAAGGGAGAATAATAAAGAAAATAAGATTGTATTTTTGATTTATTGTCCTATCTTTGTAGAACCATAGAATCAATCCGAATGTACTCCCCGTTACGATAAAACATGATCGGAAAAGAGAATCTGATACTAAATCATAAATAATTATATATCATACGGAAAACCGCTACAAGTAGCGGTTTTCTTTTTATACAAAATTCAAAAAAATGAAAATTGTCGCTCAGATACCGATATGCTGTCATCGAGACGACAGAAAGACATCGTCTCGATGATGAAAAATCATCGTCGAGATCTCAATTTTTAATGGATGAAATTCTCTTATATAGCTTTTAGTAATTAGTTCGAACATTAAATAAGGCATAATCCTATTCCTTTATTTGTACAAAACTGCCTTATATCCTTAGCTTTTTTTCTTCTCCTTTTTCCTTTTGGAAAAAGTCCTGTTCATACACCAACCGGTTCTGATATTTTCATCCCGGAGTGCAGAATCTAAAAAGTCTTTTTTCCTCTCCGGAGTCTTTAAAGCAAATATTTCATCGACGGAAAGGAGTAGAACAGATGAAGTAGTCATATTCCGGTCTCCTTTCAGAATCTATTTTTTATTTTATTGAATATTAATTAATTATATTCCTTTGCAGTAGGGATGAAGTAGTGCGGAAATCTTGTTTTTTTCTGCATGGTACTCTTGTAGTACCCCTTTTTTTGACTTACATCAATTTACCGTCTAAGTTTGCAGCAGAATTTTAAATCAGTACCAAACGATGAAAAAAAATCTGTTTACCCTATGTATGATGTTGCTGCTCTCCATGCTTTCTTTTGCGCAGGGCAGTCTGACCATCTCGGGTGTTGTTACCGAGAAAAAGACAGGGGAGCCTATCATTGGCGCCAGTATCCTGCTGAAAGGTCAATCGTCCGGAACCATTACGGACTTTAACGGCAACTATTCTATTCCGAATGTTCCTTCGGGCGCCACTCTTGTTTTCAGTTATATCGGCATGAAAACGCAGGAGGTCAAGGTGACTGCCTCCTCGAAGCTGGATATCTCTCTTGAAGAAGATAACCAATTGATAGACGAAGTTGTCGTGATCGGTTATGGTATACAACGTAAGTCCGACCTGACCGGTTCGGTAGGTGCGGTGAAGAGCAAAGACCTCACGAAAGTTGCCACTCCCAACGTGGCGAATGCCCTTCAGGGACGTGTCTCCGGGGTGTATATCTCGGCTAACGGTGCTCCCGGAAGCTCGCCCGAAGTACGTATCCGTGGTATCGGCACAACGAATAACAGCAATCCCCTTTATGTGGTGGATGGCATGTTTATGGACGACATCTCTTTCCTGAGCACACACGACATCGAGTCGATGGAGGTGCTGAAAGATGCATCGGCGAGCGCCGTGTACGGTTCGCGCGGTGCCAACGGTGTGATTATCGTCACTACCAAGCAGGGAACGGAAGGAAAAGCGGTGGTGAACTTCACCGCCAGCGAAGGATTCCAGTTCAACAACAGCAGCTTTGAGATGGCCAATGCCACCGAATACGCGACACTGCTGAACGAAGCACTGGTCAACACAGGCGGAAAACCCAAGTTTGACGACCCTGCTTCACTGGGCAAAGGAACCAACTGGTTCGATGAAATCTTCCGTGTGGCTTCCGTACGCGACTATCAGCTCAGCGTCAGCGGCGGATCGGAGAAGGTGCGCTACAACCTCAGCGCTGGATATTACCAGCAGGACGGCATCATCACCGGAAACACCTACAACCGCTTCACTCTGCGTGCCAACAATAGCTACAAGATCAGCAAACGGCTGACCCTCGGGCACAATCTGTCGGCCTCTTTCAGCCATAAGAAGAACGAAAACAGCGCGGTAGTGAAAGCTGCCTATACCATCAGTCCCGTGAAGCGTCCCTACAATGAAGACGGGAGTTTTATGGATTCCGAAAGCGCCTCTTCTGCCAATCCCGTCGCCACACTCCATTATACAAACAATGACGACTGGAAAGAACGTATCGTGGGCAGCGCCTTCCTGAACTGGAATATCCTGAACGGGCTTGACTTTAAAACCAGCCTCGGCATCGACTACATCAACGGACGCCGCCGCAACTTCGTGCCGAAATACTACGTTTCGGAAACACAGAAGAACGAAACCAACAGCCTCTCCAAAACCTGGGACCGCGACTTCACCTGGTTGTGGGAGAACCTGCTGACTTATGACTGGAAGATCAATGATAAGAACCGGCTCAACCTCTTGGGAGGTATCACGGCGCAGAAGCGTGTTTACGAGTTGCTGGAAGGCACCGGACGCGACTTCTTCTCCGATAACGAAAACTACTGGTATCTCGACCAGGCTTCGGCCGGCTCCAAGTCGGTGGCCAACAACGGATACCACGAAACAATGATGTCTTACCTCTTCCGTGCCAACTATGCGTTGATGGACCGCTATCTGTTGACTGTCTCGGTCCGTGCCGACGGTTCATCCAAGTTCGGTCCTGATAACCGTTGGGGCTACTTCCCCTCAGTAGCTGCCGGATGGAGAGTCTCCGAAGAAGCGTTCCTGAAAGACCGTGTGCAGTGGCTGAGCAACCTGAAGCTCAGAGGAAGCTGGGGACAGATCGGTAATGATAAAATAGGTAACGACAAATACCGGGCGCTCGCCAATATCTCTCCGTCCTATGATGCCGTGTTTGGCGGCGTGTTCTATCCCGGCGGAACCATCACGTCACTCTCCAACCGGAGCGTCCATTGGGAACGTTCGGAGCAGATGGACCTCGGCTTCGACCTCGGACTGCTGAACAACCGCTTTTCACTTGAACTAGACTACTATCGCAGAGACACGAAAGACATGCTGGTGACGGTGGATGTACCGGCTTCCGTAGGCCTCACCCCGGTAGAAACAAACGTAGGGGCGGTGCGCAACAGCGGTGTGGACTTTACCGTGAAATGGGAAGATTCGCTGAAAGACTTCCGGTATGGTATCCGTCTGACAGGAACGACCATCAAAAACGAAGTCATCAGTCTGGGCGGCAAACGCATCGCCAGCGGTGACATCGGCGCCGGAAAATCCGTACAGATGACCGAAGAGGGAAAGCCGATTAAGTATTTCTATGGCTACAACGTGATCGGCATCTTCCAGAACGAGGCACAGATCAAAGACTACAACGAGCGTGCCGCCGCTGCCACCGGAAATTCCGGACAACAGTATCAGAACAACGTAGGTCCCGGCGACCTGATATACGAAGACGTGGACGGTGACGGATATATCACCGCCAACGACCGTAAGGATCTGGGCAGCCCCACTCCCAAGTTCATCGGCGGTCTGGGCATCAGTGCTTCCTGGAAAGGATTCGACCTCTCTATCGACTTCCAAGGTAACTTCGGAAACAAGATATTCAATGCCAAGCAGGTGGAACGTTTCTCCGGTTCGGACAACTGGGACCGCTCCTTCCTCGACCGCTGGACACCCGAAAATCCGAATACCATGACACCGCGAATGACTCTGGAAGGCAATAACTATCAAGTGTCGAGCCGCTACGTAGAGAGCGGTTCGTACGTGAAACTGCAAACGGTGGAACTGGGATATACTTTCCCGAAATCATGGATGCAGAAGGTATCCGTGCAGAATCTGAGAGTCTACTTCTCCGGCAACAACCTGGCCTATTTCACCGGCTATAACGGCTTCACACCCGAAGTGCTGGGCGGCATCGACCGTCAGATCTATCCGGTGACAGCTACCTGCCGCTTCGGCCTGAACGTAACTTTCTAATATTAAATGATATAGACATGAATACGATTTACCATAGAGTAACATAGAGTCTCACAGAGATGATTTTCTTTTAAACATTCTATGAGATTAAACTCTGTGAGACCCTGTGTTACTCTGTGGTGAACCCAAAACCATTACAATGAAAAAGATATATTCAATATTACTGGCTTCGGCACTGACCCTTTCTTCCTGTGCCGATTTCCTCGATGTAGATTCGCAGGGAAAGCTGACCGAAGATGTCTTCTTCGGCGAAGAAGAAGGCGCGTTGATGAGTATTAACGCCATCTATACCCAACTCCGGGCGTGGGACATCATCGGATTCTCATGGTTTGCCATCACCGAGCTACCCGGTGATAACTCCGATACAGGCAGCGAACTGGCGGACGGCAGTGTGGCACGTCTGAACCAGTTCAACGACTTTACTTACGACGCCTCTACCTCCGAGATCAACGGCTGGTGGGAAGGCAATTATAAAGCTATCGCTTCATGCAATGTGGCTCTGGACAATCTGGGTGCGGTGAAGAACGAAGAACTCCGGGTGAAGTGTGTCGCCCAGGCCCGTTTTTTCCGAGATCGGA
>ENA-OWPP01002487-OWPP01002487.1-human-gut-metagenome-genome-assembly--contig:-NODE-2487-length-12531-cov-4.764187_pt1 | contig 12531 bp, 6 predicted proteins | sample MGYA00248265_ERZ651848 | MGnify/ENA primary metagenome ERZ651848 (study PRJEB26924, sample SAMEA4378233) | human gut metagenome | biome: human gut; feature: human-associated habitat; material: faeces... | reverse complement strand
CAGTGGCTTGGTCAAAGCTGCCCTCGTAGGACAGGGTGATCATAGCACCGCCGGTGAACTCGGTATCCAGATGCACACCGAACACCACGGCGCACAGCAGAATGGCTGCCATCAGGCAGGCGGAGATGGTCAGGAACTTTTTGCGCAGGGACACGAAATCCACCGGCTTCTTTTCAGCCTTTTCCTGCGTGAGATCGTTTATGTGGCGTTCGACAGGGATTTTGCCGTTACGCAAGGGCTGCCTGTCAAGTGGATCGAGTATGTGATGATGTTCTTCATTGCCGTGACGATTGTCCTTTCGATCCGACTGGTCGGTATCATGTTGTTGATGAGCCTGCTGACGTTGCCGCAGATCACGGTAAACCTCTTTACGTCAGACTTCAAAAAGATCATGTTCGGCAGTATTGCCATCGGCTTTTTAGGCTGTGTGGCAGGGTTGGTCTTGTCCTATTTCCTGAATGTTCCTTCCGGTGCGTTTATCATTCTCGTCCTCGTCCTTTTCTTTTTGATAGTGAAAGCAATAAAAGCGGTTTTAAAGCGTTAGAAGAAACGAATACAATGAAGAAAGGTTTCTACTATATATTGGCATTAATAGTTGTCTCTTTGTTTTGGTCTTGCAGTACGAAAAAGAATACCAAGGCGAACCGCTTTTACCATGCCTTTAACTCCCGCTACAATATCTATTTCAATGGTAAGACCTCTTTCGACGAAGCCTTGCTTTCCATGCAGAATGGTTACAAAGAGAGCTATTCCGACATGATCCTGATGTATCCGATCAGTGCACAGCCCAAAGACAAGCAAACCGCCGGAGGTCCTTTCGACCGCGCAATCGAGAAAAGCAATAAAGCCATCAAGCTCCACTCCATCAAGACAAAGCCGCCCAAGAAACCGGGATGGCGTAACGACCCCAAACAACGCGCCTGGCAGGAACAGGAGGAATATAACCCTTTCCTGAAAAAGTGCTGGCTGATGATGGGGCAGGCCCAGTTCTACAATGCCGACTTTCTGCAAGCATCCGCAACGTTCTCTTATATCGCCCGCCATTATGCGCATGACGAGGAAGTCGTGGCCGAAGCCCGTCTCTGGCAGGCACGCTGCTATTCGGAGATGGATTGGTTCTACGAGGCCGAAGATATCTTAGGCAAACTCAATACGAACGGTATTCCCCGGAAGAATCTGAACCAATATGCGACGGTCTATGCCGACTACTTAGTGAAGAACAAACAATACGAAGAAGCTGTCCCTTACTTCAAGACGGCTATCAAGGCGGAGAAGAACCGCCGCCAACGGACTCGCATGAAGTACCTGTTAGGACAGATATATGCCGACCAGGAGCAAAACGGACTCGCTTACCAGATGTTCGGGCAGGTGATAAAAGCCAATCCTCCGTATGAACTCGAATTTGCCGCCCGCATCCGCCAGACCGAAGTGTTTACCGGAGGCAACTTCCAGAAAGTAGTCAAGATGTTGCAGCGGATGGCAAAGAGCGACAAGAATAAAGACCTGCTCGACCAGGTTTATTATGCTTTGGGAAATGTCTATCTGAGCCGGGAAGATACGGTCAACGCTATCAAAAACTACGAGTTAGGTGTGGAGAAAAGTACCCAGAACAGCTTGGACAAAGCGATCTGCCAGATCAAACTGGGAGACCTCTATTTCCAGAAACGCGACTATGTCAAGGCGCAGCCGAACTTCAGCGGCGCTCTGTCCGGCATCCAGAAAGAATATAAGGACTATGAACGTGTGTCCAAACTCTCCGCTATCCTGGACGAACTGGTCGTCCATGTGGAAGCCGTCCATTTGCAGGACAGTTTGCAGACGCTTGCCAAGATGCCCGAAGCGGAACGCCTTGCCGTGATCGACAAGATCATCGAACAGGTAAAGAAAGAGGAAGAAGAGGCGAAAGCTCTTGCCGAGAAGGAAGCTTACCTCGCTGAACAAGAGGCAAAAGGAACAGGTATCGACCGTCCGGGAACGGAAACAGGTGGCATCACCTTGCCGACCGCATCCGGAGGTTCCGGCTTTTATTTCTACAACCCGCAGGCTGTCGCGCAGGGAAAAACCGCTTTCCAGCGTAAATGGGGACGGCGAACGCTGGAAGATAACTGGCGCCGGCGTAAAAAGGAAATGTCCACCTTCAATGAAGAGATGGCAAACGGCGAAGAAGCGGCAATAGACTCTGTCGCTTTAGGTCCTGACGGCTTGCCGATAGCTGCCGATTCGTTGGAAGCCGGCTTGGAACCGGTTGCCGCCGATGATCCGAAGACGCGCGAATACTATATCCAGCAACTTCCGATGACACCTGAAGATATAGAAGCCTCCAATATCATTATAGAAGACGGTCTCTATAATATGGCAATGATCTATAAGGATAAGCTCGAAGATATCCCGTTGGCTACCGAAGCCTTTGAGGAACTGGAACGCCGTTTCCCGAAACACAACCATCTTTTGGAGAGCTATTATCAGGTCTATCTGATGGCACTCCGTTCGGGTAATACGACTTTGGCTACCGAGTATAAGAACAAGTTGATCAATACGTTCCCCGAATCGGATTATGCGATTGCGATTGCCGATCCCAATTACGAATACAATATCCGCATGATGGATGTGGTACAAGACTCGATCTATCAAGCTACTTACGACCGCTATCTGGAGAGCGATACAGCGTATGTACGTAAGAGTTTCCGGTACGTAAGCGAGAAATATCCATTGGCTACGTTGATGCCTAAATTCATGTTCTTGGATGCGTTATCATATGTGCAGGCCGGGGATGCGGAAGGGTTTAAGAATGCCTTGAAAGCGCTGGTCGAGAAGTATCCGAACGCGGATGTCACGGAACTGGCCGGGGAGATGTTGAAAGGTGTTCTTCGGGGACGTGCCTTGGTGCAGGGGGGTGTGAAAGGTATGAGTTGGAACTTACGATTCGGTTTGGGCGAGGATGGTATGCTATCTGCCGAGGATTCGGCCCGTGTATTTAATCCGGAACGGAACACGCCTTATCAGATGCTTTTGGTATATCCTACGGGTAGCGTAGATCAGAACCAGTTGCTATTCGCTGTCGCCGCTTATAACTTCGCGAACTTCATGGTAAAAGAGTTTGATTTGGCTTTGGAGCAGGCCGGCCCGATCAGTATGCTGGCGATTAAAGGATTTATTAGTTTTGACGAGATTATCCAATATTATAAGATGATATACGGTAAGGATGGCTATGCTACGGCCTTGAATAAAGCGGTTGCCGTGTTACCGATCTCTGATGATAATTATGAGACCTTGATGCGTGGCAAGACCTTGGATGAATATATCACCTTCTTCGATGAGAGCTTCGGTGAGGAATTACCGGATCTGGCAGGTCGTTGGAAAGCCCGTATGGAAGCCGCTAAGGAGGAGGAGGCGACTGAAGATGAAATGATCACGGAGGAAGAAGCCGAAGTTCCGGAAGAGGCAGATGAATTGAAACTAGAAGTTGAACCGGAAAAACAACCTGTTACAGAGCCGGAGGAGGAACAACGGCCTGTTCAAGAACCTGTTCGACAGCCCGCTATACCAGTCGTCCCGGATACGATTGAGGTCCCTGCGTTTGACAAACCGGAAATCCAGCCTGTCGATACCCTTCGTAAGGATACGGTTCCTGTTGTTCAGCCGGCGGTTGAGGATCAAGGCATGACCTTGAAAGAAATCCAAGAGATCCGTAAACGGGAAGCTGCCGAAGAAGAAGCCCGCAAGGAAGAGGCTCGTAAGGCTTTCGAGGCCCAGCAAAAGGCGGATAAGGAATTACGTGAGCAGAAAGCGAAAGAACAGGAAGAACTTCTCAAGAAGCAAGCGGAGGAAGAACGTGCCCTGTTGAAAGCGAAGGCTGATCGAGAGAAACAGTTGGAAGCTGATCGCAAGGCCAAGCTGAAACAAGCGGAAGCCGACCGTAAGGCGAAACTGAAAGCTCGTGAGGACCTTCGTAAGGAAAAGGAACGTGCTTATAAGGAACGCCTGAAACAGAAGGAAAAAGAGCGTAAGGAGAAGGAGCGCTTATACAAGCAGAAATTGAAAGAGAAAGAAAAAGCCCGCAAGGAAGCCTTGCGGGAAAAGGAAAAGGCCGCCCGGGAAAAGGCCCGGAAGCGTTAATTGCATTAGATATTAATAGGTAAGAATTTCCAATCCTGTCTCTGTCATCAAGAAGGTATGTTCCCATTGGGCGGAGGGTAGTTCATCCTCGGTGATGACTGTCCAACCGTCTTCCTCGTCGATAAATACTTTCCAAGTACCCATGTTAATCATAGGCTCGATCGTAAAGACCATACCCGGAACTAAAAGCATCCCAGTTCCTTTCCGTCCGAAATGACAAACTTCCGGTTCCTCATGGAATTCCAGACCGACGCCATGTCCGCATAAATCCCGTACGACAGAGAATCCGTTTTTCTCCGCATGCTTTTGAATAGCGTTGCCTATATCACCGACGAATCCGAACGGCTTCGCCGCTTTTATACCGATCTCCAGACATTCCTTGGCGACCTGTACCAATTTCTGCTTTTTCGGAGATACGTTCCCGATCATGAACATGCGGGACGCATCCGAATAATAACCATCTAAAATCGTTGAGACATCCACATTAATAATGTCACCGTCTCTTAGGATCTCCTTCTCACTGGGAATACCGTGACAAACGACCTCGTTGATAGAGGTACATACACTTTTAGGGAACCCCTCATAGTTTAAGGGGGCTGGAATCGCTCCATGCCCTACCGTATAATCATACACCAATTTATCGATAACAGCTGTAGACATACCTTCTTTAATCTCCTTCTGGATTAAATCCAGCACCCCTGTATTGATCACGCTACTTCTGCGGATGCCCTCAATCTGCTCTGGAGTCTTGATAAGCTTGCGGGTGGGTACTAAATGTCCTTTATTTTGGATATATAGGATTTTCTTGTCTAATTCGGTGAGAGGTTGCCCCTTGATAGGCTTCCAATTGTTTACTGTTCTACGTGACATATTAATTCGTTTTACTCAAAATGTAGTGTAAAGGTATGACTTTTTAAGATACCCTGTCCTGTAGATACTCTTTATTTATCCAAATAGCTCTTCTTGAAGATATCTATACAAAGAAGGAATAAGGATACTAACAACGGCCCGAAGATGATCCCCATAAATCCGAATAAGGACAACCCGATTACGACTCCGAAGACGGTGATTAACGGATGTATATCCGCCAACTTCTTTTGTAGGATAAAACGAATCAGATTATCGACGTTCGTAATGACAAGCAAGGCATAAATAGCCAATCCCAAGGCATGTACCCAATCTCCGTTTAAAGCCATATAAGCCGCCAACGGAACCCAGACCAATGCGGTCCCTACAATGGGAATGATCGTAGCGATACAAGTGAGAAACCCAAATAACAGCGGATCGGGAGTCTGAAAGATAAAGTAACCGATCACCGCTACGATACCTTGTATAACCGCCAAAAGAGGGATACCTATGGCGTTTGATTTTACGATCATATTGATCTCGTTGAGTACCTCATCCTTGTTTTGATCACTGAAGGGGAATAAGGTGTATAGATAGTTTTCCATTTTTCTTCCGCCTATCAGCATGAAGTACAGAATGAAAATCAAGACGACGACATTTACGGCGAAACTGCTTATGCTACCCACTAAAAACTGTCCGATTTGTGGGAGTATAGAGGCCGCTTTTAATAAGTTTCCTCTATCCAGTACATCAAACCCGGTCTTTTCCTGAACTAGATCCGCTATATGTTGGCCTGTATTTAGCAGTACAGTCGGGTCTAAATTAATATTTTGAGTTTTGTTGATTACCAACCAGATCGCCGATGTGATTGGGATTAAGAAACATAAGATTGTTTCCCCCAGTAACAGTAAAGCTGCAAAAGCCGGTCTCATATTTAGCTTTTCTGTCAGGTGGAACATCTGTCCACGCAGCAATATATAGATGGTGAATGCTCCAAGTATACCTCCAAGAAACGGGGTAATCTTAAAAAATAGAATTACCCCTAGTCCTAATATAATGGTGATCAATGAGTATCTCCAGTAATGTTCTTTTACGTTTTCCATATACATTCATGCCCTTATTTATCTAAAAACAAGATAGGAGAAGTCATTGTTTATTGGATTTCTTATTCTTTGGAGAGCCGTTTACCTTCGATGAAGGTCTCTTGAATCTCTATATCGTTGTTGAAAATGATGATATCGGCATCCTTTCCTTTCTCCAATGTTCCTTTACAGTCTAAAATACCCATTAGGCGGGCTGGGCTTTCGGAAGCCATACGAACAGCGTCGTGCAATGGAATTTCCGCTTTCTCGACTAAGGTACGGATCAAGCGGATTCCGGTAGCTATACTTCCTGCGATAGCTGAGCGATCGGCTAATTTACATACGCCTTCCTCGATAATTACCCGGGAGTCCGGAAAATGTTCCGTACCGTTATCGCAAGCGGCGGCGGCCATTGCGTCCGTGATTAAGGACGTACGTTCTACCCCTTTGATTTGATATACCAACTTTAAGATTGCTGGTGGTACGTGGATACCATCGGCTACAACTTCAACGGTCATATCTTTCATGAGATAAATACCTTCTACCGTTCCTTCATGTTTATACTCACGGTCTTTATGGACGGAAGTCATGGCATTGTAGAAGTGGGTAGCATGGGTGAATCCGGCTTCGTATGCTTTTTTCACTTGGAGATAATCGGCTGTGGTGTGGGCTAGTGAAACCAACACACCATGAGCTGACGCATATTTACCGAATACCAAAGCCCCGTCAAGCTCGGGGGCGGCGCTCCAGCGTTTAATACATTGGGTACTGTTTAGTAATTCCTTATATTCTTGGGGATCGGGCGGGTAAATATAATTAGGGTCTTGTCCGCCTTTCATAGCCATATTCAAATAGTTGCCTTCGAGATGTAATCCCATGATACGGGCCCCCTGTTCCGGGTGGTTCATGATGTGCTCGCAGGTCTTGATCGCTTCCCGGAAGGTCTCGATAGGGGCAGCTGCCAATGTAGGATATAAAGCCGTTGTTCCCTGTAAAGCATGTGCTCTTGTGATCGCATAGAACGCTTTCGGGGTAGCTTCCGTGAAATCATGTCCGTTGCCGCCGTGTACATGCGTGTCGATACAGCCGGGAGCCACATAATATCCTTTTGCGTCGATGATCTCCGCATGAGGAATCTCCCGGTTTTGCCCGGTGATCTCCACTATTTTCCCATCCGAGATGATGATTTGCCCGTTTGGTAGGAGGCCCGAAGGAGTTAATACTTTTGCGTTTATGATTTTAAGAAATGTGCTTTCCATATATCTTGTTTTTAGTCTTTTGGAATCAGTAATAAGTTATCCTTATAGGACAACGGGGGATTATATTGGATTTCCCGGTTGCCCCTCGGGGTAGCGGATCGTAAGAGTGGTGACTGGCCGGTTATCTCGTAAATAGCTTGTCCTAATAAAGGATCCTTCAAATCTCCGAATTCAGCTAGATCACTCTTGAATTCATCAATAGCTACATCGGGATGAAATCCGTCTTCATAATCAGCTTCCCGATCCTTATTATAAATATGGAAAGTGACGGGAGAAAGTATCCAGCCATATTTTTTAGATTCATTGTAGATCGTCATACCGACGGTCTTGCCAAAAGTCTGCTTACCGATAACCCGAACGTCTAGATAAGATCGTAGCGAGTTAATGATAAGTTCGGAGGCAGAAGCCGTAGCTGAACCTGTCAAAACAAATAGCCGTTGTAGGTTTAAGTTTCCCGCCATGACCTCGGTCGTTTTGAGCAAAGGCAAGGTCTCATTTTTATTGGAGTTTTTATCGTTATACTCCATGATACATAAAGGTTCTCCTAAAACGTTTTCACGGACTAATAGCGAAGCCAGTAATTGGGCGCAATTGACAAGCCCACCCCCATTATAGCGTAAATCAAGTACGAACTCATTGACGTTGCGGCTTTTGAATTTTTCGAAGAGTTGTTGCAAATAAAGATTATAACTTGTGTCGCTATAATCGTATTCATCCGGTCCGGAGGCGAAATGGTTGTACATCAAATAGCCGATTCGCTTATTGCCATATGTGTATACGGAATCTTTTAGGAATGGGGTGTCTTCTACCGTTCGGGATGCGTTCAAGGTAACTCTTCGGGTGGAGACGAATCCCTTGGTGTTTCCTATTTCTTTTCCTAGTTGGAGGGATACGCTGCCTCCGCTTCTCAACACATCATAGTCTTGGATAGAACCCAAGGAGCCGTTTACGCCAAGTATCCAGTCTCCCCGTTTCAATCCGGCTTCTTCGGCGGGTGAATCCTTTAATACATAAAGGACAATGGCTATTTTATAGGTACTGCCTCCGTCTTTAAGGTTGGAAGTTGCGAAATCGAATCCATATGAGTTGTTCGCGTCGTAAATGCTCTTTGTTACGGTCGCTTTCTCTAATAGGGAAAAGTAATGATGACCTTCAGGAAGATCTTTCCCGTCTTTATAGGATAACAGGCCCTTGAAGAAGCTCTCCGGATCAAGACTAAAGTCCAAGGAACTTTTATCCGGGAACTCGGAATACCAAAGATAATTCTCTCGCATCGTTTGCTCGATCCATTGATTTACTTCATTGTCGGTTGCCGGAATGTCAATATCATCTTTCTCGCAAGCGGAGAATGCTAAAAGGCCAAGGATAACGATCGTATAATACTTATAATTCATAGTGGATATATATTAAAAACAGCCCTTCTCTCAATAACGGAAAAGGGCTGTTGATATTGTTAAGGACAAATATACGCTATATTTTCTTCTCGATAACCGCTTGAACAACATTTAATACATAATCGCCCAGCTTTTCACTTTCACTAACCATGTCCATGTAATAAACGCCATCTTGATATTGGTACAGCTTATTGTTGATATCTTCGATATTCCGGCTCTTCAACTGGTTACGATAGTTGTTGATCTCGTTCTCTATGTTATAAGAAGGATTGATATCATCATGTACGAGTTCCGGTTTATGCAAAATTAGGTTCATGCGATTTAACGCCCCGGATACCAGTTCGAACATATGATCCAAGTGCTTGTTTTGCTCCTCCGTGAATTCGGATTTGAACTCGTTTCTGCGTTTGATACTTCGGGCAAGGTTATTACAAGAATCCGCTATACTCTCGATTTCCGAGACGGCACGTAGCATGATACGGATTTCTTCCTTACTTTCAGAACTCAAACGGCCTTCCGATACTTCAGTCAAGTAATTTGCGATCTCGATCTCCATGCGGTCGCTGATATTCTCGTATTTCTCGATGCGGCTATAAGTCTTGAGGAAGGTCTCCTCATTCTTCTCGTAGAATAATTCTTTCACCATATTAAACATCCTAGCCGTACGCTCGGCGAATAATGAGATTTCTTTATGCGCTTGCAGGATAGAAAGCTCGGCGGTGGATAACATACCTCCCGTGATATAGCGAAGGCGGTATTCCTCGTCTTCCACCTTGGGCTTGATAAGCGTACATACGGTCTTTTCGATCAAGCTTACGAACCAGATCATAATGAAAGTATTACTGATATTGAATGCTGTGTGGAACGCTGCCAGTTTAAAGGATACCGCCACAGCCGGATCACTGACCTTCATTACATGGGTAACAAACCATGAGACGGCATTCGTGAAAGGGTAGAAGAGCACCAAAACCCACATGACACCGAAAACGTTGAAAACAAGGTGCGCTAATGCGGCTCGTCGTGCTTGTGTGTTTCCGGTTAATGCGGCTAAGTTGGCCGTAATCGTGGTTCCGATATTCTCGCCTAATACCAAAGCGACTCCCAAATGATAATCGATCCAGCCGTTGGCGCACATAATCAATGTAATAGCCATCGTGGCAGCGGAGGCTTGTACGATCATGGTTAAGATCGCTCCGATAAATAAGAACAAGATGATGGAGAAAAATCCCATATCCGTATAATTCTGCACGAAAGCCAGCATCTCCGGATTCGCTCCGAGGTCCGGGGCGTTTGCCTTTAAGCTTTGAAGCCCCATGAACAGGAACGCGAAACCAAAGACAAATTCACCAATTGATTTACGAGAGCTTTTTCCTGAGAAGAAGAGTGGGAGAGCGAAAGCTAAAAGGGGAAGGGCGAATGCGGCGATATCGACCTTGAAACCGAGGGCGGAGATAAGCCATGCCGTTACCGTGGTTCCGATGTTGGCACCCATAATGACTCCGATGGATTGGGTCAATGTCAAGAGTCCGGCATTCACGAAACTCACGACCATAACCGTCGTAGCCGATGAGGATTGGATGAGAGCCGTTATTAACACGCCGGTGAGCACACCGGTCACTCTGTTTGTGGTCATCGCGGTTAGTATTCGACGTAAACTGTCACCCGCAAATTTTTGTAACCCTTCACTCATGATCTTCATTCCGTACAAGAACAGCGCCAAGGAGCCGATCAGCCGGAGAAAATCAAAAAAAGAATAGTCCATTTAAATTACGTTTAAGTGGATTGTATATCCGATTAATATTCCTAACTTTAGGGGGCGAATTTACAAATAATAACTGAGATAGTATGTCTGAGACAATAACAATTTACTGCAAAAATAATAATACCTACAAGGATGTACCCATTGGTTCTTCGTTGTTGGACATTTATACGGCGCTTGGCGCTCCGCTTCGGTACAGGCCGATGAACGCGCAAGTGAATAATAAGACGGAAAGCTTGAACTTCCGTTGCTGGCAACCGAAGGATATCGAATTTATCGACTATACTCAATTATCCGGATTGAGAACCTATGTCCGCTCGCTTTGCCATATATTTTCCAAGGCGGTGTATGATATTTGGCCGACGGCGACCTTAAATCTGGAACATCCGGTGTCGAAAGGTTACTATTGCGTGATCCATAACGGCAAGAACATCGATCTGGAGACGATCGAGAGGATCAAGAAACGTATGTGGGAGTTGATTGACGCGGATCTTCCTTTCCTCCATAAGAGTGTCCGTACGGTGGATGCCGCCGTATTGTTCAGGGAGCGGGGTATGAATGATAAGGCTCGCTTAATAGAGACGGCGGGATTGCCTTATACCTCTTATTATGAGTTGGAAGGTTATATCAACTTCTTTTATGGCTGTTTAACCCCTTCGACCGGCTATATCCAATTGTTTGACTTGGAACCGTATATGGATGGCGTTTTGCTCCGTATTCCGAAGCAGACCGATCCGATGGAATTGCAGCCTGTCATCAAGCAGGATAAGATGTTCGAGGCTTATAAGGAACACCTTACATTGCAGCGGACTGTCGGCTTAGATAATGTGGGGGATTTGAATTTAGCGATAGAGAAAGGCCGCTCTCAGGATATAATCCTTGTCTCTGAGGCGATGCAGGAAAAACAGGTTGCTAAGATCGCCGAAAAGATCGCCGATGGATATAAAGAGGGCATCCGTATCGTCTTGATCTCTGGCCCTTCTTCTTCGGGAAAGACTACGTTTTGCAAGCGTTTGCAAGTGCAATTAACAACTAACCTGCTTCATCCGGTAGGAATTTCCTTGGATGATTATTTCTTGAACCGGGAAGATACACCGAAGGATGAGCATGGCGAGTATGATTTTGAATCCTTGTATGCGCTGGATTTACCCTATTTTAATAAGGATTTGAAGAAGTTGTTATCCGGGGAAGAGATCGATTTGCCGACTTTTAATTTCGAGACCGGCCAACGGGTTTTCAAAGGGAAGAAGCTTAAGCTTCGTGAGAACTCGATCTTGGTGATAGAAGGTATCCATGCCTTGAATCCGGAGCTGACGGAGTTTATCGATGATAAATATAAATATCGGGTATATGTCTCGGTCTTGACCTCTATCTCTTTGGATAACCATAATTGGATACCGACGACGGATAATCGTCTGCTGCGCCGTATCATCCGGGATTATCGCTTTAGGGGATATTCGGCGGAAGATACGATCAACCGTTGGCCGAGCGTTCGCCGGGGTGAGGATAAATGGATCTTTCCGTATCAGGAGAATGCGGACGCTATGTTTAACAGCGCCATGTTGTATGAGCTGGCCGCCTTGCGCAAATTTGCGGAACCGATCCTCGCGCAAGTGCCGGAGAGTAGTAAGGCGAATGCGGAGGCGTATCGTTTGCTCCGTTTCCTCCGCTACTTTAATTACATCCCGACGGAGGAACTTCCCGGAACTTCCTTGCTCCGTGAATTCTTGGGGGGAGGAAGCTTCAAGTACTAGGTAGAATCATACTCTATAAAGCCTTTAAAAAAAGACGTACGTGTTTTTCCGAAAACATGTACGTCTTTTTTTGAAAACATGTACGTGTTTTTTTCATATCTTTGTCTATGAGTCACATTAAACACAAGACGATATGAACCAGACTATTTACCCCATCGGCATACAGAACTTCGAGAAGATCCGCAAGGACGGCTATCTCTACATTGATAAGACCGCCTTGATCTATCAATTGGTGAAAACAGGAAGCTACTATTTCCTCAGCCGCCCGCGTCGATTCGGGAAGAGTCTGCTGCTATCCACGCTGGAGGCCTATTTCCAAGG
>ENA-OWPP01002485-OWPP01002485.1-human-gut-metagenome-genome-assembly--contig:-NODE-2485-length-12545-cov-5.079984_pt1 | contig 12545 bp, 6 predicted proteins | sample MGYA00248265_ERZ651848 | MGnify/ENA primary metagenome ERZ651848 (study PRJEB26924, sample SAMEA4378233) | human gut metagenome | biome: human gut; feature: human-associated habitat; material: faeces... | reverse complement strand
CTGCCGCACCTCGCTCGCCGTATCGGCACTTAGAATTATGCGGTATTGCCTTTACAATTAAAAAGATCTATACTATAATAAGACAACAGTAAGTTGTATAAGACGAACTTAAGTTGTAAATAAACGACCAACAGCAGGGGAGGTCCGCTATGCCGGAGCAACAGGAAAATCAAACCGAGGTGTTCCACCTCAAAGCACCGTTCAAACCGACTGGCGACCAGCCCCAGGCGATTGAAGCGCTGGTGCAGGGCCTGAAAGCAGGGGATAAAGGTCAAACTTTGCTGGGCGTTACCGGCTCCGGCAAAACCTTTACGATGGCCAATATCATTGCACAGTGCAACCGCCCCACACTGATTCTGGAACCAAACAAAACCCTGGCCAGTCAGATCTGCACCGAGATGCGCGGATTTTTCCCCGATGATGCGGTGGAATATTTTGTGAGCTATTACGACTATTACCAGCCGGAAGCCTACATCCCCTCCACCGATACCTATATTGAAAAAGACAGCGCCATCAATGATGAGATCGACCGCCTGCGCCATTCGGCCACGGCGGCACTGTCGGAGCAACGCAATGTTATCATTGTGGCGTCGGTTTCCTGCATTTATTCCTTGGGCGACCCTATCGATTACCGCAGCATGGTCATCAGCCTGCGCCCCGGTATGCAGATGGAGCGGGACGAGCTCTGCCGCCGCCTGGTCAAGCTGCAATATGAACGCAACGATATGAACTTTATCCGCAATAAGTTCCGCGTTCACGGCGATATTGTGGATATCCACCTTGCTTATAATGATGAATACGCCATCCGCGTCGAATTCTTCGGCGATGAAATCGACCGCATTTCCGAGTTTGATCCCCTGACCGGCGAGCGCAAAAATATTGTGCGCCATGTGGCCATTTTCCCCGCCAGCCACTATATCGTCGGCCCTGAAAAAATGAAAGAAGGTCTCGCCAAGATCCAGACCGAGATGGAACAGCAGGTGCAGGCCTTTACTGCAGAGGGCAAACTGCTGGAAGCCCAGCGCATCCAGCAGCGCACCCAGTACGATATGGAGATGCTACAGGAAGTTGGCATGTGCAAGGGCATCGAGAACTACTCTGCCGTGCTGTCCGGCCGTGCCCCCGGCTCCACCCCCACCACGCTGCTGGACTACTTCCCCAAAGATTTTATCCTGATGGTGGATGAAAGCCATGTGATGCTGCCGCAGGTCCGCGGCATGTTCGGCGGGGACTACAGCCGCAAAAAAACGCTGGTGGAATATGGCTTCCGCCTGCCCTCGGCGTTTGACAACCGCCCGCTGAAATTTGAGGAATTTGAATCCAAGGTCGGCCAGACGATCTTTGTCAGCGCTACCCCTGGCCCCTATGAACGGGAACATTCCAGCCGCGTGGCCGAGCAGGTCATCCGCCCCACCGGTCTGCTGGACCCCGTCATCATGGTGCGCCCAGTGGAAGGCCAGATCGAGAATCTGCTGGGCGAAATTTTGCAGCGCATCGACCGCGGCGAGCGTGCCCTAGTTACCACCCTGACTGTCAAAATGGCCGAGGACCTGACCGACTACCTGGAAGAACACGGCGTGCACACCAAGTATATGCACCACGAGGTGGATACCTTTGAGCGCATGGAGATCATCAAGGACCTGCGCACCGGTGCCATTGATGTGATTGTCGGCATCAACCTTCTGCGCGAGGGCCTGGACCTGCCGGAAGTTTCGCTGATCGCCATTCTGGATGCCGACAAAGAGGGCTTCCTGCGCAGCGAAACCAGCCTGATTCAGACCATTGGCCGCGCGGCCCGCAACGCAAACGGCGTGGTGCTGATGTACGCCGATGAAGTAACCCCCAGCATGGAGCGCGCCATCATGGAAACCGAGCGCCGCCGTGCCATCCAGGATGCCTACAACAAAGAACACGGCATTACACCAAAAACTATCGTGAAAGCCATCGGCGACGGGCTGGAAATCAGCATGAGCGAAGAAAACAAAAAGATGCGCCAGCACCGTATGAGCCGCGCTGAACGCGAACAGACCATTACCCGCCTGACCCGCGAGATGAAAGAAGCCGCCCGCCTGCTGCAGTTTGAGCACGCCGCATTCCTGCGTGATGAGATTGAAAAGCTGCAGCGCGGGGAGGACCCTACCGCCGATACCAGCACCCGCCGCGCCGCTGAAAAACAGCGCAAAACGGGCAAGGGGAGAAGGAGCTATAAAAAGTGAGCAACATTCAAATTGATGCCAACAACCGCATTACGATCAAGGGCGCGCGGGAGCATAACCTGAAAAACGTCAACCTGGTTCTGCCGCGCAACAAGCTGATTGTTATGACGGGCCTTTCCGGCTCCGGCAAGTCCAGCCTGGCCTTTGATACCATCTTTGCGGACGGCCAGCGCCGCTATATGGAAAGCCTTTCCAGCTATGCCCGCATGTTCCTGGGTCAGATGGAAAAGCCCGATGTGGACGAAATCACCGGCCTTTCCCCGGCGGTTTCCATTGACCAGAAAACCACCAGCCACAACCCGCGTTCCACCGTGGGCACCGTGACGGAAATTTATGATTATCTCCGTTTGATGTATGCCCGCATCGGCGTTCCGCACTGCCCGGTCTGCGGACGCGTCATCAGCCAGCAAACGGTGGACGAGATGGTAGACGAGGTGCTTAAACTGCCGGAACGCACCCGCTTCCAGGTGCTGGCCCCTGTTGTGCGGGGCCGCAAAGGCACCCAGGCCAAGGAGCTGGACGCTGCCCGCCGCGGCGGTTACGCCCGCGTGCGCATTGACGGCAACATGTATGATCTGGACGAAGAGATCAAGCTGGAAAAGAATATCAAGCATACCGTTGAAATCGTCGTGGACCGCCTGTCCATCAATGATACGGTGCGCGGCCGCCTGGCCGATTCTATTGAGACTGCCGTTGCCCTGACCGGCGGCCTTGTCATCATTGATGTTATCGGCGGCGAACCGATGGAGTTCAGCCAGAACTATGCCTGCCCGGAGCACGGTGTTTCCATTGACGAACTTTCCCCCCGCATGTTCAGCTTTAACAATCCCTTTGGCGCCTGTGAAACCTGCACCGGCCTGGGCACCTTTATGAAGGTGGACCCGGCCCGCGTGATTCCGGATCCGCACAAGTCCATCCGCGAAAGTGCCATCAAGGCCAGCGGCTGGTATTATGCGGAGGGATCCATCTCTGAAATGTATTACAAAGCGCTGGGCAAGCGCTATGGCTTTACGCTGGATACCCCCATCAAGGAGATGAGCAAAGAAGCCGTGCACGCCATCCTGTATGGCACCGGAACTGAAAAAATCGAGATGCAGCGCGAAAATATGTTTGGCTCCGGCACCTATATGAACACGTTTGAGGGCATTATCCCCAACCTGGAGCGCCGCTTCCGTGAAACAGGCAGCGAGTGGGTCAAGGAGGAAATCGCCCTTGTCATGTCCAGCGAGGAGTGCCCCACCTGCCACGGCCAACGCCTGAAGCCCACCAGCCTCGCCGTCACGGTGGGCGGCATCAACATTGCCCAGTTCTGCGATATGAGCGTGAACGAGGAGCTGGAATTTATTCAGACGGCAAAAGTGTCCGAGCGGGATGAAGTCATCGCTGCCTCCATCTTCAAAGAGGTCAAAGAGCGTCTGGGCTTTTTGAAGAGCGTGGGTCTGGGGTACTTGACCCTGTCTCGCGGCGCATCGTCCCTTTCCGGCGGCGAAAGCCAGCGCATCCGCCTGGCGACCCAGATCGGCAGCGCACTGACCGGCGTGCTGTATGTGCTGGATGAACCCAGCATCGGCCTGCACCAGCGCGATAACGATAAGCTGATTGCCACCATGAAGCGCCTGCGCGACCTGGGCAACACCCTGATTGTAGTAGAGCACGACGAGGACACCATGCGCCAGGCGGACTATATTGTGGATGTCGGCCCCGGTGCCGGTGTGCATGGCGGTGAGATCGTGGCCGCCGGCAGTGTGGAGGACATCTGCAATGCCCCGCGCAGTGTGACCGGCGAGTACCTTTCCGGCCGCAAATTTGTGGAAGTTCCCACCGCCCACCGCTCCGGTAACGGTAAAATGCTCACGGTGGTCAAAGCGCGGGAAAACAACCTGCAAAACATTACCGTGGATTTTCCCCTTGGCAAAATGATCTGCGTGACCGGTGTTTCCGGTTCCGGCAAGTCCACGCTGGTCAATGAAATTTTGTATAAGTCGCTGGCCGCAGCGCTCAACGGCGCCCGCAGCCGCCCCGGCCAGTGTGACGAAGTTCAGGGTATGGAATGGATCGATAAGGTCATCGGCATTGACCAGTCGCCCATTGGCCGCACCCCGCGCTCCAACCCGGCCACCTACACCGGTGTGTTCGGCGATATCCGCACCCTCTTCTCCAACACCCAGGATGCCAAACAGCGCGGTTACGGCCCCGGCCGGTTCAGCTTCAACGTCAAGGGCGGCCGCTGCGAAGCCTGTGAGGGCGGCGGCATTGTGCAGATCGAAATGCACTTTCTGCCGGATATTTACGTCCCCTGCGATGTCTGCAAGGGCAAGCGCTATAACCGCGAAACGCTGGAAGTAAAATATAAAGACAAAAACATCTCCGATGTGCTGGATATGACGGTGGAGGAAGCCTGCAATTTCTTTGCCAACCAGCCCAAAATTGCGCGCAAACTGCAAACCCTGCAGGAAGTCGGCCTTGGCTATGTGCAGCTGGGCCAGTCGGCCACCACACTTTCCGGCGGCGAAGCCCAGCGTGTCAAGCTGGCCAACGAGCTTGCCCGCCGCGATACCGGCAAAACCGTCTATATTCTGGACGAACCTACCACCGGCCTGCACATTGCCGATGTGCACCGCCTGGTCAAGGTGCTGGATAAGCTGGCCGATGCGGGCAACACCGTGATTGTGATCGAGCATAACCTGGATGTGATCAAGCGTGCCGACTATATCATCGACCTGGGGCCGGAGGGCGGCAGCGGCGGCGGTACCATTGTGGCAACCGGTACGCCGGAACAGGTGGCCCAGAACCCGAACTCCTTCACCGGCCAGTACCTGAAACCCGTGCTGGAGCGCGCCTGGAAACTGCAGGGCACGGCTCCGGCCCCCGTGCCGGAAGAGCCGGGACGCCCGGCGCCCGCAGAGGAAAAAGCCTCCGCCCAGCCGCCGCGCAAACGCAAAAAAGCAGACAAAAAATAACCACAACAGGGAACTTTGTGCAGCAAAAACGCAAAATTGGATTTGACAATTCCTGTCAACCTGTGGTTTAATTATCTTTACGCGCCTGAAAAAGCAAAATTCTGCGCGCACAGGGGGGACGCAGCAGCGTGATTCCCTGCATCCAAAAACGGGAGGGAACTGCCGAATGGCAAAAAAGAAGGAAGAATACGGCAACGAAAGCATCAAGAGCTTAAAAGGTGCAGACCGTGTGCGCAAGCGCCCGGCCGTTATCTTTGGCTCTGACGGTGTGGAAGGCTGTGCCCATTCCATTTTTGAGATCGTATCCAACTCCATCGACGAAGCGCGTGACGGCCACGGCAACAAAATCAACGTTACCCTTTACCCGGATCACTCTGTGGAAGTAGAGGACTTTGGCCGCGGTATCCCCGTCGATTACAATAAAGCTGAAGAACGCTGGAACTGGGATCTTGTGTTCTGCGAACTGTACGCGGGAGGCAAATATGGCGAGGGTAGCGGTAACTATGACTTCTCCCTTGGCCTGAATGGCCTTGGCCTTTGCGCCACCCAGTATTCCAGCGAATGGATGACTGCGGATATTTACCGCGATGGCATGCACTATCACCTGGATTTCAAAAAAGGTGAGAATGTCGGCGGGCTGAAAAAAGAGCCGTTCACCGGCCGCCGCACCGGCTCCGTCATCCGCTGGAAACCGGACACCGATGTGTTTACCGACATCAATGTTCCGGCGGATACCTTCAAGGATATGCTGCGCCGCCAGGCCGTTGTCAATGACGGTGTGACTCTCGTGTTCAACGACCGCACGGGCGAACGTGCCGAAAAAATCGAATATTTCTATGAGCATGGCATTCAGGACTATGCCAATGAGATCGCCGGTGCGGGAACCCTGACCCCGGTGCATTTCTGCTCCGGTTCCGCAATCGGCCGCGACCGTGATGATCAGCCGGAATATCAGGTCAAAATGAACGTGGCGTTCTGCTTTTCCAACGCGGTGCAAACGCTGGAATACTATCACAACTCTTCGTGGCTGGAGCACGGCGGCAGCCCGGACCGCGCTGTCCGTCTGGCCTTTGTCAACCAGATCAACAACTGGCTGAAAAATAAGGGTCTGTACAAGAAAAACGAAAGCTCCATCACCTTCAACGATGTGCAGGACTGCCTGATTCTGGTTTCCTCCAGCTTCTCCACCCGCACCAGCTACGAGAACCAGACCAAAAAGGCCATCACCAACAAGTTTGTGGCCCAGGCCATGACGGAGTTCCTCAAGCACCAGCTGGAAGTCTACTTTGTGGAGCACCCGGACGAAGCCGAAAAAGCCTGCAAGCAGGTGCTAATCAATAAGCAAAGCCGCGAGCACGCCGAAAAAGCGCGTGTGTCCATCAAAAAAACAATGACCCAGCAGATGGACCTGGCCAACCGCGTGCAGAAATTTGTGGACTGCCGCACCAAGGATGCCACCCGCCGCGAACTGTACATCGTGGAGGGCGATTCCGCTATGGGCGCGGTCAAACAGAGCCGCGATTCGGAGTTCCAGGCTATCATGCCCATTCGCGGCAAGATCCTGAACTGCCTGAAGGCCGATTACGCCCGTATCTTCAAGTCTGATGTTATCGTGGCCCTTGTCAAGGTCATGGGCTGCGGCGTGGAGCTGGGCGGCAAGCACAACAAGGAGCTTGCCACCTTCAACCTCGACAATCTCCGCTTCAATAAAATCGTCATCTGTACCGATGCCGACGTGGACGGCTACCAGATCCGCACACTGGTGCTGACCATGCTCTACCGCCTGACCCCCACTCTCATCAACGAGGGTTATGTCTATATCGCGGAATCCCCGCTGTATGAGATCAACACCAAAAATAAGACCTACTTTGCCTATACCGAGCCGGAAAAGGCCGATATCATGAAGCGGATCGACGGCCAGAAGTTTACGATCCAGCGATCCAAAGGTCTGGGCGAAAACGACCCCGAAATGATGTGGCTGACCACCATGAGCCCCGAAAGCCGCCGCTTAATTAAAGTTCTGCCCACCGATGTTCAGCGCACGGCGGAGGTGTTTGACCTGCTCCTGGGCGATAATCTGCAGGGCCGTAAGGAGCACATTGCGGAGCACGGCGCTGAATATCTGGACGATCTGGATGTATCTTAATCAGGGGAGGAGAGAGCAAAATGGCAAAAAAAGCAACCAAAAAGAAAGCCGCCCCTGCCCGCCCGCAGCTGGGCGATAACGTCGAGATCCTCTCTGCCGGTGAGGTCATCGAAAGCCCCATTACCGATACGCTGGAAACAAACTACATGCCTTACGCCATGAGCGTTATTGTTTCCCGCGCGCTGCCGGAAATTGACGGCTTCAAGCCCGCCCACCGCAAACTGCTGTATACCATGTACGGCATGGGCCTGCTGAAAGGCGCCCGCACCAAAAGCGCCAACATCGTGGGCAGCACCATGCACCTGAACCCCCACGGCGATGCCGCCATTTACGACACCATGGTGCGTATGGGCCGTTCCAACGAAAGCCTGCTGGTGCCCTTTGTGGACTCCAAGGGGAACTTTGGCAAGGCGTACAGCCGCGATATGGCTTACGCCGCCGCTCGTTACACCGAGGCAAAGCTGGAACCCGTGTGTGAAGAGCTGTTCCGCGACATCGACAAGGATACCGTGGATTTTGTGCCCAACTATGACGGTACCACCACCGAACCGACGATGCTGCCGGTCACCTTCCCGACCATTCTGGCCAACAACACACTGGGCATTGCGGTCGGTATGGCGTCCAACATCTGTTCCTTCAACCTGGTGGAGCTCTGCAATGCAACCATCGCCCTGATGAAAGACGACCAGGCGGACCTGGCCCAGCTGATGCCCGCGCCGGATTTTGTCGGCGGCGGTTCCATCCTGTATGATGCCGCCGAGATGCAGAATGTGCTGGAAAAAGGCCGCGGCAGCATCCGCGTGCGCGCCCAGTGGGCTTACGATAAAGAGAACAACTGCATTGACATCACCCACATTCCGCCGACCACAACGGTGGAAGCCATCATGGATAAGATCACCGAGCTGGTCAAACTGGGCAAGATCCGTGAGATCAGCGATATGCGTGATGAAACCGACCTGAACGGCTTGAAGCTGACCATCGACCTCAAGCGCGGCCAGGACCCGGACAAGCTGATGGCGCGTCTGTTCAAGGCAACCCCGCTGGAGGACAGTTTTGCCTGCAACTTCAATGTGCTGATCGGCGGCCAGCCCCGCGTGTTGGGCGTGCGCCAGATTTTGTTGGAGTGGATCGCATTCCGCTCCGAATGCGTGCGCCGCCGCACCTACTATGATCTGCAGGGCAAGCAAAAGCGTCTGCACCTGCTGCGCGGCCTGGAAGCTATCCTGCTGGATATTGATAAGGCAATTGAAATTGTGCGCAACACTGCGGAAGAATCCGAGGTTGTGCCCAACTTGATGATCGGTTTTGGCATTGACGAAGTGCAGGCTGAGTATGTGGCGGAAATCAAGCTGCGCCACCTCAACCGTGAGTATATCCTCAAACGCACCGAGGAAATTGAGGAACTGGAAAAGGCGATCGCAGACTTGGAAGATGTTCTCAAACGCCCCGCCCGCATCCGCAAGATCATTATGACCGAGCTGGGCGATGTTGCCAAAAAGTATGGCAGCCCCCGCAAAACGGAAATTCTGTACGACCTGCCGGACGATTCTGCTGCCGATGAGCAGAACGAGATCCCGGATTACCCGGTCACGGTGTTCTTTACGCGGGAAGGCTACTTCAAAAAAATTACCCCGCAGAGCCTGCGCATGTCTGGCGAGCAGAAGCTGAAAGACGGCGACGAGGTGGTTTATACCAAAGAGACCACCAACAGCGCCGAGCTGCTCTTCTTTACCAACCATGCCCAGGTGTACAAATCCCGCGCATCGGAATTTGCCGATACCAAGGCCAGCGTGCTGGGTGATTATGTTGCTTCCAAGCTGGAAATGGAAGAGGGCGAAGTGCCGCTGTTCATGACGGTCACAGTCGATTACCGTGGTTACATGCTGTTCTTTTACCAGAACGGTAAGTGTGCAAAGATCCCGCTGGCCAGCTATATGACCAAGCAGAACCGCCGCAAGCTGCTGAAAGCCTATAGCGATAAGGAAGAACTTGCCGCAATGCTGCACATTGAGGAAGAAACCGAGCTGGCCGTCTTCACCAGCGGCGGCACCGGTGGCCCACGCTTGATCCTGGTCGGCAGTGCGCTGATTCCCGAAAAGGCTACCCGCGATACCGCCGGTATCAACATGGTAACGCTGAAAAAGAACGCCAGAATCGCCAAAGTGCGCCTGGCGGCGGGGCTGGAACTGAAAGACCCGCACCGCTACCGCGTGCGCACCCTGCCCGCAGCCGGCGCGCTGCTCCGCCAGGAGGACACGACCGAGCAGATGAGTCTGTAAGGAGCAAAAAAGGCAATGCAATCTTTTTCTGCACAAGGCAGGGTAAAGTTCTTGCATTTTGCTTTTTGGTATGTTATATTATAACCTGTATGAGAGTTAGGGCAGGCCGAAACATCCGTTTTGGCTGTGGCCTGAAAAGGAGTTGCTGTTAATCCATGACCGCTTATGAAATCGCGTTCGGCGTTGTGCTGATCATTGTTTCGGTTCTGATCGTTGTGTTCACTTTGTCCCAGACCCAGAAAGGGCAGGGCCTGTCTGCTGCCATTATGGGTGATAGCAGCTTTATGGCTGCCGGCCGCGAGCGTGGCCTGGATGCCAAGCTGGCCAAAGTGACCAAAATCTGCGGCGCTGTTTTCTTTGTAGCTACGCTGCTGGTTGGTGTGCTGAGCGCCCGCTTGTAATTGAATGAAAGGAGAACGGTCTGGCCAATTTTGTTGGCGTTCCGCTTTCCCTTATTCAGGAACCGTCAACGACCCGCCCAATACCGCGGGTCGTTTTTTATGGGAAAAATAAAAAGGTCACAATGGTGCAGGTGCTGCCGCGAAACCAAAGGCCACGCCTGCTATGGAAGGACCCTGCCGGGTGGCAGGGTGACGTAAACGAGGAGTAAAAACAAAGGCATGGGCCGTTGCCTGTGCCCAACCCAAAGGAGAAAACATGACACCATTACAGAAAAATATTCTTGCGGCGTGCAAGCACCGCCCCCAGACCCTGCGTGAACTGCAGAATGCTTTGCAGGTGGATAATTCCCGCCTGCGCAACACCGTAACCGGCATGGTAGCTACCGGTATGCTGTCCGCCCGCAACGGTACCTATGTTCCGGGCTTTGCCGTGATGGAAAATACCGATGCCCCCGCTGGCATTCCCTGCACACTGGTCAAGCTGGCGGCCCGCTTCGGTTTTGCGTCCCGCGATGACGGCACCGGCGATATCTTTATTCCCGGCCGTGCCCTGCATGGTGCTATGCCGCAGGATAAAATCATCATCAAACTGTTCGACCACCCCCGTGTGGAGGGCAGCGCCGAGGGTGAAGTGGTGGAGGTGACCACCCCGCACAACACCTTTGCCGGTACCATTGTGCTGACTGAGGACGGCCGCCTTGCCGTGGAGCCGGACGGCTGCCGTGATGTGCGCATTGTGCTGGATAAAAAAGGCGTCAACGGCGCACAGCTGGGGGATAAGGTCGGTGCTATTCTGACCAACCGCGGCCAGCGCCATATGGACCACCGCTGCGCTGTTGCCGAGCGCTTCGGCACTTCCGACCGCGCAGCAGAGTGCGCCAAGGCTGTGCTGTATGGCCGTGATGTCCGCCAGGAATTCCCGGAGGAGGTATTGGCCGAAGCTCACGCATATGATAACGCTCTCATCGACCCCGCCGAAGCTGCCCACCGCGCCGACCTGCGCGGTCTGCCGATCTTTACCATCGACTCTGCCGAGACCAAGGATATCGACGACGCCATCAGCCTGATGAAGACCCAGAACGGCGGCTATGAGCTGGGCGTTCATATTGCGGATGTCAGCCACTATGTCCGCCCGGACACCGCGCTGGATAAGGAAGCTTATGAGCGCGCAACTTCCATCTATTACGCGGATAAAGTCATCCCCATGCTGCCCACCCAGCTTTCCAACGGCATCTGCAGCCTCAATGAAGGGGAGGAGCGCCTGGCGTTCTCCTGCCTGATGCAGCTGGATGAAAGCGGCAATATCCATAGTTATCAGTTCGTCAAGAGCGTCATCCGCAGCCGTGTCAAGGGCGTTTATAAAGAAATTAACGCTCTGTTGGACGGCTCCAATGACCCGGCTCTGGTGACGAAATATAAAGACGTTATGGCTCAGCTGCCCGCGATGACCGAGCTGTACGAAAAGCGCCTGGCTCTGCGCAAAGCACGCGGCGCGATGGAAATCGAATCCGACGAAGCCAAGTTGGTCATGGACGAGGAAGGCCGCTGCGTGGATATCGTCAAGCGCACCCGCGGTGTGTCGGAGTGCATGATCGAAGAGTTCATGCTGCTGGCCAACCAGTGCGCTGCCAATGCGGGCCGCACCCATCATGTGCCGTTTGTGTACCGTATCCATGAAGCCCCCGATGCCGAGCGCATGGAAAAGCTGAGCAACACCCTGAAAGCCTGCGGCCTGAACGTCCACTTTGCCGGGGAAGTGCCCACCCAGCTGGAGCTTTCTGCCATTCTGGACGAAACCCGCGGCCAGCCCATCCAGATCCCGGTCCACACCGGTATCCTGCGCAGCATGCAGAAAGCTCGCTACTCTCCGGAGCCGAAAGGCCATTATGGCCTGGTGCTGGCAGACTATGCCCACTTTACCAGCCCCATTCGCCGTTACCCGGACCTTGCCATCCATCGCATCCTGACGGATATGCTGGTGGGCAAGCCGGAGCAGGAGCTCATCAAGGATTATACCGGTTTTGCCACCCACGCCAGCGAGCAGTCCAGCCGCCAGGAAGTTTCCGCCGTGCGCATTGAGCGCGATGTGGAGGACCTGTACAAGGCCGAGTATATGCACAACCACCTGGGCGAAGTCTACACCGGCACCGTGGCAGGTGTAACACCGCGCGGTATTTTTGTGGCGCTGGAAAACACCGTAGAGGGCTTTGTGCCTGCCGCACAGCTCTGCAAGGGCGAAGCCACTGTGGTGGAGGGCGTCAGCATTCTGGACCCGCTGACCGGAAAACGCTGGATGCTGGGCGACCCCGTCAAAGTGCAGGTGGCCGGTGCCAACGTTGCCCTTGGCCGCATTGATTTTGACTATATGCCGCTGTAATCATAGTTTTTTATAAAAAGAGCAAACCAATAAAAGCAGAGCTGCCGTCCCGTACTGATATGTACCCGGTTTTCTGGACACGGGTAAAAATCGAATAATTAAGGCAACACCACACAATTCTCGCCTTGCGGCTTAAGCACCGCTCCGGCAGCTGCGGCACGGCATC
>ENA-OWPP01002472-OWPP01002472.1-human-gut-metagenome-genome-assembly--contig:-NODE-2472-length-12593-cov-19.095310_pt1 | contig 12593 bp, 10 predicted proteins | sample MGYA00248265_ERZ651848 | MGnify/ENA primary metagenome ERZ651848 (study PRJEB26924, sample SAMEA4378233) | human gut metagenome | biome: human gut; feature: human-associated habitat; material: faeces... | reverse complement strand
CCTCTAATTTATCTATTCCAGCTTCTTTAATATCTAATTGTTTAATTCTTTGTTCAAGAACGTCTTCTTTACCTTGAACAGCAATATCTCTTCGTTCAATACCTTTTTCACGTTCTGAAAGATTATTTTCAAGTTCAGTAATTTCTTGTTTTTGTTCTTTAATTTCTTTTTCTGCTTCTAATTTTAATTCATAAGCTTGAGTTTTAGCATCTAAAATAGCTTCTTTAACTAGATTATCAGCTTTACTCGTTGCATCATCAATAATCTTTTGAGCACTGACATTAGCTTTTGAAATATTTAGTTTTGCATATACAAAATAAATAAGAACCCCAACAGCGACAGCTAGAACATAGGATAAAATAGTGGCAATATTTAAACCTGGCATATTCCACCCTCCATTTTCTCTATGCACATTTTTTATGATTGATTATTCAATCATTCACCGGTTGTTTCGGTTATAATAATTAATATTTACATAGTCTTTACTATGTTTATTAAACGTGTTTTGCGCACAAGTATATTATATGTCAAATTGCTTATTTTGACAATAACAAGTTAAAAAGAGGAATTTTTACAATTCCTCTTCTTCTACAGGCATTAATGAAGCTTTAATTGCTTCCGTAATTTCATTCATTATATCAGGATGTTCAACAAGATATCGTTTTGCATTTTCGCGTCCTTGTCCAATCTTTTCACCCTTGTAAGCATACCAAGCACCGGATTTATCAACAATATCTTTATCAACTGCTAAATCCAAGACTTCACCATCTCTTGAAATACCTTTACCATAAATAATATCAACTTGTGTTGATTTAAATGGTGGTGCCACTTTATTTTTAACAACTTTGATATTGACTTTATTCCCAACAATTTCCGTACCATTTTTAATTGCTTCACTGCGGCGCACGTCCAAGCGCACTGAAGAATAGAACTTCAGGGCCCGGCCGCCGGTGGTGACCTCCGGGTTGCCGTACATCACGCCCACTTTTTCACGCAGCTGGTTGATGAAGACGCAGACCGTGTTGGTCTTGCCGATGACCGAAGTCAGCTTGCGCATGGCCTGACTCATCAGGCGGGCCTGCAGGCCCACATGGCTGTCGCCCATTTCGCCCTCGATCTCAGCCCTCGGCACCATGGCGGCAACCGAGTCCACCACGATGGCATCGATGGCACCGGAGCGCACCAGTGCTTCGCAGATCTCCATGGCCTGCTCGCCGGTGTCTGGCTGGCTGACCAGCAGATTGTTGATGTCCACGCCCAGCGCTTCGGCATAGGTGGGGTCCAGTGCGTGCTCCACGTCAATGAAGGCCACTTCGCCGCCCTGCTTCTGGGCTTCGGCCAGAATGTGCAGAGCCAGCGTGGTCTTACCGCTGGATTCCGGGCCGTACACCTCAATGATGCGGCCGCGGGGCACACCGCCCACGCCCAGAGCCAGATCCAGACCCAGACTGCCGGTGGAAATGGCATCCACCTGCATGGAGGCGTTATCACCCAGCTTCATCACGGCACCCTTGCCGAACTGCTTTTCGATCTGGGCCAGCGCAGTGGCCAGCGCATCCTTTTTGGCCTCCGGCTCGGTCTTTTTGGTCGCCGGGGCAACGGTGTTGTTGTTCTGATTTTTTGCCATAGCGTGCTGCTCCTTTTCTTCCTGCTGCCCGCCGTGCGCGGGCCGTCCGTATACTTTCCAGTATAGTATACCACAAAATCAAAATATTACAACAAGAAGTTGTTTCTATTTTCACTTTTATTTTTCGGGTCTGTGGGCGATCATGCACCGGTCATTGCCGCCAAAATCCTTGCGGCACTCAATATCTGCCCAGCCGTTTGCAGCCAGCAGTGCCGCCACAGCCTGCCGCTGCTGCCAGCCGATCTCCAGCACCAACGCTCCGCCGGGCCGCAGTGCATTCTGGTAATGCTCTGCAAGGGCACGGTAGAACACAAGGCCGTCCTTTCCTGCTTCCAGCGCCATGGCCGGTTCCTGTGCCACCTCCGGCTGCAGGTGCCGCATTTCCTCGGCGGTGAGGTAGGGCGGGTTGGATACGATCAGATCAAGCTGCCCTTCCGGCAGGCCCTGCCAGTAGGTGAACAGGTCGCCCTCCACCGGCTGCACCGCATAGGCTGGCTTTGCCTTTGCGCGCAGGGCGTTCAGTGCCGGCCCCCAGTCAAAGGCCGGGGCATCTGCCTGCTCAAATGCGGTAGGCTCCAGCAAGTCCTCCGTCTGCCCGCCCTGCCCTTTCAGGGCGCAGCGGCAGTTCTTTTCCAGATAAACAAATGCTTCCGGGCTTTTTTCCACGCAGGTCACCTGCGCCGCCGGGCAGAAGCGCTTGATGCCCAGCCCCAAGCAGCCGGTCCCCGCGCAGAGATCCAGCACCCGGGGCGCTGCAATGCCCGTCAGGGTATTGGCAGCCGCTTCCGCTACCACCTCAGTGTCTGCCCGGGGGCAGAGCACACCGGGGCCAACGGCAAGGTCAAAATCCAAAAAGCTCCAGATCCCGCACAGGTATTGCAGCGGTTCCCGCTGCTCACGGCGCGTGCAGAGGGCTTCCAGCTTTTCCGCTTCCTCCGTGGTCAGCACCCGGTCGGAAAGGCGGGCATCCCGCCCGGCTGCCACGCGGAACAGCTCCCGTGCATCGTAATCGGCATCCGGACACCCTGCAGCGGAAAGCCGGGCTTCCACGGCCCGCACCGCTTCGCGCGGGGTCAAACCAGCAATTACCATCTGCCATCCTCCGGGTCCTCGGGCAGCACAGGGGTCACAGCGGCAATGGCCACCTCGATCATGCTGTCGTCCGGTTCAAACACGGTCAGGTGCTGCACCCAGATACCGGGCTGGCGGATGATGCGGGTGGCAATGTTATCGGACCGGCCGCACCACTTGAGCAGCTCATAGCTGATGCCCATGACCAGCGGCAGAAGCAGCAGCTTGAACAGCACCCGCAGGCCGATGCTGCCCCACGGCAGCACGCTGTAGAGGAACACGCTGACGATGACCACCAGAATGAGGAAGCTGGTGCCGCAGCGCGGATGGAACCGAGTGTACTTGCGCACATTCTCCACGGTCAGCTCATCACCGGCCTCATAGCAGGCAATGGTCTTGTGCTCGGCACCGTGGTACTCAAACACGCGGTGGATTTCCTTCATCTTGGAGATGGCCACCATATAGGTGAGGAAGATGCCAACTTTCAGCACCGCTTCCAGCACCACCTTGGCCCAGCGGCCCAATGTTACAAAGTGGTTCACGCCGCCCACGATGAGGGTGGGCAGCACGGTGAACAGCAAAATCGCCAGCAGGCCGCCCAGTACGGCGGCACAGGCCAGCAGTGCGTCCTCTGCCTTTTTGCCCAAGTGGTCGCCCACCCATTTTTCAAAGGCAGTCTCTTCCTCTTCGGGGTCGTAGTCGTCACCCATGCTCACCTGAGCCGAGTACATCATGTAGCGGTAGCCCACGATCAGGCTTTCGATCATGGAGATGGCACCGCGCACCAGCGGGATCTTTGTCCAGATGCCGTGGTTCTTCACAGGGTCGATCTTGGTCTCAATGGTGCCGTCCGGCTTGCGCACGGCGCAGCAGATGAGCTTCGGGCCGCGCATCATGATACCTTCCATCAGCGCCTGCCCGCCGACGCTGGTCTTGAAACGTTCCTTTTTGGGTTGATTCATTGGGTTCTCCTATCGGATCATATTTTTCCCGGTTATTTTACCACAGAATTGTGACAAAATCTTCACGCCTTATGGTACAGCGGCAAGCCCAGTGTGACCACTGTGCCGCGGCCCAGCGTGCTCTTGATGTCCATGGTACCGTCCAGTGCAGTCATGATGGAATCCACCAGCGCAAGGCCGATGCCGCTGCCCCGCACCGAATTGCTGCCCTTGTAGAACTTGGTCTTGACGTTCTCAAGATCTTCCGGCGGGATGCCGCGGCCCTGATCGATGATCTCCGCAAAAGCCTTGTATTCGCCCGCCCACAGCTTGACCGTGATGCGCCCGCCGGGGGCCGAGTACTTGATGGCGTTGTCCATGATGTTGATGAACACCTGCCGCAGACGGTCCGGGTCGGCATAGACCGGGATCATCTCCTCCGGCTCGGTGTAGCTGAGCACAAGGCCCTCGCGCTGGATGCGTGCTTCACAGAACAGCACCGCATCGGTCAGCTCTGCCACAAGGTCCAGCGGGCGGCAGTCCATACGGATGCGGCCGTTCTGCAGACGGCTGAAATCCAGCAGCTCTTCCACCATGTTGTACAGGCGGCCCGTCTCATTGTTGATGATCTCAAGGCCCTTGCGGTAGTTCTCGTCTGCCGGGTCGTCCAGTGTGCGCAGGGTCTCCACCCAGCCCCGGATGGAGGTGAGCGGCGTGCGCAGCTCGTGAGAGACGGAACTGATGAACTCGTTCTTCATCTTCTCGGTCTCTTCCAGCCCTTCGGCCATCTGGTTGATGGTGCCGCGCAGGCGGTCCACCTCGTCGTGCTCGTTGCCGGTGACCGGCAGGCGCACATCCAGCTCACCCCGGGCGATGCTGGCTGCGGTGCGCTCCACCTGTCCCAGCGGCACCACGATGCTGCGGATGAAGTACAGGCCGGACATCACGGTGAAAGCAAGGATCACCGCCGCGATCACAACACTTACCGCGAGGGCATTCTTGATCTGCGCTCCCACAAGGGTCAGGCTGGTGACAAGACGCATCGCCGCCACATCCTCGGCGGCATAGGGCACCAGATAACAGGCCGCCATCACCAGCTCGCCGGACTGGGTGCGGTAGACCGCCACACCAAGGCCGTCAGAAGCCTCCTGCGCCTGCTCAAAGTCGATGCCGGTCACAATGCCGTCCGCATTTGTGCCGCTGGAGGACGCAATGACCCCGCCATAGCTGTCCAGCAGCATGAACTCATATTTGTCCTTATCGGCAAACTGCTCCACCATGCGGCGCAGGGCCACGCTGCGGGTAGCCGCCGTGCTCTGCACCGTATCGCCGGTGTACATTTTCAGCTGGCCGGACACCGAAGAGAACCGCCGGTACATGGTCTGCTGCACGCTGTTATAATAGCTGCGTGTGTAGTTGTACAGGAACATGGTTTCGGCCAGCAGCACCAGCAGCACGGTGATGAGCAGATTGCCCCGCAGCCACCGGCGGGTGATCCCGCTTCTCATTCTTCCCATCTGTAACCGTAGCCCCACACAGTAAGGATATGGGTGGGATGGCTGGGTTCATCCTCCACCTTCATGCGCAGACGGCGGATGTTCACATCCACGATCTTCACGTCACCAAAATAGTTCTCGCCCCAGACACCCTTCAAGATCTTCTCGCGCACCAGCGCAATGCCGGGGTTGCGGAAGAACAGCTCCATGATCTGGAATTCCACCTGTGTCAGCTCAATCGGCTGGCCTGCCTTGAGCAGCACGCGGCGGTTCTCGTCCAGCACAAATTCGCCGCTGGTGAGCATCCCCAGCGGGTTTTCCTTTTCTTTTTCGTCCCCGCCTGCAGTACGGCCGACGCGGCGGCACAGCGCTTTCACACGGGCCAGCAGTTCGCTTACGCTGAAAGGCTTGGTCATATAGTCATCGGCACCAATAGAAAGGCCGCGGATCTTGTCCTGCTCCTGTCCCTTGGCGCTGAGGATGATAATGCCGATCTTCTGATCGGTGCGGCGGATGGTCTCGCACAGGGAGAAGCCGTTCATGCCCGGCAGCATCACATCCAGAATGGCCGCATCGCAGCCCGGCTTCTTCTCCAGCAGCGGCAGAGCCGCCTCGGCGCTTTCGGCCTCCACAGCCTCCATGCCCGCAAGGCGCAGGTTCAGCGCGATCATCTCGCGGATGTTGGCTTCATCTTCAACGACAAGCACTCGTACCATGAACTGTTCCTCCGTTCTTTAGTTGAGCAGATACAGCGCCTTGGACAGGCGGTAATTTTTATCACGGATCTCCACATCCGGGGCAAGCTTCGCCTGCATCTGGCGGGATGCCACGATGCCAAGGCGGGTCCAGCCCTTCAGGCTGGAGGTGGTACGCACCAGACGCAGGGTCATTACCAGCTGGTCATCGTCCACCGTGCGCAGCTCCACTGCACCATCATATTGTTCGCTGTCGGTCAGTTTGAGGTTGCCCTCCCACTCCATGGGCAGCTCGATATAGCAGTTGGTCTCTTCGTCCAGCAGCCCGAAGCTTTTTTCCGGGTGCGGGCTGGTATAGTCCATCCACACGATAAAATCCATGCGGCGGCTCTGGCTCATGTTCAGCAGGCCCGCTTCGTCCGGCTGGGTGGGGATCTCCACGATGCCGTCGCCGTCCAGATCCTGACTGACCAGACTGGGCACATTGCGCAGGGATGCGGTGTAAAGCTTTTCGGTGCTGATCTGATCGGCAGGCACCATCTGCTGCGTGTCCTCGTCAAAACGCAGCAGCACGCTGGCCAGATTGTTGCCGGAAATGCCGGTCCAGCCATCCAGCACCAGATAATGCCTGCCGTCCGCACCCACACCCGCCGCCACCGAGGCGCAGCCGGCGAACCGATTGGCGGAAAGGCCCATAACAGCCACCTGCTGGAAGCTGCCCTCTTTATCCACGGTCAGCAGTTCGATCTGCACGCCGCCGTCCTCCAGCGTAGACATCAGGATCAGGTCCTGATTGCCGCCGCCGGTGATATCCTCCACCAGATACTGCTGGTACTGCTGCTCCAGGATCGTGGAAAGCACGCCGTCGGTGTAGGAATACACAGCCAGATAATGGTCGCCCTGTGCCGCTGTATAACCCACCACCAGTTGGGTGGCATCGCCGGGCTGCAGCTGGGCCAGCCCCACCGACTCTACCGTGTCTGCAAGGCCCTCTACGTTCTGGCGCACATGCCAGATGTCGGCATCATCCTTCTGCAGGATGGCAATGCACACGTTGGAGCTTTGGGCGGTGGTGTAAAGCACGGCGGCATCCTGCCTGCCGTCACCGTCCAGATCCTGCAGCAGGAAAGGCGAAAGCAGGTCGCCCTGCATGGGATATTTGAGCTGTGCGCTCTCCCCCAGCCAGTCGTTCAGGGCAGTCTGCACATCGCCGTAATCGCCGGAAAGCTTGGGCGCACGCAGAAGCTCTTCCACCTGCACCTGTTCACCGGGCATGCTGCAGCCTGCCAGAAGCAGGCACAGCAGCACGCAAGCCAACCACCGGCCAAAATGATTCGGATGTTTCAACCGCTGCGCCTCCTCTGTGTGGAAAACTTGTCCGGCCAAAGGCCGAAAACATGCTATTGTCAGTATACCACGGGCCGGGCGCAATTCCAACACCCGAAAACGAGAAAAGGGGCTGCTGCACCACATTTGGTGCAGCAGCCCCTTCGGGGTCCTGATTTTTATTCTTCGGTCTTGTCAAACAAGCCTTTTTCTTTTGCGGCGTTCCAGGTCAGGCAGACCCGCAGCTTGCTGACGGGGAAGGCCGGGTGGAATTTATTGTTGTCCGCATCGTCCTTCATCAGATCCTGCTCCACTGCCCAGCGGGCGGCCTTTTGTGCGTCGGTATCGCCCTCGTCGATGTCGCTGTAGAGGGCGGTGCTTACAGGCTCCGGCTTCCCGGCGTGCTCCCACAGCAGCTCGGCCAGCTCGATACGGTTGGAGGGCATGGGGATGCCAGGCATATTGATGACGCGGTAGATGCCGGTGCCGGCTTCATAGATAATAGCACCTGCGGCAGCACCCACGACCACAGCAGAGATCGCGCCCTGAATGTTGCCGGTATCGCTGGGTCCAACCGGGTCGGGGCCATCCGGGCCAATGGGGTCATCCGCGAAGGTTGCCGTCACCTCTACATTAGCATCCGGCATGATAAAGGTCACCTTGGTGGGGTCGTCCGCGTCCGGGGTCTTCAGGAAGGTGTCTGCTTTCTGTTCCTCACCGCCTACCAGCACCGTCCAGCTGATGAAGTGCTGTCCATCCGGCACATTGGCTGTCAGGTGCACAATTTTATTCTTTGGCACGGGCACAGTGCTGTCGCTCGGTACGGACGCATCGCTGCCTTCAATGGTCGCCGTCACATGGTCGCCGACCCTCAGAGTGGGGTTCAGAGTGGGGTTGCTCGCAAAGTTTGCCGTCACTTCCACATTCTTACTCGGCATCGTAAAGGTCGCCTTGGTGGGGTCGTTCTTGTCCGGGGTCAGGAAGGTGTCTGCTTTCTGTTCCTCATCGCCTACCTTCACCGTCCAGCCGGTGAAGTGCTGTCCCTCCGGCGCAATGGCTGTCAGGTGCACGGTTTCACCCACCGGCACAGCGCTGCCGCTCGGTACGGACGCATCGTTGTCGTCAATGTTCGCAGTCACATGATCGCCGATGTTCAGCGTGGGATTCCCCTCAAAGTTTGCCTTTATTTCCACGTTCTCAGCCGGCATGGTAAATCTCACTTTGGCGGGGTCGTTCGCGTCCGGGGTCAGGAAGTCGTCCGATTGCTCAACACCATTCACCTTCACCGTCCAGTCGATAAAGCGCTCGTTGGCTTCCGGCTCCCTGCGCGTTGCTGTTACAGTATCGCCCTTAGCAGCTTTGGTCTTATCCACAGTGCAGTTTTCAGCTTTGATGTTATACGGAATATCGCTATAATACGGTTCCGCCTTAACATTATAGGCGGGCATGGTCAGGGTCGCAGTGGTTTCGGTGCCATTCTTCAGCAGCTTTGAAAGCTCTGTTTCGTCCATGATTTCAGTCTCAGTACCATTTACGACTTTATACAGTTTCCAGCCTTTGAACTCCTTGCCCTCAGGTGCTGTATCCGCTGCTTTCAGCGTTACTTCCGTATCTTTTGCAATCAGCTTTGTACTGTCCAGCTGATTCAGCTTGCCGTTTATTTCTGCGGTGGCTACAGCCTTCTCAGAATCCACATAATAGCCACGGGTCAGGTAACGATACTCTCCTCTATAATCATTTTTGTAACCGATAACATAGCCCGAGTTCGCACTGGTCAGCTTCAGGTTTTTCTGGTATGCCTTTCCATCCGTGTATGTCGTGATTCGTCTGCCTTCGTAGGGATTTTGCACCTCAATTTTTGCCTCGCTCGTAAAGGTAGGGTCAATCGTTACATACGGATTTCCAAACTCCTCACTATCTTCCCCACTAGACAAATATATATCTGTATCGTTGCCCTCAAAGGTCACATTCTTTATGACCAGTTCGTGTTTCTTATCTACCTGACAGTCAACACCGTATTTACCGTTTTTAATCGTAATATTATCCAGCGTAACATCTGCATTCAGACCTCCGCCAAAAACCACAGTCATTCCGCTCGCAAGTGCTTCATAAGTTCCTCCGTTTGTGATCCGTATCTCTTTCGCCGTATCATCATAAAGTTTTCCACTTAAATCCAAAACTCTGCTGTTGTAACTTTCTTCACCCTTCGCGGATACGTTTACATTGTCAAGGGTAATCGTTCCTCCCTCAATTAAAACACAATATCCGTCATTATTTTCCAAAGTACTGTTCTTAATTTCAACACTTCCGTTTTCACTATCGACGACTCCATTTTTTATTTTTGCACCGTCTATAATAACAGTTCCTGCCTTGTCAATTCCAGCCCAAGGCCATGATGCATTGTATACCATGCGATACCCTTCTGTAGTTAAGTCACCGCCATTGATATAAACTTCACTGCCATTCAAAATCGGGAAAGTCGTTTTTTTCGCGGCAATATACACGTCATTCAGTTTAAGTGTTCCCGCGACAACGGTAAAAAAAGATAGACGTTGTTGTTCACCATCCAGATAACGTCCGTTCTGAACAACCACCGTTGCACTCGAGGCATTCAAATTCATAAAAGCGGCGGCATCTGTATTTTTCACATTTGCAACGACTTCATACTGCCCTGCATTGATCTTCAAATCGCGGGCATCCTTCACATTCAGCAGTGCAGACCCCATATTGACATCCACATTACCAACAATGTTCAGCGTAACATTTTTTGTCGTATAGACCGTGATACTCTTTGTATAGGGTCCGCTCAGTTCATACACATCGCCATGCGCTTCTACAAATGTATCATTAACAGTCTCCCCGCCATTCAAGTGGTAGGGTTCCGTCTCTTTCTGCGCACTCACGCCATTTTCTTGTTCTGCCGCCCCCGGCTCCGCCGCAAACGCGCCCACCGGCAGAACCGACAGCATCATGCACACCGCAAGTGCTGCACTGAGAAGTCTCGTACTCTTTTTTCTCATGTTCTCTTCCTCTTTTCGTTTGTTATTTTGCAGGCACCCACCCCAAAAGGCACCGTCTGCTCTTTAAGTTTACCCCCCCATACAACATATCAAGAGGCATTTTGCTAGAAAATAGGTTCGAGTTTTTTAGTGGAATTGTTGAAATGTTTACGGCTTGGCCTGATATTCCCGGGAACATTCAGAAGCAATGAAAATGCCACGCAAAAAAAGCCCTCTCCCATTGCTGGGAAAGGGCTTTTGAACACTGTATCAAACAGTCAGAGCAGATCAGACGAGCTCCAGAACTGCCATCTCAGCAGCGTCGCCGCGGCGAGCGCCGATCTTGATGATGCGGGTGTAGCCGCCGTTGCGGTCAGCGTACTTGGGGCTGATCTCATCAAACAGCTTCTTTGCAACATCTTCCTTGGTGATGTAGGCATAAACCTGACGCTTGGTGTGCAGGTCGCTTGCCTTGCCAAGGCTGATCATCTTCTCGGCCATGGAACGAACGTCCTTAGCGCGAGTGACAGTGGTCTCAATCTTGCCATTCTCTAACAGGTAGGTAACCATAGCGCGCATCATAGCGTTGCGGCTGTCGCTGGTTCTACCGAGCTTTCTGGTACCGGGCATCCCGTTTCACTCCTTAATTATTTTTAGTTATCGTCATCCGTGTTCAGCTTGAAGCCCAGAGAATCCAGCTTTGCCATGACCTCTTCCAGGCTCTTGCGACCGAGGTTGCGGACCTTCATCATCTCGTCCTCGCTCTTGCTGACCAGATCTTCCACCGTGTTGATGCCTGCGCGCTTCAGGCAGTTGAAGGAACGCACGCTCAGATCCAGCTCTTCAATGGTCATTTCCAGAGCCTTTTCCTTGTCGTCGTTGGTCTTCTCCACCATGATCTCAGCGCCGGCTGCCTCATCGGACAGGTTGACGAACAGGTTCAGGTGCTCGGTCAGCACACGGGCAGCCAGAGAAACGGCTTCCTGCGCATTGATCGTGCCATCGGTCCAAACCTCAATGGTCAGCTTGTCATAATCGATCGCCTGGCCAACACGGGTGCTCTCGACGTTGTAGTTCACCTTGAGCACAGGGGTGTAAATGCTGTCAACGGGAAGAGTGTTGATATCGTTCTTCTCGATGATAGCCTGTTTGTTGCGCTCTGCGGGCACATAGCCGCGGCCCTTATCGAAGGTCAGCTCCATGACGAGCTTGCCGCCCTCGCCCAGGGTTGCGATGTGCCACTCAGGGTTCAGAATTTCGATGTCGTCGCCCTGCTTGATGTTGTCAGCGGTGACCTCACAGGGGCCGACTGCCTCAACACGCACTGTCTTCGGACCATCGGTGTACAGCTTTGCAGCAATACCCTTCAGGTTCAGGACAATTTCGGTAACGTCTTCCTTGACGCCCTCAATGGTGGAGAACTCGTGAACCACGCCATCAATCTTGACGCTGGTCACGGCGACACCGGGCAGAGAGGAAAGAAGCACACGACGCAGGCTATTGCCCAGTGTGATGCCAAAGCCACGCTCCAGCGGTTCTGCCACGAATTTGCCGTAGCGGCCGTCCGGGGACAGGCTTGCCGTTTCGATTTTGGGACGTTCAATCTCCATCATATCTATGCCCTCCTTGTCAAACCGGCGCTGCCGCCGGCCCATTATTAAATTCTTTCAAAGAAAAGAATGCGAAAGTGAGCCGTCCACGGGGAAGGCCCAGCCTTCTTAATGGATTACTTGGAGTACAGCTCGACGATGAGGTGCTCTGCGACTTCGTAGTCGATATCGCTGCGCTCGGGCAGCTTTGCGACAACACCCTTCAGAGAACCGGTCTCACGGTTCAGCCATGCGGGCAGAGCAACAACGGGAGCCTCGGGGCCGGTCAGCTTTGCAAACTTTGCAGAGCTGCGGCTGGACTCGCGCACTTCGATCACGTCGCCAGCCTTCACCTGATAAGAAGGAATGTTGACCTTCTTGCCGTTGACGGTGAAGTGAGCGTGGGACACCAGCTGACGAGCGTCGCGGCGGGTCTGAGCAAAGCCCAGACGGAACACGACGTTGTCCAGACGGCACTCCATGATCTGCAGCAGGTTCTCACCAGTCTTGCCGGGGCGGGCCTCAGCACGCAGGTAAGCATTGTGGAACTGCTTTTCCAGAACGCCGTAGATAAACTTGACCTTCTGCTTCTCCTTCAGCTGAGATGCGTACTCAGACTGCTTCTTGCGCATGTTGCCATTGGAGTTGCGGGTGGTATTCTTCTTTGCATAGCCCATGACCGCAGGAGAAATGCCCAGGGCCTTGCAACGCTTTGCGATAGGCTGCGTATTCTTTGCCATAATTCAATTTCCTCCTTCGATCAGACACGACGGCGCTTCGGGGGACGGCAGCCATTGTGGGGGATGGGAGTCACGTCCTTGATCAGGGTGACTTCCAGGCCGGTAGCCT
>ENA-OWPP01002468-OWPP01002468.1-human-gut-metagenome-genome-assembly--contig:-NODE-2468-length-12614-cov-2.629270_pt1 | contig 12614 bp, 7 predicted proteins | sample MGYA00248265_ERZ651848 | MGnify/ENA primary metagenome ERZ651848 (study PRJEB26924, sample SAMEA4378233) | human gut metagenome | biome: human gut; feature: human-associated habitat; material: faeces... | reverse complement strand
AGATCCTCCAGGGCTGTTGATATACAGCTGAATGTCCTTGCTCGGATCCTCTGCTTCCAGGAACAGAAGCTGTGCCACGATAACGCTGGCGCTCACATCATTTACCTCTTCTCCAAGAAAGATGATACGGTCTTTCAGAAGGCGGGAGTAAATGTCATAGCTTCTTTCTCCTCTGCTTGTCTGTTCAATGACATATGGTACTAAACTCATATATAAATGCCTCCATTCGTCGATTCCAGTAGTAATTCAGAACGAACGCTTACTTAGGCTTCCTTTGCTTCGTCAGCAACGAGAGTTACGGCTTTCTGTACAGCCATATCTTTCTTCATCTGCTCTAACTCGCGGTCACCAAGCAGTTCTTTGATCTTCTCCACTTCCATCTTGTATGCATCAGCCATTTTCTTGAATTCTTCTTCAACTTCTTCATCTGTTGGCTGAATGTTTTCAACTTCTGCGATCTTTTCAAGAACAAGTCTTGTCTGGATTCTCTTCAGAGCCTGCGGTTTCATTTCTTCCTGCATTTTCTCAAGAGTCATTCCTGTGAACTGGAAGTACTGTTCCATAGTAAGTCCCTGGGACTGCATTCTTCTGGAGAAATCATCCAGCATCTGACGAACCTGTGTATTCAGCATTGCGTCCGGGATTTCCATCTGAGCGTTTTCGATTGCTTTATCTACAGCTGCATTTTCTTTTGCAGCACGTGCTTCTTTTTCTTTCTTTTCTGTCAGGTTCTTCTTGATGTCTTCTTTGTACTCTGCAAGAGTATCGAACTCAGAAGCATCCTGTGCAAAATCATCATCCAGTTCTGGAAGTTCTTTTGCTTCTACTTTCTTAACGTCACACTGGAATACAGCTTCTTTGCCAGCCAGCTCTTTTGCCTGATACTCCTCTGGGAATGTAACCTTAACTTCTACGTGATCACCTGTGTTAGCACCAACAAGCTGCTCCTCGAATCCCGGGATGAATGTGTTGGAACCAAGTGTCAGCGGATAGTCTGTTCCTTTACCGCCCTCGAATGCCTCACCATCTACGAAGCCCTCGAAATCGATAGTTGCTGTATCGCCGTTCTGTGCTGCACGATCCTCAACTGTGATCGTTCTGGAGTTTTTCTCCTGCTCTTTCTTGATCTCAGCATCTACGTCTTCATCTGTTACTGTGATCTCAGTCTTCGGTACTTCTACACCTTTGTAGTCACCTAATGTAACTTCCGGTTTAGTAGCTACTTCTGCTGTAAAGATAAATGCTTTTCCCGGCTCAGCCTGTGTGATGTCGATTGTTGGCTGGGAAACGATCTCAAGTTCGCATTCAGCTAAAGCTTTGCTGTAGTGTTCCGGAATCAGAGCGTTAACAGCATCTTCAAGGAATACTCCTTTGCCATACATCTGCTCGATCATTTTTCTTGGAGCTTTTCCTTTACGGAATCCAGGAATGGAGATTCTTCCTTTTGCTTTCTGATATGCGTTCTGCATAGCTTTCTCTAAATCTTCAGCGGCAACTTCGATAGTAAGTTTCGCCATGTTTTTTTCCATTTTTTCCACCTGTAAACTCATGTTACGTGTTCCTCCTTAATTTTCAGGTTAGACTTCTTATAATCGTAACTGATCCAGTTACTTATATTCTACCTATAATCTTTATCCCTGCGCCTGTTTCCTATAGTCCAGGCCCTGTATCTTCTCATTAAGAGATACAATTACAGTCATTATCGTAGTATAGCACAACGTTTTTAAAAACACCAGTATTTTTTATGAAAAAGCCCTGTTTTTCCTTTATTTTCGGCTATAAACCACAGATTCAGCAATTTCATCTGCCTTTTTTTCTCCCAGAAGCTGTCCGATCAGGCTAAGTGCGAAATCCACTGCCGTTCCAAGTCCTCTGCTGGTTGTCACATTACCATCTACAACAACGCTCTCCAGTGAACGCTCTGCACCTGCAAGGCCCTCCATGCAGGATGGATATGCAGTTGCTTTACGTTTTTCAAGAAAACCAAGAGATGCCAGCACGGTCGGTGCAGCACAGATAGCAGCTACTTTACCGCCCTTTTTGTAAAAGTCTGCGAGCAGGTCACGAAGCGGCTGATATTCATTCAGATATTTTGTTCCCGGCATTCCTCCCGGAAGTACCAGCATATCCGCATCCGTGAAATCTGTTTCTGCAAATGTAAGATCCGTCAGCATGGTGATCTCTTTTGATTTCTTGATCGAAACTGTTTTTATATCAATGTCTGCACGTCGCATCAGATCCACCACGGTCAGACCTTCAATATCTTCAAATCCATCTGCCAGAAAAATATATACTTTTTTATTCATAGAAACCTCCTTATAAATAACATTTTTGAGCCATCCTTCTGTCATTCAGTATAGCATTTCCGTCCCAAAAGAGATATACTAATCCACAAAATAATAAATCATTTTTCTCAAAAAAGGAGTCCCCAAGATGGAAATCGAAAGAAAATATCTTATAGAAAAAGAACAGCTTCCAAAAAATCTCTCTGATTATCCGTTTCACAGAATCGAGCAGGGATATCTCTGTACTTCCCCGGTCGTACGTATCCGCAGACAGGATGATGAATATTTTCTCACATACAAATCAAAAGGCCTCATGGCCAGAGAAGAATATAATCTTCCACTGACGCAGGAGGCCTATGAACATCTTAAACCCAAAGCAGATGGACTTGTTATCTCCAAAACTCGTTATCTGATCCCTGAAAAAGACGGGCTTACGATCGAGCTGGATGTTTTTCATGATGATTACGAGGGACTACTGCTCGCAGAGGTGGAATTCCCATCCGAGGATGCAGCCAACGCTTACACCGCTCCGGCATGGTTCGGCCGTGATGTGACCTTCTCCTCTGATTATCACAACAGTACATTAAGTAAGGGCAGGAGATAATTTATTCTTTCTCATCTACATTCTCATCTTTATTCATATCTGCATGCTTTTTGACCGGAGCATGCGCCATATCGTCATCCTCTGTCATCAGAAACTTTCTGATGGCAAACAGGATTGCGATCGCGATCACACCGATCAGTGTCTGTGATGGTTTCATATGTTCCACTACCATCTGTCGGGCTGTTGCAAACATCAATACTTCAACAACTGTCTGTGCTGAATGTCTGCAGAGCATCTTTACAAACTCAACTCCGACTACCAGAGATAACCCATTTGCAAGAAATGTTGTAAAGAAATCTATGTCCATGTCCATGATCGGTATTTCTGTGATCGTAAAGATCAGGCGGATCCCAGCCAGCGCGATCACAATCAAAATAATGATTGAAAGTACGATTTCCGTATAGCGCGCGACATTGTATATCCCCTCGTTGAAACATTTACGAACCTTGTGGTTTAACTCTTTCTGCATAAATTCTCCTGTTATTTAGAATACCTTCGTTGTCCATTTACTCATATCCCAGACTTCATTTACCACATCCTGGTAGAATTCCGGCTCATGACAGATCAGAAGGATGCTGCCTCTGTATTCTTTGAGTGCACTCTTTAAGGCTTCCTTGGCATCGACATCCAGATGGTTAGTCGGCTCATCAAGGAGCAGCACATCCGGACGACGGAGCAAGAGCTTCGCTAGTTCGATACGCATACGCCAGCCGCCGGAGAATTCGGAAGTCGAACGGTTAAAGTCTTCCCTGCTAAAGCCCAATCCCAACAGGGTACGTTCTATTTCCGCCTGAAAATTGGTTCCTCCCATCATCAGGAAGCGGTCGTTTTCGTGTGTGAAGCGGTCTATTAACTGGTGGTATTCTTCGGATTCATAGTCGGTGCGGTCGGCAAGCTGCTGATTCATCCGTTCAAGGTTTGCCTGAAGTTCGAAAATATGCTCGAAAGCGAGTTCTGCTTCCTCCATCACCGTGCGGACATCCGAAAGGATCATGACTTGCGGCAGATAGCCGATTGTTACATCTTTAGGGACGGCTACCACTCCACGGGTCGGGTTTTGCAGACCTGCCAATATTTTCAACATAGTCGATTTGCCCGCACCATTCTTGCCGACCAAAGCGATGCGGTCTTTTTTATTGATAACATAGCTGACATCCGCAAAGAGCGGTGTCGCATTAAATTCTACTGATAATCCTTCTACTGAAATCACGTCTGTCTCTGATTTATAAGATTTTGGATTGCAAAGATAATGAATAATTATTGGATAAAGGGCAGTATTATCCGTTATGAAAGACAAAAAAAGCAGTCATTCTCATGAATGACTGCTTCCTGGTCTTTATCAAAAGCTTTTCTTTAGAACAATTTAGCAGGGTATTCACCGGCATCTACCAATGCCTGAATCTTATCCACTACGCTCTGACGGTCTTCCGGATAAGTTACACCAAACCATTTGCTGGTAGTATCCAGAACTTCTACAGTTGCAGTTCCGTCGTTAATCAATTTATCCACCATCAGCGGGATAAAGAATTCGCTCTTCAGGTTCTCCATGTTCTTCGGATCGCTCAGGAAAGTCTTGAAGAACTCTTCACTGTAAGCAAAGTAGTCGGGAGTAAAGCCCCAGAAGTTCATACTTACCGGAGTAGTTTCGGGAGTAGCTGCCCATTCGCCATTATCGTCAATGTATTTCACTTCTCCGTCCATACGTTGAATCTTAGTGCGTTCTACAACAGAAGTCAGCAAATTGTTGGCATCCGTACCGCAAAGACCGCGAGATACAGTACCGCTATCGCTCAGTGTATTACCAATGCGGAAACCTACCATTGAATATACATTCTTTGAATTTTCGGGCAGTGCAGAAAGGAATTTACCCATTACCTGGAAAGAATCGCGACCATAGAAGTCATCACAGTTTATCACTGCAAACGGTTCTTTAATCACATCAGCACCCATCATTACTGCATGGTTAGTACCCCAAGGTTTGGTACGGTCTGCCGGGCAAGTAAAGCCTTCCGGAAGATCGTCGATTGATTGAAATACCAGTTCGCAAGGAATGTGACCTTCGTATTTGGAAATAATTTTATCACGGAAATCTTGTTCAAAATCTTTGCGGATTACAAATACAAGCTTACCAAATCCTGCGTTGATAGCATCATAGATAGAGTAATCCATAATAGTTTCGCCGTTAGGACCCAGTCCGTCCAATTGCTTCAAGCCTCCATAACGGCTACCCATACCAGCAGCCAATAAGAATAAAGTTGGTTTCATAAATTGTGTAATATTAAAAGGTTAGTGATGTCAACGGCATCAGATTTCGTTGCAAATTTACAAAAACTTTCTTTCTTTTGTCTTGAAACAAAAGAAAGAAACAAAGAAAAATTCAAGACTGACTTTTTTCTCCTACTCACACCCTTCACTACGCTAAAGGGCAGAAACTCGCTTCGCTCAAACAATCTGCCCTTTTAACACTTCGTTACGGGTGTTCGCTTAACGGAGAAAAAAGTAGGTCGGAAAACCTTTCGGCATGTAAACCTATGCAGAATCAAAAGTACATCAATGACAAATCTAGAAATCCGGTAATTCATTAACCTATGCAGCAAACACGCCGAAAGGGGATCGGCCTCGTTTTTCCGGCGTTAAACGCAGGCGTTTTCTCCAGCGTTAAAAAGGGCAGACTGTTTGAGCGAAGCGAGTTTCTGCCCTTTAGCCGGAGAGAACACCGGAGTAGCCGGAAAAACGCAGCCTTGAATTTTCTTTGGTTCTTTCTTTGTTTCAAGACAAAGAAAGAACGTTAGAAGGGATAACCGATAGCAAAATGTATTCCCAGATTCTTCATAAAGGATCCTGTGACATTGTAATATCCGCTTCGTTCTGTATCGTAAGGCAGATGCAAAGGAATACCGAAATCAAGACGGAACACAAGAATATCCATATCATAACGAATACCGACACCGGTACCCAAAGCGATCTGTTTCGGGAACGTTTTCAGTTCGAGTTGTGAATTGGGACGGGCCTCATCCTTGCGCATCAGCCAGACGTTTCCCGCATCCAGGAAAGTGGCTCCCCAAATGCTCTTAAAGATACGGAAACGGTATTCTACATTTGCCTCAAAACGGAAAGTACCCGTCTGGTCGAGGTAAGAATAGCGGCTTTCTGCCGGATGGTATCCGCCCGGGCCGATGCTACGCACCGTAAAAGCGCGGATGCTGTTGGCACCACCCACATAGAATTGTTCGCTGTAAGGGGCTATCGTTGCATTACCGTAGGCGAAGAGAGCGCCCAAAGCTACACGGGAAGCAATCTTATTATTCTTGTCCATATTCCACAAATGGCGGAATTCCGTATTCAGTTTCACAAACTGCGCGAAAGGAACGTTCAGCAAACGTTTGTCCTCTTTGCTGAAAGACTGACCGAAAGCACGGTAAATCACCGAGGTCAGGTTACCGGCAGAGGTTACAGTCGATTGCCACCAAATCGGATTTTTAATACCGCGTGCGGAAGCATTATCATAGGTATAGGTATATTCCATAGCAGGAATAAACTGGTCTTTCAAACTGATATATAATGCAGGATTGGCATCGGCAATTTCCCTGAACTCTTCCGATTGGTGTTGCAGGACGTTGAATGTCAGTTTGAAAGGGGTGATACTATGACGGCTTGTCCGTGTCGGTTGGAAATCGTAGGTAGCATTTCCGCCGAATGACAACAGTTTATAATACCTGGCACGGTTCAACTGGTCGATGTATAAACGGAATGTAGTGGTAGCCGGGAAGTCAAACTCCCTTTTCCCCCAATGCGGGAAAACCACGCGCGGGAAAGTCAGAGAAGTAGAAACTCCCATCTCCCAGCTGTTCATTAAAGAGCTTTTTTCTCCTCCGCCGGTTTGCCATTCATAAGAGCCTTTCAGCTTCACGTTCCAGCTTTCGCCACCTCCGAATACATTGTTCCGGGTGACGCCGAATGATGCCCCGGGACCGGTTTGGTCGTTACTTTTGGTTACGACATTCAATTCCAGTTCGGCGTCCAGCGGCTTGGCAAACGTGGCCTGCATGGTTACGTTCAGCGTATCACAAACGGCTGTCGTATCTTTCGGAGCATATTGTAAATCCAGATAACTGAAGATTCCCAACTGGCTAAGTTTCTCCTGCACCTGCTCCTGTCGATACTGACTGTAAAGACGAGTGCGATTGGAAGCCCGCATCTGTGCATTCCGCACAAACTGTTGATAGTTCAACCAACGATAAAGCATATTCGGACGTACCTGCAATTTCTTATAATAATGTATATTCAGATTCTTATACATCATGCTGTCATTGGGCGCCTCACCATTCTTGCCAAACAGGTAAACAGAAGCATCTCCTACATAGTAAGGACGTTGTGCCGCAGCGGGTAATCCCGGAACGGGAATCAGACGAAGGCTGATATGTCCACCGGGAACCAATGTCGTATCTGCCTGATAAGTCATATAATCGGGACGGAAGTAAAAATATCCCCGGTTACGCAACAGCGTACTGATACGGGTACGCTCTTCATCCAGATCGACCACGTTAAACTGCTCGCCGGGACTTATATAAGACATTCGACGTCCCCGTTCCATAATGCGCAACGTTTGGGGAGTGAAACGCTGATAATAGACCGTATCTATAAAATAAGGATTCTTCATGTCTACCGTATAAAGAATACTTGCTTTCAGGCTGTCTTTCTTATCGACCAATGTTTCATAAGTCACTTTCCCATTGAAGTAACCATAATCACGGAGCAAGTTTGTAGCCACCTTGATGCGGACCTCCGGATTGACAGTGGAAATAAATACCGGAGGGTTAGCAGCCAAACGGTTGAACATCCACTTTCCAAATCCTTTTTTATATTTCACAAGGTCATTGTACATCCACATCTTAAAAGGAATAGGCAGAAGCCCTCCCAACATCTTCGTACTGGGAGTTTTATCAAGGGCCGCCTCAATCTCTGTCAGGGCCGTCCCTCCTACCGGTGTTGTCGACTTATTCTGTATGACAGTTTTTCCTCCTGTATAAAGTACCTCCCCTTCGGGCAGATGCTTTGTCACCGAACAACCCGAAAATAAGATGATACCCATCAGGCAACTTATTAATATGTTACTATATATACCTTTCATGTTTACTTCTTTTTCTTAAAGATGAACAGTTCGCTAAGTTTATCCAGCTTCTTGCGAAGTACCAGACCGACTCCGGTTTCCGTAATCTCGCCTTCGAGTACACTCTCGTAGTTTTTATCGTAGAACAGACGGACATAACGGGTTCCGGTTCTATCCAAGCGATATTCCAGAGAGATGTTATCGATGAAAGATTCCGCATCATTCGTCGCATTCTCACCCGTAGAAACTTTACCTCCGATTACAATCTGGAAACGGTTATTGAAGAGACGTTGTGAATAACGGAAACTGTAATCCGTACGCTTACCACCCGTATCCGACAGATCGTGGTCTTCGATACCGACAGAAACACTGGCATTTTTCAGGTTTCCCATCAATGAGTTGATTTGGCTACTTAATACGGAGTTCAATGCAGAACCCATATTCAGTTTACCCAGTCCACCACCTCCGCCACCAATCGGTCCGGTGCCAAGGTAGGTTTTCATAACCATGATATATAGAGCCTGTTTACCTCTCTCTTCCGCGCCCATAGCCGTCAATTCATTTTGTATGGTTGCGTCTTCGGGGGCAGATACGTCAAAGGCGAAAGAAAGATTATCCAGTCGGTTCTTGACGACGATAGACACATCGAAATTAACCATACGTGTTCCACCATTCTCTCCTTCGGAGACAGAAGCGCGGATACGGTCGGTTGCTTTGAAGTTCAGCATCGGGTCCATAGGATTTCCCGTCCATTCCACATAGCTGCCGTTGTCGATAGCAAATTCTTTGGCAGCGATGACAGGCAAAGCATATTTCATCAAACCGCCGCTCAACGTATAGCGTCCGGTCAATGTCAGGTCACCCTGCGGAGTATATTTCATAGAGAGGTCACCTCCTCCCTCCAGTTCAACACGATTGTCATTGCTTGCGTCCAAATCGACTTTCAAACGAACGGACGGGTCGATGTGTACCATCATCACCATATCCAGCCCGCCTAAAGAAACAGTCGGCACTTCTTGCTGAACAACCGTAGTGGTGTCACTAAATGAAGTAAAGGTTACCAAACTTCCCAAACGGTCCTGCACAGTCAACGGTGAATCGGTCAATATATAAGAAACATCTGTATTGCCCAGCAAACTCATGTTTCCACGCATATTCAATCCGTCTAACGGCCCTTTCACCGTTGCCCGGAAATCAGCATATACTTTTCCGTAAACCAGACTTTCACGGGTACGTTTGGCATCCAGAAGCGTATAGTTCTGTGCCAGCAGATTCAGATTTGCCATCGGCCGGGACATATCTCTGAAATCGACAGATCCGTCAATCGTAAATGGATTCTTTCCTGTTGTATAAATAGCGAATTTATCAAATTCCAAACGATTATTCTTTATCTGCACCGGGCGGTTATCGAACCGGAAGTTAGCACCATACTGCCGGGAAAGGACAGTAACACTATCCAATATCAGTTCGCCATTAATCAAAGGTTGTTCGGTGCTACCGGTAATGTTCAGATTACCATCCATATCACCGGCTAATGTAACCATCTGATCGGGAATGAATACGTTCGCTACACGGAGCGGGAAGTGCTCCAGAGTGGCATTTACTTCCAGACTATCCTTCCCTGTCTGGGTTGGAACCAGCTTGCCATCCGCCACCATCACTTCCACTTTGTCATGATTCAGATAAGCGTTAAGATATTGTTTCCCTTGTTCGCCCGGCAACCAGGTAGCTCCTAATGTTACATCACCAATTCGTTGACGTTCATAAGTCAGCTCGTCAATAGATGATTCAACCGAGAGTTGAAGATCTTTTTCAGTCTGCACGTAGTGTGCTTCCGCAGAGAATAAACCGGTTATTTCCGGGAAGTAAGGCAGTACTTTGCTCAATTCGGCTAAACTGATTCTTCGGATTTCGACATCAATATTCTGTAAAGAAACAGTGTCCCCCCGCACCGAATGTACACGGAATCCCATTCCTTCATCGTCCCACATATCTACATTAGCGTATACACGCATATTCTTATGCACATAAATCCAGTTGTGATTCTCATTAAAATGGAATTTCTGGAAGGCGATAATCGGTTCTTCCGGGATTAATGTGAAAGCTAATCCATCGCCTTTTCCTTGCCCTTCAAACAAAGGACGCGCATTGACACCGAGCAGTACGCCCGTTTCTCCTTTTCCATTCTTAAAATCTACCAGCAGTTCCGCATCCCGGTCACGAATCTCTCCTGTCAGTGTAGTAGAGAAGGAGAATTGCGGATTCTTCGGTCCGTTAATAACACCGGCACGCAATTTCATGAGTGTGGTATCTTGTTTGACTGTAAAGAAAATCGTGTCCAGTTGCAAGGTGTCTACTTTCAAAGCATGAATAGCGGCTTTTCCATTAATTCCCCAATTAGGAGCTGCTCCGAATTTCACAGAAGCATCATGGTAAGCTATCTTTTTAGTAGCCAGAAAATATGCCAAAGGGTTTTCTTGTCCTGCAGAGAAAGAGAAAACTGCCGTCGGTAACGCCTTACGCAATTCAGCGTGATTCAATGCTTTCTCATCAATCTGCTTCATCAATACATCCACAAAGTGAGTAGATTGGCGAATTAAAGGATTAACGCCGGAACGTGCGCTCAAGTCGAGTTTCATATCTCCGGAAACGAAATGTGCCGAGACTAAATCCCGACGAGCTTCGGCAGCTAAATTAAAAGTAAGCGGACGCTTCATTGGCTGTGGCATGATTCCTAATTCATGTAAATCCAGTTGAGTGACATTAACCGTTATCTTACCATCAGGATAACTGTGCGCCAAATTATATTCCGCATCGGTTGTCATTTTCAATAAAGCATTGTCACTTGTCAGATGTGCGGTGACCAGTGCGCCTTTAAGGTCTCCTGTCAAATTAAGATTGGAGAGATGATATTTTGCATAATGAAGCTGATCTAATGAAAGATTCAATTTGGCAAATGAATGGTAGGACATGACATCTAATCCACGACCATTAGCCGCAGCCGAAAGAGACAGTTCGTAGATAGAATCTTTCGGAAGGAAGTTATGGAGTTGCAGATTGTCTATCTTCAGATCAGCTTTGTAAACTTCGGTAGATGTATTTAATGCTGCATTCACGTCCATAGCTCCTTTCCCCTCTTTCAGACGGAGGCCTGCTTTATATTCAGGACCTTTGATATCCACTTTCGCCACCAGATTCATACTGTCAGGAATAACAAGCGTGCCATTAGGGGCTTCTCCCGACAGAGCGGTCAGGAAGTTTAAATTTTGAGTTGTCATTTTCAGCCCAATGGTTCCGGTACGAGTCAGGCTGTCAGCCAGGTTTTCTATCATACCGCCGCCTTCTAAAGCAAAAGCACCCGGCAAGTCTACCGTAAAACGGGAAATCTGCATTTGTTTCAAGTTACCGTCCGTACCGGCACGAATGACAAGCGGACGAAATGGATAGGCTTCTTTAAAGCTATCAGGCAATCCTCCTGCAAATAACATAACATCTTCTTTGCCGATATAGGCATTGAGATTGGCGGACAAACGTCCTGTAGTCGGGATGTTGACAAGTTCCCAATAGGTATGGGCAGATAAATCTATTTCAGAATGAGGGGTTTTTAGTTTTAAACCGGGAACACTAATGATTGAATCATTAGAGTATGCCCTTCCTGTCAGTGAAACAACACTTAATCCAGAACGTTCATTCATTGTAAACTCACGAATGACCGCATTCATGTCCCTGCCTTTATACAACAGGGAATCCAAAGCGATGCGAACATCACGAACGGCAATATGGGAAGCATCAAAACCTTCTATTGGTTGCGCGGTTCCTGTATCGTAACTGGCGGAAGTTCCCGACAACAGAAATTTCTTCAAACCATAAAACTGATTTTTCAAATCAGCCTGTGCATCATCAATAGCAGCCTCCCCGATATGAGCTGCCATCCGCATGGAATCAACAGGAAGTTGCATACTGAATGATACATTCTTTAATTTCAACTGATGAAGATCCACTTTCCAGTTTACAGGAGCAGAGGCTGTGGTATCTTTAGGGGTGGTGGTAGTATCATTCATCAGCAACTGCACATGGGTATCAGACAGTTCGGCCTGATTGATAATCGCTATTTCATTGGACAAGTCAACACCATGGCTTTGCAGAAAGAAACGTCCTAAAACGCCTTTAATCTTCATTCCTTCCATCAAATTGGCTGAATTAACGGCTACCCGGCTCAAAGTGACTTCATCCACTTCGACTTTTCCTTTTATTAACGGCCATGCCTGCACACGGACATTCAGGCTTTCCAAAGACAAAAGAGTATCCGGCTGTTGAATAACCTCTACGCCACGAGCCAACAGATTAAGTGGGAAACGAAGGTCTATCCGTTCCACCTGAATCTGCATACCGGTTGCCTTAGAGGCGTATGCAGTAACCTCCCGACGCAAAAGATTCTGAACGGGAGGAACATAAAGCAATACCATTAGTATTACAAAGAGTATTATAGGAGTAAGCAGTATCCAGCTTACCCAACGTATCCATTTTCGTTTCATGTAAAATGTGTCAGTGTAAATAAGGTGACACAAAGTAAACAAATTATTCCGAAAAAAGGTTGACGACAGGAGCAAAATGT
>ENA-OWPP01002466-OWPP01002466.1-human-gut-metagenome-genome-assembly--contig:-NODE-2466-length-12627-cov-6.667436_pt1 | contig 12627 bp, 13 predicted proteins | sample MGYA00248265_ERZ651848 | MGnify/ENA primary metagenome ERZ651848 (study PRJEB26924, sample SAMEA4378233) | human gut metagenome | biome: human gut; feature: human-associated habitat; material: faeces... | reverse complement strand
TCGGGGTCTGGGACGCTTTCTTTGGCCAAGACCAAAGAAAGCGCCCCAGGGGTTCCGCAACCCTCCGGGTTGCACCACCCGGGGGCGTGGCCGCCCCCACCAATCCCCCTCGAGCGTGGGTACGCTCAAAAAACCCCGGGAGGGCGTTTCCGCCCTCCCAAAAGCTTTATTGTTCCGCAGGTTCGAACGCGTCCGCGCCGTGGTGGCAGATGGGGCAGACGTAGTCGGCGGGGAGGGTCTCGCCCTCGTAGAAGTGGCCGCAGATGGTGCACAGCCAGCCCTTCTTCTTGTTGACGACGGCGGGCACGTAGTGCTCAAAGTCCTCGGGACCGTGCTTGCACAGCGGGCAGACGAAGTCGGCGGGCAGCTCGGCGCCCTCGTGGAAGTAGCCGCAGACCTTGCAGACCCAGCCCTCGACGGTGGGCGCGGTGGGCTGCTTCTTGGGCTTGATGTGCGCGTGGTAGTAGCTGTAGGTGCAGCTGGGCACGTCGGAGAGCACGTGCGCCTCGACGACCTCGGCGATGTAGAGCATCTGCGTGCCGCAGTCGCGCGCGTCGATCACGCGGGCGGAGAGCACGGCGTTGACGTGCTGGCCGATGTAGCGCACGCCGTTCTGGGTGCGCAGCTCGTCCGGCCAGTCGGCGAACTTGTCCACGTCGCGCCCGGACTGGAAGCCGAAGTGCTTGAAGGTGTCGTAGGGCACGTCCTCGGAGAGAATGGACAGGTTGAAGATGCCGGCCTTGGCCACCATGTCGCAGGTATGGTTGGCCTTGATGCAGCTTATGGTTATCTTCTTCGGGTCGGAGCTGGTTATCTGCCCCGCGGTGTTGATGATACAGCCGTAGTCCTTGCCGTCCACGCGGGTGGTGAGCACCTCGCAGCCGTAGCTGAACTTGTTGAACGCGGCGTTGTCGACCTCGAAGATGCCGTCGTCCGTGGGCTGGACGTTGACCGCGACCGGCTCCGGCTTGGGCGGCAGTACGTCGGCGGCGATGGCGTCGGCCAGGACGTCAAGCTCATCGAGCTGACCTTCGGTCAGCGCGCTCTTTACGGTGAGAGTGTCGCCGATGAACTCGGTGCCCTTCAGCTCGCTGAGCATCTTGCGCATAAGTCCGCCGCTGGTGGGCGCCCAGGAGCCGTTCTCGATGAGGGCGACCTTGCGGTTCTGGAGGTTGTGGTTGACGATGTCGTGCAGCAGCTCCTCCATCGTGACGAACACGCCGGCGTTGTAGGTCGTGGACGCAAAGACGAGGTGGCTGTACTTGAACGCGTCGGAGACGATGTAGCTCGAGGGCGTGACGGAGGTGTCGTACATCTTGACCTTGACGCCGCGGTCGGAGAGCTTGGCGGCGAGGATGTTCGCCGCGTTCTCGGTGTGGCCGTAGACGCTGGCGTAGGCTATCAGGACGCCCTTGACCTCGGGGGTGTAGCCGGACCACTGCACGTACTTCTCCAGGAAATCGCCGAAGCCGGCGCGCCAGACAAAGCTGTGCAGCGGGCAGACGTAGTTGATTTCAAGCCCTGCGGCCTTGCGCAGCACGGCCTGCACCTGAGAGCCGTACTTGCCCACGATATTGGTGTAATAGCGCCTGGCCTCGTCGAGGTACTCGTGCATGAAGTCGCACTCGTCGGCGAAGATGCGGCCGTTGAGCGCGCCGAAGGAGCCGAAGGCGTCCGCGGAAAAGAGGATCTTGTCCGTGGTGTCATAGGTCATCATGACCTCCGGCCAGTGCACCATGGGCGCCATGACGAAGGTGAAGACGTGCCTGCCGGTGCTGAGGGTGTCGCCCTCCTTGACGAGGTGCACGCGCCCGGAGAGGTCGGTGGGGAAGAAGCGGCCGAGCATGTCGCGTATCTTCGTGTTGCACACGATGGTCACGTCGGGATAGCGCAGGGCGATGTCCTCGATGGTGGCCGCATGGTCAGGCTCCATGTGGGAGATGACCAGGTAGTCGAGCTTGCGGCCGCCGAGGGCGTAGTCCACGTTGTCGAAGAAGTTGTGCGCCACGGCCTTGTCCACCGTGTCGAACAGGATGGTCTTTTCGTCGAGTATGAGATAGGAGTTGTAGGATACGCCGTCGGGCACGCCGTAGACGCCCTCGAACAAGGCCAGACGCCTGTCGTCGGCACCGACCCATATCATGTCGTCGGTGATTCGCTTTGTGCAGTGCATAATGGGTTTACCTCCTTAAAGATTTGCGGGAGCTTTTACGCACATATAATATCATTGCGGCGAACCGTATACAACAGAAAGTTTGAGTTTTCACAATTTTTTCACACGAGTATGTTGAACTGTCACAGTTTGCCGCCCGTTCAAACTATTGCATTTTTGGCTATTGCCAAACCGCCCAAAGTATTATATAATTAGTTGGTTAATTTTTTGGGAAAACGCTACGTTTGAATATAAGAAGGAGAGGAACCAACACATGAGCTACGCAACGAAAGACATCCGCAACATCGCCCTGCTCGGACACGGCGGCAACGGCAAGTCCACCCTCGCGGAGAGCATGCTGTTCCTGACCGGCGTGACCGACCGCCTGGGCAGCACCGCCGCGGGCAACAGCGTCTCCGACTACGACGCCGAGGAGATCCGCCGCCAGATCAGCATCTCCGCCACGACCATGTATGTCGAGTACCAGAAGACGAAGATCAACATCATCGACACTCCGGGCTACTTCGACTTCGCCGGTGAGGTGGCTCAGGCTCTGCGCGTCGCGGACACCGGCATCATCTGCGTCTCCGCCAAGGACGGCCTGAACGTCGGCGCTGAGAAGGCCTGGAAGAGCCTGACCGACGCCAACCTGCCCCGCGCGGTATACATCTCCAAGATAGACGAGGAGCACGCCGACTACTTCGCCACTCTCAGCCAGCTGCGCGAGAAGTTCGGACCGAGCCTCAGCCCCATGGCCGCGCCCATAGTCGAGGGCGGCAAGGCCGTCGGCATAGTCGACATCGTCGCCCGCAAGGCCTACAAGTACAACGGCGGCAAGCGCAGCGAGTGCCCCGTTCCCGCCGACATGGCCGACCGCGTCGAGGAACTCTACAATGAGATAGCCGAGAACGCCGCCGGAACCAGCGAGGAGCTGATGGAGAAGTACCTCGAGACGATGGAGCTCTCCGCCGACGAGATTTACGGCGCGCTGAGCGCGGGCATAGCCGAGTGCGAGATCGTCCCCGTGTTCTGCGGCAGCGCCACTGCCGGCATGGGCACGCTCGAGCTGCTCGACGCCGTCAAGAATTTCTTCCCCGCCCCGCGCGAGGGCGGCGAGCCGGTCAACGAGTCCGGCGCCACCAAGGCCATAGTCTACAAGACCATCTCCGACCAGTTCGGACGCTTCAGCCTGTTCAAGGTCATCTCCGGCAAGGTCACCCCCGACATGACCCTGACCAACGCCCGCAGCGGCGCCCAGGAGAAGCTCGGCCACATCTATTATATGCAGGGCAAGAAGAACATCGAGGTCCAGGAGATCTGCTGCGGCGACATCGGCGCGGTCAGCAAGCTCTCCGACACCAAGACCGCCGACACCCTCTGCGACGGCAAGAACGTCGAGGCGGCGCCCGGCATCGAGTACGCCCGTCCGTGCTACTCCATGTGCATCGCGCCCAAGACCAAGGGCCAGGAGGACAAGGTCGCCCAGGGTCTCAACCGCCTGAACGAGGAAGACCGCAGCTTCACCGTCACCAACAACGCCGAGACCAAGCAGATGGTCATCGCCGGCGCCGGCGACATCCAGCTCGACGTGCTGTGCAACAAGCTCAAGACCAAATACGGCGTGGAAGTTGAGCTCAGCCCCGCCCGCGTGCCCTACCGCGAGAAGATCCGCAAGCCCATCAAGGCTCACGGCCGCCACAAGAAGCAGTCCGGCGGCCACGGCCAGTTCGGCGACGTCTGGATAGAGTTCGAGCCGCAGGAGGAGCAGGAGGACATGATCTTCGCCGAGAACGTCTTCGGCGGCAGCGTGCCCAAGAACTTCTTCCCCGCAGTCGAAAAGGGTCTGCGCGAGTGCTGCCAGAAGGGCGTCCTCGCCGGCTACCCCATGGTCTACCTCAAGGCCACCCTGTACGACGGCAGCTATCACCCCGTCGACTCCAGCGAGATGGCGTTCAAGACTGCGGCCGGTCTCGCATATAAGGAACTTATTAACGCCAGCCCCGTCATATTGGAACCGATAGGGCTGCTGAAGGTGACTATACCCGACGCGAACATGGGCGACATCATGAGCGATATCTCCTCCAAGCGCCGCGGCACCGTCATGGGCATGAACGCCGAGGGCGGCATGCAGACGGTCGAGGCGGAGGTTCCCATCGCCGAGATGAGCAGCTACGCAATCGACCTGCGCAGCATGACCCAGGGTCGCGGCAGCTTCACTCTGGACTTCGTCCGCTACGCCGAGGCTCCGGCCAACGTGCAGCAGAAGATAATCGAGGAGTCCAAGAAGGACGCTGAGGAGTAAGGAGCACATCACGTGCCGCCCGGTGCCCCGGGCGGCACAGTGCCCTTTGGGTGTATGCGGCCTCAGCCCGCACCTATCGGCAAATCCGGGGTTACGCCCCTGCGAACACAGGTGAATTATTTGAAACGCAAAGCACAGTCATCCGTATTTATACTTTGGACGGGCGGCATACTTGTCTGCCTCCTGGCCGTACTTCTCGCCCTGCTGCTCTCCAGCTGCGGCAGCGGCGACAACGTTCCTGTAACCACCGACCCGCCCGTGACCGAGACCGACCCCGGCGCGGCGCAGACCGGCGGCACTGAGCCCACCGACAACGGCGGCGAGACCGCTGCCCCCAGCGCCCAGCCGTCCGCCGCGTCCGGCAGCACCATCCTCGGCGAGACCGCCGACGCCGGCCAGGAGTACATCGACAAGCTGACCTTCCTGGGCGACAGCACGACCTACGGCCTGAGGTACTACAAGATGCTCTCCGGCGGCACGGAAACCACGCAGGTCTGGACGCCGACCAACGGTACGCTGACCCTCTCTTACTACGCCACGGCCACCATCCCGTATCCCGCTCCCGGCGGAACGGAGATAACCATCCAGGAGGCCGCGCGCCAGGCTCAGCCCGAGTACCTGGTGATTACCCTCGGTGTCAACGGTGTCAGCTTCATGAACGAGGAGACGTTCAAGGACTGCTACACCAAGCTCATACAGAACATACTCGAGGTCAGCCCGAACACCAAGATAATCTGCAACAGCATCTACCCCGTGGGGCGTAGCTACGAGTATCTCGCCGACATCAACAACGACAAGATAACCGCCGCCAACGAGTGGATCAAGGCCGTCGCCGCCGAGACCGGCACGCGCTACAGCGACACCTGCTCCGTCCTCAAGGACAGCGAGGGCTGGCTGCGCGACGACTATCAGAACGGCGACTACATCCACCTCAACTCCGACGGCTTCACCGCCGTGCTGAACTATCTGCGCACTCACGCGTATCAGTAAGGAATAAGCAAAACGGAGGGAGGCTCGCACTGTCGGGCCTCCCGTTGTGAAAGGGTGAGGTTATGAAGAAATACATCGCTCTCCTGCTTGTCCTCGCGCTTTGCCTGGGCGTGTTCTCCGCCTGCGGCGCCGGGAGCGAGACGGCGGATCCCGGTTTCGACACGGTCGTGGCCGCGATAGAGGGCGTCGTCTCTACGGACGGCATGGCACAGATGGACGCCGACTACATCAAGAACATGTTCAATCTGACGACGGAGGACTATGAGCAGTGCCTGGTCATGAGCACCAACGTCGGCACGAGCATTGACGAGTTCGGCATATTCAAGGGTGCGGACAGCGCCCAGGCCGAGTCTCTGCGCACGGCGGTAAACGACTATCTCCAGCTGCGCCTTGACGCCTGGATGCCCGAGTACCTGCCCGAGGAATTCCCCAAGCTGCAAAACGCCCAGCTCTGGACGGCCGGCAACTACGTCTTCTACGCCATTCTCTCCGAGGACGTAAAAACCGCCGCCGGCAGCGCGTTTGAAGGCTGCTTTGAAGCGTAAACAAAACGCCGCGACCTTTTTAGGGCTGCGGCGTTAATTCTTGTCAAATTCGCTTTGATGTGTTAAAATACGCACGAGCAAGAGGGAAACGGCTGAGCCTCCTACATAAGGAGGTGACAACATGACAGTGCAGGAAACGATCATGCTTCTCAATCTGTTAGCCGTTGTTATCTTTGGAGTTATAAACATAACTAAAAAGAAATAACCGCCCCCACGCAAAGGAAACGGCCATTTCTCAAGCTATAAACTTGATGGAGGTGAGCCGCAACCGCTGCAACGGTCACGTCCCTCTTGTGTGCTTATTATACCGTCTGGCCGCTGTTTTGTCAAGCGCGCCGATGGTATATAAATAGACGGATATTGGAGGTAAAAACATGAACACTACACTCTGGAACACCCTCAGCGAGCTCAAGAGCGAGAAGTACAAGTGGGTCGACCTCACCCATGAGCTCAGCAGCGACACTCCGCACTGGTACGGCTTCAAGCCTCTGGAGGGCACGCTGCTCTTTGACTATATGCCCGGCACTCCGGACGACATGATGGCGCCCATGCGCTGCATCCAGTACAGCGTCGCCAGCCAGTACGGCACCCACGTCGACGCCCCGCGTCACTTCCATGAGAAGGGCCGCACGATGGCCGAGATAGACGTCAAGGAGCTGGTCTACCCGCTGGTCGTCATAGACAAGAGCGCCGAGTGCGCCGCCGACCCCGACTTCATGCTCAAGGTCGAGGACATCCAGAAGTGGGAGGAGCAGTACGGCCGCATCCCCGAGGGCGCCTTCGTCGCCTTCCGCAGCGACTGGTACAAGAAGCCCAACCTGGACAACCCCGACGAGAGCGGCCAGCCCCACTACCCCGGCTGGGACGTCGAGGCCATCAAGTGGCTGGTTGAGAACCGCAGCATAGGCGCCATCGGCCACGAGCCCGCCGACACCGACCCTGCCACCGTCACCACCAAGGAGGGCGCGTACCCCTATCCCGGCGAGCAGTATATACTTGCGGTGGATCGCTTCCAGATAGAGGTCATGCGCAACCTTGACCAGTGCCCGCCCGTCGGCGGCATCATAGTCTGCTCCTTCCCGAAGCTGCGCGACGGCGTCGGCTTCCCGGCCAGGTGCTGGGCTATCGTCCCCGTGTGATCCACAGCATTCCGCCCTTCGGCGCAGCGGGTGTCCCGCCGCGCCGAAGGGCTTTTGCTTTCACGCAGCCGCGCGCCGGCGTATGGACATTTGTGGGCGCAGATGGTACAATGTTCACATCAACCGGGAGGGGATACGCTCATGAACACATATGACGCTGAAATAGAACGCGGCAGGAGGGAAATTGCCGAATACAGGCAGCTCCAGGCCAGGCTCAACAGCCTGTATTCGCGCAGGGAGGAGCTGGCCGCCGAGGAGGCCGCGCTGCATGAGGCCAGGCTGGACGAGGCCGAGGATGTGGAGCAGCTTGAAGGCCGCAGCCTTATGCGCTACATCTACTCGCTGACCGGCAGCCTGGAGGAACGGCTCGACCGCGAGCGCATGGAGGCGCGCGCGGCGGCGGTGAAGCACGACTCCGTGCTGCGCGAGCTGGAGGATGTAGACGCAGACATCAACGCCGTCGGCGAGGCGCTCGCCGCCCTGCGCGGCTGCGAGGAGCGGTACGAGGCCGCCATAGAGCGCAAGGCTCAGGCGCTCAAGGCCTCCGGCTCAAGCGCGGGCCGGAGATTGGCCGAGCTGGAGAGAGCCATGGCCGAGAACGAGCAGCGCCGCCGTGAGACCGAGGAGGCCGTTCGCGCCGGACAGGAGGCCGAGGCCGCGGCGCTGGACGTGATAAACAGCCTGCAAAGCGCGTCCGACTGGGGCACGCTGGATCTGTTCACGGACAGCACGCTGGTAAACTTCATGAAATACGGCAAGGTGGACGAAGCCCAGTATCAGATGGAGCAGCTGCGCGTGGCGCTGCGCCGCTTCAGCACGGAACTGAGCGACGTCGGCGCGGTCATAGACGTGAACACGCGTGATTTTCTCGGCTTCGCCGACTTTTTCTTCGACGGCATAATCTTTGACCTGGCCATGAACTCGCGCATAAACAACTCGCTCAGGAGCGTGGACGACACCTTGCAGCGCATACGCGGCGCGCTCGGACGCCTGATGCGGCTGAAGTCGGACTGCGAAGCCCGCAGCCGTTCGCTTGAGGAGGAGTACGGCAGAATCATAGCCGCCGGCTGAGAGCCGGCAAAATAACCGGCAGCCCCGTCCGCAGCCTTTACGGACGGAGCCGCCGGTTTTGCTATGGCCAGAACAGCCTCACGGTCATAGCGCTCACCACAAATCCGGTGAGATCCGCGCAGAGCGCGGCCGGCACGGCGTAGCGGGTCTTCTTGATCCCGGCGGCGCCGAAATAGACGGCGATGACGTAGAAGGTGGTCTCGGTGCTGCCCAGCATGACTGCGGCGGTGCGTCCGACCGGCGAGTCCGCCCCGTACTGGGCTATAAGCTCGCTGGCCACCGCCAACGCGCCGGAGCCGCTTACCGGCCGCAGCAGCATCAGCGCCCCCGTCTCAGAGGGGATGCCCAGAGCGCCCAGCACGGGCGAGAGCAGGCGCGTCAGCGCGTCCAGCACCCCGCTTGCGCGCAGCATGTACACGGCGGTCAGCAGCGCCACCAGCGAGGGGAAGATCTTCACGACGACGCGCAGGCCGTCCATCACGCCTGCGGCCATGGCCTCGAACACGTCGACGCCGCGCACTGCGCCGTAGAGCGCGGTCGCCGCCATGATTATCGCGGGTATCAGGCTGGTCAGCTCGCTCATTCCCGGGAAAACCTGTGCAGCAGCTTCGCAGCCAGCACGCCCACGAGCACGGACGCGGCCGAGCTTATCCACACCGCCGGCAGTATGTCGAAGGGCGCGGCGGCGCCGTTGGCCGCGCGAACTGCGGCCACGGTCGTGGGCAGCAGCTGGATGGACGCCGTGTTGATGACGACCAGCAGACAAAGCTCGCTGCTGGCCACGCCGCGCTTGGACTGCGCGGCCATGCCCTGAGCCGCGCGTATGCCCATCGGGGTCGCGGCGTTGCCCAGCCCCAGCAGATTCGCGGACACGTTGGCGGACAGAGCGCCTAGCGTTTCCGAGTCGCGCGAGGCTCTCGGGAACAGGGCGCGCAGCAGGGGAGAGAGCGCCGAGGAGAGCGCGTCCATTATCCCGCTCCGCCGCATTATTTCCAGTATCCCGCTCCACAGGCAGATCAGTCCACCGGTGGAAAGCGCAAATTCCACGGCTGCTCCGGCGCCCTGTAAAGAAGCCGAACCTGTTGATTCAAATTGTCCATTTAACGCGGCAAATAGGACGGATATTACAAGCGCGGCTGTCCATAGCTTTGACATTTTTGTGAATCACCTCCAATAATGGCCTGCTATTATTGGCACATTTCTCACTCGGATATGTATTCCGAATATGTTGACTTTATGACAAATCTCGTATATAATTTTATAGTGCCGTGCCCCGAGGCGTGGCAGATTTGGAGGGAATTATATGAAATCAACAGGGATCGTAAGGAAAGTTGATGAGCTTGGTCGCATTGTTCTGCCGATCGAGTTGAGGAGGACTCTGGACATCGCCGAGAAAGACTCTATGGAGATCTACATAGAGGGCGACACCATCATCCTCAAAAAGTATCAGCCTGCATGCATCTTCTGCGACAACGCGCGTGACATAGTCACCTACCGCGGCAAAAACGTGTGCTCCGACTGCATACGTATGCTCGAGGAGAAGATCTGACGCGAGCGCGTTAAGAAAAAACAGGACGCCGCCGGCTCACGGCCGGGCGCCCTGTTTTTATCTTATAAGCAAGCCGCCCCCGTTATCACGGGGGCGGCGCTTTTATTTGCATCACATTCTCTCGGGCGCGGAGACGCCGAGTATGTTGAGGCAGGTCGCGAGCGCGCTGCGCACGCAGTCGGCGAGCAGCAGGCGGGCGTTGAGCACCGCGTCGGCCTCGCCCTTTATGCGGCAGGCGTTGTAGAAGCGGTGGAAGCGCGCGGCCAGCTCCATGGCGTAGCGGTTTATGCGGCTCGGGTCGAGGGCGTTGGCGCTGTGCAGCAGCTCGTCGGGGAGCTCGGCCAGCTGCTTTATAAGCTCGCGCTCCTGCTCGGTGGCGAGCACGGCGGGGTCGGCGGCAGCCGCGTCCGGCACGGCGTGGCCGTCCTCGGCCAGGTTGCGTATGACGGAGCAGATGCGCGCGTGGGCGTACTGCACGTAATAGACGGGGTTCTCGCTGTCCTCGCGCACAGCGAGTCCGAGGTCGAAGTCCATCTGCGTGTCCGGGCGGGAGTTGAAGAACCAGCGCGCCGCGTCGCGCGGCACCTCGTCGAGCAGGTCGGTGAGGCTGATGGCCTTGCCGGTGCGCTTGCTCATGCGCACTACCTCGCCGTCGCGCAGGAGCTTCACAAGCTGCATGAGGACTATCTCCAGCCTGTGCCCGCCGTCCAGTCCCAGCGCGTCCAGCGCGCCCTTGAGCCTGGCGACGTGGCCGTGGTGGTCGGCGCCCCAGACGTTTATGGCGCGGTCAAAGTGCCGCACGCCCAGCTTGTTGCGGTGGTAGGCGATGTCTGCGGCGAAGTAGGTGTATATGCCGTTTGCGCGGCGCAGCACGTCGTCCTTGAGGTCGAGCTTCTCTATGTCCTTCTCGCTCTTTCCGGCGGCGCGCAGCGCGTCGCCGAGTATGCGCGAGGTGTCCAGCCAGAGCGCGCCGTCCTTCTCATACGTGTGCCCCAGGCGCGTGAGCTCGTCCACCGTGTCCCTGACGTAGCCGGTCTCGTGCAGCGTGCTCTCGCGGAACCACTCGTCATAGGTGATGCCGTAGCGCTCGAGGTCAGCCTTCATCTTGGGCAGGTTGACGCTGAGCCCGAACTGCGCCATGGCCTCGTGCCGCTCGGCCTCGCTCCTGTCCAGCCAACCGTCGCCGAACTTCTCGCGGAAGGCCGCGGCGAGGTCTTTGATGTCGTCGCCGTGATAGCCGTCCTCGGGGAACTCCACCGCGTCCTCGCCCAGGAGGAGCTGACGGTAGCGCGCGTCGATGCTGGTGGCGAATTTCTCTATCTGGTTGCCGGCGTCGTTGACGTAGAACTCGCGCCAGACTTCTGCGCCCGCGCGGGAGAGCACCTCGGCCAGCGTGTCGCCGAGCACGCCGCCGCGCGCGTTGCCCATGTGCATGGGACCGGTGGGGTTGGCGGAGACGAACTCGACCATGATCTTCTGTCCTTTGAGCGCGTCGCTGCGGCCGTAGTCCGCGCCCTCGCGCTGCACCGCGCCGAGCACGTCGCCGTACCAGGCCGGAGCCAGGCGGAAGTTTATGAACCCGGGACCGGCAGCCTCGGCGCTCGTGAACCAGCTGCCGTCCAGCTCGAGGTTGGCTACCAGCGCGTCGGCTATCTTCCGGGGAGCCATGCGCAGCGCCTTCGCGCCGGTCATGGCGTGGTTGGCGGCGAAGTCGCCGTTGGCCGAATCCTTGGGTATCTCCACCACGCCCGCGAGCGGGGCTGCCTCGGGCAGCTCGCCCTTTTCGGCCGCGCGGATCTGCGCGGCGGCGAGCAGCTCGCCGATCTGCCGCTTGGCGGCTTCAACAAGATTTGCCATTACTCAATTCCCTGCCTTGTTCCTTGACGTTGATTTTAAAGCTGTTGCGGCCGACTACCGCGTGGTCGAAATCCACGATGTAGTCTATTTCCAGCTCCCCGCCCCTCTCGCCGAGGGTGGAGCGTATGCTGTGCGTGTCCAGACCCATGGTCGTGGAGCCGTAAGGGGTGTCGTACAGGAAGGTGTTTTTCGTGCCCTCCCGGAACACCATCTGACTGGTGAGCGTGCCCTCGCGCGAGAGTATGACCTCGCCGGGGGAGATGAGGAAGCTGGTGGTGGTGCCCTCCATCCCCGTGAGCTCGCTCTCGTCATAAGTGAGCTTCCCGTGACCGTCCTTGAAGCAGTACTTTCCGTCAGTCACAAGCTCCACGGCCTCGTCCGTGTCGTGCGCGGCGTATTGAATACCCGTGATGGAAATGATAACGTCTTTCATAACACGCTCCATACAATAAGAGTAGCGAGGTATTATACACCAAAGCGCGTAATATGTAAAGAGCCGGGGCGTCCCGGAGCCCGGAACGACACATGAAAAACTGTAATGGCAGAGATAAATATTTTCTTAACAAGATTATCAAAAATTTAGCGTTAAGGTATTGACAATCGATTCCCGCGGTGCTATATTAAAGGCACAGAGAGGGAGACACCTCAAACAAGATTAACACACCGAAAAGGTGAAGCATAGAAGGCTGCAAGTCAGCCGCAGGGTGCAAACCCGGAAAGGAGACTATCATGAAGACCGTTGACGGAATCGGCATCAACTACGAAATCACCGGAGCTCGCGAGGAGGAGGCCGCGGCAATGCTGGCTGAGGGTCTGGATGCGGTCAACAAGCGCCGCAACGCCTACATCGACGACAATGTGGAAGTCGTCCTCAAGAGCGTGCGCGAGTACGGCGTCGACGTCAAGGCTGTACTGAGGCGCTGAACGGTTTTTCGTGTTAAAAGATTTTGCATAGCATAGCGAGCCCGGCGCGCAAGCGCCGGGCTTTGAGACTGTCAAAAAAGGCTCTCGACGGCCTTTTT
>ENA-OWPP01002464-OWPP01002464.1-human-gut-metagenome-genome-assembly--contig:-NODE-2464-length-12629-cov-168.980118_pt1 | contig 12629 bp, 6 predicted proteins | sample MGYA00248265_ERZ651848 | MGnify/ENA primary metagenome ERZ651848 (study PRJEB26924, sample SAMEA4378233) | human gut metagenome | biome: human gut; feature: human-associated habitat; material: faeces... | reverse complement strand
AATACTTTGTCGCCTGTTCTCATAATCATAAAAATATAAATGTTGTACTTATTCGGTGCAAAGATACGACTTTTCCTCATAACTTCCAAGGTTTTAGAGAAAAAATACTTGAAAAGGATGGGGAGAAAGAAAAAAATAGGCGGCTCCCGGAATTGAGAGCCGCCTATTAATTTTAAGTTTATTTGATGAAGCAAATGCTTACTTCTTTGTCATCTCACACTTTGCTGTTCCTTCTGCCCAATTAACCACAAGCTTAATGTCGTAAGTACCAGCTGCTACAACGATGTTTGGACCATTCTGTGTAGTGAGGTTATCTAATTCTCCACCCCAACTGAGAGACCAATCGTTTGTGTGACGGAACTTCATTTCGCCATCACTCAATGTGACGCCCTTAAGTTCCCAGCAGCGCTCTTCCGGATTGTATGTCATATTCGTATCGCCATCCCAACCTTTAGGAGTTGCGTTGCCAATGATACCAATAGTAAATGGAGTCAGTGTGTAAGTCTTCGCAGACAAGTCAACATCTACCTGATAGAAACCAGCTTCTTCTGCTATCACGATGTTTCCTGCATCAAGAGCTGTATCAAAGTCAGCACCATAGTTGGTACCATCCCAGTTTGGCTGAGAACAGAACTTGAAGCCATTCTGGTTCAGGTACATATAGCCTGTAAAGTGAACACCATCATCACCATTGAGAACGTCAATCTGATTCCATCCATTAGCATCACCAGCCATATAGAGCACAGGCTTGCCTACGGTGTAGGTAAGGTTGTTCATATCAAGAGTAACAATCCATGTACCAGCTCCAGGGATAACTGGAGTCTGAAGCTCACCCCATGAATCGCCATTATAGAGAATGTATCCGAATGTATCTTCTGAACCGTTCTCCTTGCAGCCCAAGGCTCCCTTGTTGATGGAATCCCAGTCATTACTTACGAAGTTGCTGCCTGCATAGAACTTAAACCAGTTCTTGTCTGCTGTAGTTGTAACCTTCAACTGATAAACTCCATCGCTAATCTTGTTCATCCAGACAGGAGATTTTGCATCCCATTCATTTCCGTTTACCTGGCCGAGCATATAGTAGCCCTTCTCATCGAGTTGAGGTGTTGCAGTTGGAGTAAACTTGCCTGTAGTCTCGCCCTTGTCAGTAATGCTTACCGCATCACCAGAAGCGAGATTGATAGAAACTTGTGTCTCCACATTCAGGTCGCGAGCAACAGAGGCACGAGACTTATTCTGTTCGCAAACGATTTTCTCCAATTCAGATGCACTTACCTGAACGTTGTTGCCAACCATTGTTCCATTGACAGCTACTCCGTTTACCTTGAAATCTTTGAGGGTGAAACCAGTGACATTAGCATCAGTAGAATTGACTGTTACGAGATTGATGATACCATCTTCATCAGCCATGCTGCCTTCTGCCTCAGAACCGTTGGCAAAGGTTACCCCATATTGGGCTGCAGATGCTTCCTTCTCGTTGGCCTGTGGGTTAGCCCAGTCGTCGTAGTCGCCAGCGCAGCTGGCAAGTGCGAGACTTGCCATTGCTGCTAAGCTATATAATAATGTCTTTTTCATTGTGTTCATGTTTTTAATTATTCAACTTTTGCTGTGTTCTTGTCGAAGTTGACATAGAGTTTTTGTCCAGTTGAGCAAGATACAGCGTAACCTTCGCCAATCTCTGTCCAAGAGTCTATAATGTTATCGTTTCTCCAGAAGCAGTTGCCCTTGAAGATAGTAAACTCTGTACGCCACCAGTCGAGTCCTGGAATCTTGATATATGCGCGGAGCTCGCCATCACCACCGAAGGCTGGAGATACCCATTCGCCAGTCTGGTCAGCAGGAGCTGTCATAGCCCAAGCGGCAGAAGCGTCGTCCCAATTGCCACCAGCAGCAGCACCAATGATGTATGCAGCACCAGGATATACGTTCAAGGTATAGTTGATGTTCTTCTTGTCTGCTGACATTTCACCAACGAAGTGGAGAACGAACCAGCCGCCATGAGCAACCTTCAAGTTACCATCTCCATCCTCAGAGAATTCAGCACCAGCATTATCGTTGACAGCAGCCAGACGGCTAAAGCCACGCCAGTCGTTCTCGTATGTACCCCACTTGAATGAACCGCCATCTGGAACATAAACCATGGTGTAATAGTTGCCTGCCATACCATATACTGGAGCCACTGGCTTCCAGCTCTTCCAAGCCTCCTGGATAGAAGAGCCAACAACGAACAAGTTCTCTGGATACTTTGCATCAGGAGCCTTGTAAGTAGCCTTCACTGAAGGCAGGGTGATGATGTTGGAATAGCTCTGACCGAGGTAAGGGTCGAGTGTACCATCAATGACAGCGCGCAGTCTTACATACACAGGCATTGTTTCTGGCACGCTTGTGTCAGGGTTAGCTGCCTGGAACATATCAACGAGTGTAGAGTTCAACTCTGCTGCATCTACTGCCATCTTGGCTGTGGTGTATGAGGTTGACAACTCTTTATGTGTAGCTGTTGTATCTGTCAGGAACTTCTGATCGAGTGCAACCTGCACATAGTAGCGGACCACGTATGGAATACCTCCATAGTTTGGCTGTGAACAAGACAAGGTCAAGTTGTTGGCACTTGCCAGGTCGTATGTATTGTTTTCTGCGTATGCTGGCGTGTTCAATACAAATCCGTCTGCAGCATGACTTAAATCCAATGTAGGATTGCTGTCATTGTCGTCAGAGCATGAAGTGAAGAGCAAAGGCAAAACCATTGCAGGCAACAGCATCAATTTAAAAAATATCTTTTTCATAATTGTTTTCTTTAATCAATTATTGTTCTTTATTCCGAAGAATCCCCGATTTACTAAGATTAGTAATTAGGGTTCTGATTCATGTTAGGATTACCTGCGATGTCGGTAACAGGGATAGGATATACGTTGAACTTAGACTCGATACCGATACCACCTGCAACACCTCCCTTGAAGTCCCAGAGATACTTGGAACCAGTGAAGAGACCAAAGCGGATCAAATCAGAACGGCGGCGTCCTTCTACATAGAACTCACGGCACCACTCGTCAATCAAGGTCTGTTCATCGACAGCTCCAGAAATCTCCTTGCGATGAGCACGGTTCTGGATAGTCTGGATATCTGCGAGAGCATCTGTTGTATTTCCCAAACGATAGTTAGCTTCTGCACGTGTCAGATAAATCTCTGCCAGGCGGAACAATGGAATATCTGTATCCATGAATGTACCATCGTGGATGTCGGAACCGTCTGCATGGCGATTCTGCCATTTTACGATAGAAGCACCATTTGTGAAACCTGTAATCTGCTTGCCAGGGCTGAGTGTGCGGATGCCGCCACCTACACCCATGTAGAACATGGCACGATCATCACCTGCTCTGTTGATGACATCTTTTGTTGTTACGTGCAATTCTTCATCCTTTGCGATAACCTGCTCCTCGGTGGCATCCTTCAACGCATCGTTTTCACCTGCCATAGGGATATTGTCATTAGGGAAGAACTTCTCAACCAAGTCCTTGCGGGCAAAGTTACAACTCCAGTTGTTGCTGGTGAATGAGTATGGCATTCCTGCAATTCGCATAGATGCTACGAGGTATGTAGAACCTGAGTATTCCTGAGTTTTCTTGCCATCCTGGCGGATAGGGAAGATAATCTCCTTCATAGCCTGGGTGTTCTGGTCGTTGTCGCCCATGAATACCTGCTCATAGCCTGTGAAACCATTCTTTGCCTCGGTTGACAATGCGTAAGCTCCACTAGAGAGAATCTTGTCACAATAATCCTTTGCCTTTTGGTAGTCCTTAACCTGACCATCTGTGTAAACTGCTGAGTTCAGAGCCAGACGAGCATGGAGGGCATAAGCTGCGCCACGGTCTGCACGGCCAAAGCCTTTTTCGTCATTGTAAGCACCAACTTCCTTCAGTTGTGGCTCAATCTCGGTCAATTCCTTGTCAATCCAGTCGTAGAGATCCTTGCCGGCTTTCTCTACAGGTAACTCACCATTAAATGTATCCTTGAAAGGTGCCTTGTGGAAGAGATCAAGGAAATAATAGTAGTTCAAGCAGCGGAGGAAACGAACCTCTGCAATGACGTCATCGCTCATCTTACCAGTCTGCTCACTGATGAACTGGTTGTGAAGGGTGATGTCGTATGCCAGGCGCTGGTATGCCCAGTTGACACGTACTGAACTTGAGTTCCATGCAATATTGGTGATGGCAGGGATATCGGTATCAGTCTGCCAAGCCCAGATAACTTCATCTGTACAAAGTTCCTGAAGATTGAAGATGACACGATAGAAACCGCTTTCACCCTCATCCTGGCTCATATCTCCATTTCCTGCAGGACCTTTCTGACCTGTCAGACCAAGTGTGGCATATTGTTTAGCCAAAAGACCGTCGGCATCATAACTAGGTGATGACTGAGGATCAATTGAGCTGATATTCAAATCGTCTGCGCAAGAAGCCAATCCCAAGCAGAGGAAACCGGCAACTGCAGTCTTTATTAATATATTTCTCATAATTATAATCCTTTATATATTAGAAGTTGAGGTTCAAACCAATCTGGAAACTCATTGGGCGTGGATATGGATTGCTGTCGATACCACTGGTTACCTCTGGGTCGATACCCTTGTATTTTGTGATGATGAATGGGTTCTGTGCTGTGAAGTAGATACGTCCGCTGCAAGAATTCTTGATCAATGCAGGGAAACTGTATCCCAATGTAATATTGGTGCACTTCAAGTAAGAAGCATTACGTACAAAGTAATCACTCAAGTAGTTCTGGGCAACTGTCAAACCTGTGAAACCGAGCTTAACGGCCTCTGGAGTGGTGTTGCTGAATGAACTGTTAGAGTAAAGACCTGATGGCGAGATGGAAGCTCTGTTGGCCAGGAAGTCATAATATACGTAGTTACCCAAAGATGCACGGAATGCCATGCTGAAGTCCCAATTCTTATAAAGGAACTTAGTGGTGAGACCCATGATTACATCTGGAGAAGGGTTCTTGTAGTAGTAACGGTCATCGTCGTTAATCTGACCATCAGCGTTGCGATCTACATACAGACCCTCGATAGGCTTGCCATTCTCGTCATATACCTGCTGGTAAACGAAGAAAGAGTTGACAGCTTCACCCACCTTGTTCTTCAAGATCTTTGTGTTGTTACCGCGAGAAATCTTGTCGCCTGTCCATACCCAGTCCTGAGCACCGGCATCAAGAGAAGTAATCTCATTGTGATTCCAACCTACATTATAGGTAATATCCCATGTAAAGTCCTTGGTTACGATAGGCTTTACGTCGAATGCCAACTCAATACCATAGTTCTTGAGGGAACCTACGTTCTTCAATAGGTTATCACCGAATGTAGTACCTGCTGGAACGTCAACTGTTGACAATAAATCGGTAGTCTTGCGATAGTAACCATCAATGTTGAAAGAGAAACGGTTATTGAGAGCAGCGAAGTCGATACCTGCATTCCATGTTGTTGTCTTTTCCCAGGTCAACTTGTCGTTATATTTGTTAGGACGTACTGTCTGGTGATAATCGTTACCGAAAGGATACTGAGCATAAGAGTTACCTACTACATAAAGTGGAGCATAGTAGAAGTCATCGATACCATTCTGCTGACCGGTCTTACCCCAACCCACACGGAGTTTTAAGTCATCGAGCCATTTTACATCTTTCAGGAATCCCTCGTGGTTGATCTTCCAGGCAAAGGCTGCTGATGGGAAGTAACCCCACTTATGACCTTTGGCGAAACGAGAAGAACCATCGGCACGGAATGTGGCGGTAATCAAGTAGCGGTCGAGAAGATTATAGTTCAAACGGCCGAAGTATGATACCAGAGAGTTGTGGTTAGCCCACTCCTGCTCGCTGCGCTTTGATGGGTTGTGCTGCCAGTTGTAGTAACCTGTCTCCTCGTTGAGGACAGGATTGTTTGCCTTCAGGTATTCATCTGTACCAAAGCCCTGGTTGTAGCCATGTCTGTGGTAGTGGCTCTGCTCGGCACCTGCCATTACATCGATGTCGTGAACACCAAACTTATGAGCATACTGTGCATAGGCATTACCAATCATATTATATTTCCAATAATGAGTCATACCAGCCCAACCGAAGTAGTTGTTAGAGTATGAGTACTTGGAAATCTCATCGCTTTGCTGTGTAGAAGTGTACTGAGCACCCAAACTTGCATGCAGATGCAAATCCTCGAAACCATGAATCTTGTAATCTACCTCGAAGTTGCCACTGTAGTCACGGGCGTGAGCCATAATCTCTTTCTGGTTAAGAAGAGCCACTGGGTTCTGAGCAGCATTAGAATTGGTAGTATTCTTCCAGTTAGGGTCTGTTATATCATCAGACTTGTTGATCAGGTTCTGATAGTAACCGCCTGTAACTGCATACTGGTCACCTTCACCAAAAACAGGCTCTGTTGGATTCATAGACAAAGCTGCACCGATAGCACCGCCTGCATCTGCATAGCGATCCTTCTCATACATGAACTTACCTGTGATGTTGAAGTTCAAGTGCTTGTCGAGCAATGATGGAGCCAAGTTGAGGGAAGCGTTGACACGATTCATCCAACTGGTCTTCACGATACCATTTGAGTTGTTGAAGCCTACACTTGCACGATATGGCATGTTCTTCAAACCGCCCTGTATGCTTACGTTATGGTTGGTTGAAACTGCTGTGCGGAAAATCTCATCCTGCCAGTTGGTATCTGCATTGCCTAATTTGGATGCATCAAGACCATTAACTGAGCTGACAAGTTCCTTGTACTGAGCTGCGTTCAGTACATCATATTTCTTCTGGATAGTAGAAATTGTTACATCGCCAGTGTATGAAATAGAAGGCTTCTGACCATTGCGACCTTTCTTGGTGGTGATGATGATGACACCATTAGAAGCACGGCTACCATAGATAGCTGTGGCAGATGCATCCTTCAATACGGTGAAAGTCTCAATATCAGTAGGATTAATCATCGCAAGGATATTACTCATACCGGTAGCTGTCTGATTATCGATAACCAAACCATCTACTACATAGAGTGGGTCGTTGGAGGCACTGAGAGAAGCACCACCACGGATACGAATCTGGGCACCTGCACCAGGAGTACCACCAGCAGTCTGTACATCTACACCTGCAATCTTACCTACCAACATATCTGATGCGTTGTTGGTGATACCCTTTGAGAGTTCATCTGGCTTGATAGCTGTAACAGAACCTGTCAAGTCGTTCTTCTTAGCGCGACCATAACCAATGACAACGACCTCGTTCAAAGACTTCTGGTCGTCAACCAAGGTAATCATCATGTTAGATGTTGCTTTGATTGTTTTTGGTGTCATTCCAAGATAGGTGAAAGTAAGATTGGCACCTGGCGCTGCATCAACTGAGAAGTTACCATCCATGTCGGTAATGCCCACTGCCTTACCGTTAACTGTAATGGTAGCACCCATGATAGGCTCACCGGAAGCATCCTTTACATGTCCCTTAATCGCATTACTTTGTGCAAAGGAACTCGCTGTCAGAAGCAGACCGCTTGCTAGGGTCAACGCTCTGAGAGGCAATTTAATTTTTACCTGCTTCATCATTTGCTTGATTTTTAAGTTAATGTATTATATTAAATTATTTCCTTTTTCTTCTTTTCTTCTTGGCTTAAGTTGTTGTCGTTCCTACTCAAAATGCCGTTCTGGCTCTTTTCGGGGTCTTTCTGGCATCTTGCTTATATTATATAAGGTAGGAATGGGGCGTTTGCCCATAAACTTGTCGTTTCTGTGTGCAAAATTAAGTTCTTTTCTCTTATGTTGTACTATTTTTATGTTAATTCCGTTATTTATTTTGTGCAAACGTTTGCACAGAAATTACTTGATTTAAGTCAAGAACTTTGAACTGATATTGAGGATATTTCGTAATTTTGCAGCACAACTAATAGCAATGGGCGATAAAGAAACAATAACAATGAAAGATATAGCTCGCGATCTGGGCGTAAGTGTTGCCACAGTGAGCCGGGCATTGAAGGACAGTTCTCGTATCAGTACTGCCCAAAAGGAGCGTATTCAAAAATACGCGCGTGAAAATAACTTCTTCCCTAACTTCCTGGGTGAGGCTTTAAGACATAATAAGGTGAAACCGATGAAGGTGATTGGAGTTATTGTACCTCAGGTGGTACACTATTACTTCATGTCGGTGCTTTCGGGTATAGAGGAAGAGGCTAGAGCCAGAGGTTACCGTGTGATGGTGGCGCAGAGTAACGAGCGTTACGATAAGGAAGTGGCCATCTGTGAAGACTTCTATCAGAACAAGGTTTGCGGCATCATCGTTTCACAGGCGAAGGATACCAAGCAGTATGACCATTTCGAAAAACTGCGGCAGAATGGGGTGCCGCTCATCTTCTATGATAGAATATGTACGGGCGTGAACTGCTCGCGAGTGGTGGTAGATGATTATATGGGTGCCTTTACTGCCGTTACCCACATGATTGATACGGGCTGCAAGAAGATTGCCTTCTACGGCTCGCCGATGAATCTGGAAATCTCCAAGAACCGATATAACGGTTATCATGATGCGCTGGTAAAGCATGGTTTGACGGAGAACCCTGACTGGGTGAAGATCTGCGATGATCGTGCCAATGCCGAAGCAATAACACCGGATATTCTGATAGAGGAAGATCGTCCGGATGCTTTCTTTGCCATCAATGATGATACGGCAATCGGCATCCTCTATACCGCCAAGCGGATGGGGTTCAAGGTGCCTGAAGAAATCAGCATCTGCGGATTCACCAATGGTGACCGTGCCAAGGCGTGCGACCCGATGCTTACTACGGTTGAGCAGCGAGGTGTAGCCGTAGGCGAGGAAGCTGCCAATATCCTGATTGGTCAGGTGGAAGGCTCCATCCCTAAAGATGAGGTGGAGAAAAGAGTGGTGAGAACACGACTCGTGGTGAGAGGAACAACGAGATAATAATATAAAAGCATAACAATATGAAACAAAAACCTGATTTAAGTTTCTGGAAGCTCTGGAACTTGAGCTTCGGATTTTTCGGAGTACAGATTGCCTACGCCCTACAGAGCGCCAACATCTCCCGAATCTTTGCAACGTTGGGTGCTGACCCACACAACTTGAGTTATTTCTGGATTCTCCCTCCTCTGATGGGAATCCTGGTACAGCCTATCGTGGGCACGTTGAGTGATAAGACGTGGTGCCGCTTTGGCCGCCGCATCCCTTATCTTTTTGTGGGTGCTACGATTGCCGTCCTGGTAATGTGCCTGCTCCCGAATGCCGGTTCGCTCGGACTGACCGTAAGCGGTGCGATGCTCTTCGGTCTGATAGCGCTGATGTTCCTCGATACGAGCATCAACATGGCGATGCAGCCGTTCAAGATGCTGGTAGGTGATATGGTAAATGAAAAACAGAAGGCGAAGGCTTACTCTATCCAGAGTTTCCTCTGCAATGCCGGTTCTGTAGCCGGATATATCTTCCCGTTCCTCTTTACCTTCCTCGGTATCAAGAATTATGCTGAGAAGGGTGTGGTTCCTGATTCTGTCATCTGGTCGTTCTATATCGGTGCGGCTATTCTGATTCTCTGTGTTATCTACACCACGATGAAGGTGAAGGAGTGGAATCCACAGCAGTATGCGGAGTATAATGAAGCGAAGAGTGAAGAGGGAAGAGTGAAGAATCCTGATGCTGAGGCTTCTGAAGACAAGGCCGGTTGGATTACTTTGCTCCGCAAGGCGCCATCTACCTTCTGGAAGGTGGGACTGGTTCAGTTCTTCTGCTGGGCTGGTTTCCTTTATCTCTGGAATTATTCTACGGGAGCCATCGCTGAAACCGTATGGAATACGACCGATCCTGCTTCTGAAGCATTCCAGGAGGCAGGCAACTGGGTGGGCATTCTCTTTGCCGTACAGGCGGTAGGTAGTGTAGTCTGGGCTGTGATTCTCCCTCAGTTTAAGAATACGAAGGTGGCATACGCTGTCAGTCTGGTTATCGGCGGTGTGGGCTTTGCCCTGATACCATTCCTGCATGACCAGTATCTGCAGTTTATTCCGTTCCTGATGATTGGTGCCGGTTGGGCAGCCATGCTGGCGATGCCTTTCACCTTTGTTACCAATGCTTTGCAGGGATATGGTCACATGGGTGCTTATCTCGGTCTGTTTAACGGAACCATCTGTATCCCTCAGATTGTGGCTGCCATCTGCGGTGGAACTGTCCTGAGTCTGGTGGGTTCTCATCAGAGCGATATGATGATTGTGGCAGGTATCCTGCTGATTGCGGGTGCGCTGTCTGTGAGTATCATCAAGTATAAGAAATAGGTGTAAGTAACAGAGTGAACGATTAATTGATTGTTTCTACGGAGTGGGGAATGTGCAAACGTTTGCAAGGTTTGTGTGAGAAAAAATGCAAATTTCTGATACGTTTTTCATACGTTTTTCTTACCTTTGTAGCAGCAAATATAAATTATAACATTTTCAAGAGCCTTTAAGAGTCTTATGACAGTACAGTTTAATATTGAGTATAAAGCAATGTTCGGCGAACAGATCGTCGTAAACATTCAGACGGAGGAAGGTGAACTGAAACTTCCTCTCGAGACAACAGATGGTCAAAGATGGGCATGCGACTGGTGTGTTGAATCACCAGAAAAATCGTATACCTATTATTATAGTGTAGAACGTGAAGGTAGAGCAGTCAAGACCGAATGGCTTATGATTAAGCATCAGCTCGAAGTAAATGCCAAGAAGGCTGCGGCTTATACCCTTTACGATCATTGGAAGACTATGCCTGAGGATGCTTTCCTCTACAGCAGTGCCTTTACCGATTGCATCAATCATCAGGTTCCACAGGTGATGAAGCCGGAAACGGGCAGCAAGATTGTGCGTCTGATAGTCCGTGCTCCTCAGCTTCGCGATGGTGAGCGTCTGGGTGTATTGGGTGCAGATAAAGCTTTGGGTGCTTGGGATGTGCAGAAGATTCTTCCGATGACTCAGCATACCTATAATGAATGGGTGGCTGATATTGATGCGACTCATCTTGAGGGCAGTCATCTGGAGTTTAAGTTCGTGGCTTTCAGAAATGCAAAGAACGAGCTTCTCTGGGAAAACAGCATGAACAGAACCGTGGATTTGCCGGAGATGAAGGCAGGTGAGTTGGTATCTTATGAACTCGACCAGGCTTCCTTCGCTCTGTATAACCGCAAACTTGCCGGAACGCAGGTGCCTGTATTCTCATTGCGTACCCGTAAGAGTGCCGGTATCGGTGATTTCGGTGACCTGAAGACCATGATTGATTTTGTGGCTTCTACCGGTCAGAAGGTGCTCCAGCTCCTTCCTATCAATGATACCACCATCACTCATACATGGACCGACAGTTATCCATACAGCTGCATCAGCGTCTTCGCTATTCATCCACAGTATGCCGACCTCCATGCTCTCCCTGAGCTGAAGGATGCCAAGGCTCGTGCTGAGGCTGAGAAGACACGTGCTGAGTTGAACGCACTGGATAAGATAGATTACGAGAAAGTAAATGATTTCAAGATAAATTACTTGCGCCAAATCTTCAATCAGGAAGGTGAAAAGATGATGAAGACAGCCGAATATAAGGCTTTCTTCCAGGATACTGAACTGTGGCTAGTTCCTTACGCACAGTATTCATACCTGCGTGATAAGAATGGTACGGCTGATTTCAACCAGTGGCCAGATCATCAGGTATGGGATGAGGCTGAGCGCAAGGCACTTACCGACCCTAAGACTGCAGCTTACAAGAACGTGGCGTTCTTCTATTTCGTACAGTTCGTACTGGACCGCCAGATGCAGGAGGCTCACGAGCATGCCAAGGCTAAGGGCGTTATTTTGAAGGGTGATATTCCAATCGGTGTAAACCGCAATGGTTGCGATGTATGGACGGAACCTAAATACTTCAACCTCAATGGTCAGGCGGGTGCTCCACCAGATGACTTCTCTGCCAATGGTCAGAACTGGGGATTCCCTACCTATAACTGGTTTGAGATGCTGAAGGATGGCTGCCAGTGGTGGAACCGCCGTTTCAAGAACATGGCAAGATACTTTGATGCTTACCGCATCGACCACGTATTGGGCTTCTTCCGTATCTGGGAGATTCCGGTACATAGCGTACATGGATTGCTCGGACAGTTTGCACCGGCGCTTGCTATGAGCCGTGAAGAGATAGAAAGCTATGGTTTGCACTTCCAGGAAGACCGTTTTATACGTCCGTTCATTACCGATTGGGTATTGGACCGTGTGTTCCATGAGCGTGCCGGCGAAGTAAAGGAGAAGTATCTCGACCGTCTGGATGACGAGCGTTATCAGATGAAACCAGAGGTAGATACCCAGCGCAAGGTTGAGGCTCTCTTTGCTGATGTAACAGATGAGAAGGAACTCTGGCTGCGTGATGGCTTGTATGCCCTGATCAGCGATGTACTCTTCGTACGTGATCATACCAACCCTGGCGTCTTCCATCCACGTATCTCAGCCCAGCTTGACTTTATCTACGAGTCGCTCTATGATAATGACAAGGCTGCGTTCAACCGCCTTTACAACGACTATTTCTATCGCCGTAACAACCAGTTCTGGTATCAGGAGGCGATGAAAAAGTTGCCTAAACTGGTTCAGGCTACCCGCATGCTG
>ENA-OWPP01002450-OWPP01002450.1-human-gut-metagenome-genome-assembly--contig:-NODE-2450-length-12695-cov-2.921123_pt1 | contig 12695 bp, 16 predicted proteins | sample MGYA00248265_ERZ651848 | MGnify/ENA primary metagenome ERZ651848 (study PRJEB26924, sample SAMEA4378233) | human gut metagenome | biome: human gut; feature: human-associated habitat; material: faeces... | reverse complement strand
CTGTCAGCTCTGTCTCCTCCATAGGGTCTCCTCACACCGTGTAGAACTTGATCCGGAGCGTGTCTTCTACCTCTCCGGGCCGGAACGTCTCCGGCCGAGCAAATCGCCGTGAGAAGCGTTCCTGCTGCTCCATCGAGAGAGAGAAGAGATTGCCGTCACCGGAATCCCCAGCGATAAAAAAGGGGCCGGCTATGATGTCGCCGCCGAGCTGTCGATTGCCTTCCATACCATTGAGCTTCCCCTCATCGTTGCACACCAGGCAGGCGTCATCCAGCGGCACGATCTCAATATATCCGCCTACCATCTCCTGCATCGCCCGCAGTGTGTTCGCCATGGATACTACCTCCGGCGGCTTACCGGGCTCCACCTTCAGTACCGTGATCTCGTCTCTCATGCCATCCACCGCATTCCCGTCGCATCATGCCCAGACACGCTCTGCCATCAGCAGCGCCTCCGGATATACCGGCGCAGCTTCAAAGCAGCCAGGATCCGGCTGCCAGCAGCCTTTCATGGCACGGCTAAATGTCAGAACGCTGCTCTCCTCACACTTCTCCCGCCAACGCCAAAGTCTCTCCAGGAGGTGAGCCTCCCGGGAGCCCTTCCGCAGTGCCGCCGCCCGTTCTACCTCCGCCGCGGCCCACTCGTAATCCAGCAGGAACACATCACCCGTGAGCGTACCGTCGCTGCCGGTCACATGGAAATAAAACGCGTCCACAGGTACCGTTGGGATCATGGCATACGCTGTCCAGCTCAGATAGGCGTAGCTCCCCGGTACACACACCTCCGCCACAGAAAACAGGAAGCTTTTTTCCCGCCGGATCAGGAAGAGGTAGTCTCCGGCCTCACGCCGGTCCAGCTTCTCCATATCTGTCGCCAGACTCTCTTTCTCCAGGGCCGGATGGAACGAGCCCATCCACAAAAGGAACTGCATCAGTCCTATTCCTGTCAGTTTCCGTCCTTTCACAAAACGCTCCTTTCTTCAATCATAACTGATATAGGGTATCTCCAGCCAGGCGGTCCAGCTGCGTTCCGCCAGCTTGGTGCGCACCACACCGTAGGCGGTGCCCATGGCCTCGATCACCTCGCCGTTTCCTACATACACACCGATATGGCCGCTGCGCCACACCGCCAGTCCCGGCGTCTCCGGCATCGTGTCCAGAGAGCCCTTCACCTGGGCGTTGTAGTACATGGCGTCCGCGCCGATATCCGGCATACCGCCGCTTCCATACCGGATGCACAGGTCGTCGGCGTCCAGCCAGCCATAGCTCTTGATGAGCCCCACACAGTCCGCCGTCCGGCCGCCCAGCCATTTCTCCCGGATGATCTCCTCCTTGTCCCCCACGCCGCTGGGGTACTGGCTGATCTTCTGCTCCAGCAGGGACTCCGTCAGGACCTGTCCGAAGGTGCCCCACACATAGCCCCACTGGTTCTCCCAGGCGTGGGTGACATAGACCACCAGGTCGTCAGCGTTCTTGGTGTCCGGGTCTGTGAAGCCAACCACCGTGAGCTCCGCATCTCCGCCGGCGCCATAGGCGACCTCTCCGGAGAAGGACCCTCCATGGTAGGTATACCGCTCGTAGGCGGACTGGATGGCGCCCGGCGTATTCTCCTTCACGCCGTAGCCCAGTGCCTCCAGATTACGGCATGCGGTACTCAGGGGCAGCGGGATCGCCGCGGTGTACGCCACCAACACCGGATCCCCGTTCTCGTCCGTTTCCTGGACCGTGCGCTGCTCATACCGGACAAAGCAGTCCACAAATTTCCGGGCGGCCGGCTCGCTCACCGGCAGATCCGCGTCGCCAAAGCAGAGAGAGAAAAATGCCGCCTGGATCTGGGAGGCGTTGAGGCCGGAGCCGCTGGGCGTCTGTTCCTGTACCTGGGCAATAGCCAGATCCAACACCCCAAGACTCTCCCGCATGGTCAAAATCGCCTCCCGGTATTCGCTGTCCAGGTCCTCCGGCAGCGGGCCGCCCAGGAAGCACAGGTCCGCTGTCGCGGCATTATGCTGGGCTGTTCCGGAGGCCAGGCAGCACAGGAAGGCCACCAGCAAAACCAGCGGCGAGAGGATCAGCGCCAGAGCCTGACCGACACGTTTCCGTGTTTCCCGGTCTGTCAGAAGCGCCGCCCCGGCTTTGGCCAGGACCTGCCACGCCATCATCTGCCGCCTCCCGTTCCGAAGAGGGCTTTCTTATATTCTGGGGCCTCCACCTGGAGAAAGAAGCGCTCCCCACCACAGCGGTAGAGACACTCCCAGCGTCTGGCCTGCCGGATCAGCGCGTACTCCGACTCCTCCAGCTGCAGATGGTCCATGAACATGCCCTTGTCAATGGAGCCGGGGTGGAAGAGGAACTGGTGGGTGGGAATGGCAAAGAGAGGCTTTGTCAGCTCCGCCACGCCAGCCAGCAGGAAGTCGTTGAGATTCTGGCTGGCCAGGATCAGGCTGGAGTCCCGTTTCCTGGCCCGCTTGAGCATATCCCGGATGTAGTGGATGGCGGTGGGATTGGAGAGCCAGACATGGAGCTCGTCCAGTACCGCTGTGGTATTGCCCGCTGTGAGCATCCGGTCGCTGATCAGCGAGAGAATACTGAACAGCAGAGCGTTCTTTGTACTCGCTCCGGCGGACAGCAGATCCTTTACGCCGAAGACCAGCAGGCGGTGACTGGTGATGTTGGTGGGCCCGTTGTAGAACCGGGCGTCCGCCCCCAGGCACATGGAGTGGAGACCCAGCATCACCTCCCGGAGGGCCTCGATGGGATAGATGGGATCTGTCTCCTGATCATACTTCTGGCCGGCCTCCTCCATCACGGCATAAAGGTCCGCCAGCACCGGGTAATCCGAGGGGGCCAGCCGCCTGGTATCCCGGATATGCCACTGGCGGTAGAGCCGACTCACCATCAGCTCGATCACATCGGTCTGCTGGGTGGTGAAGTCCTTGTAGGAGCGGAAGAAATCCCGGAGAAAGGAGATATGCCGGCCCAGCCGGACCTGACCGTCCTCATCCGGCTCCTCCGTATCCCAGATCCTGGGCTCCAGAGGATTGATATGGACTGCTCCGCCCATGACGTCCACATAGCAGCCACCCAGGGCCTGACACAGCTCCATGAGCTCATTCTCCGGGTCCAGGCAGATCACGCTCTTGCCGTATTCCAGGAGATTCGTCAGCAGCAGCTTGAGAAGAAAGGTCTTGCCCTGGCCGGAGTTGCCCAGGATCAGGGCGCTGCCGGTGGTCTTGTCCTCCCCGCGGCGCTCCAGATCCACGATGACCTGACCGCCGAACTTGTCCCGCCCGATGGGGAAACCGTGGGGGTCCGTCTTGCCGGAGTAGTGGAGCGGATAGAGGTTGGCGGCAGACCTGGCGGGCAGGACCCGCTCATACTCCGTGCCGAACACGTCGACGCCCCAGGGCTGGGCGGCATGGAACCCCTGCTGCTGGCACAGGTGGAGCCGGTCCGCCTGCAGGCCGCAGCGGGCCAGATCCGCCGAGGTCTCCGCCTGGAGGCGACTGAGCTCCTCCGGCGTATCCGCCATCAGCTCCAGGTACACCGCGCAGTGGAGGAGCGGCGCCTTGCCCCGATGCTGCTCCGCCACCACCGCGCTCACATCTCTGAGGTTGCTGTCCGCCGCCACAGTCCGCCGGACGTTCCCCTCACTGCTCATGGCTAGCCGGTTGCGGTTGGCCGCGCCGGTGAGGATCGCGTCCTCCTCAAAGGGCGTAACATGGCGGGTATAGATATGGACAGTGACGCTGCCCCGCTCCCCCAGGAAACGGAGCAGCGCCTGGGCTTCCGTAGCGGTGGGATAGCCCCGCAGGGCCCAGGCACAGCGGTAGGTGTCGCCGAAGAGATAGTGGTCCCGCTGGAATTGGACCGCGGCGGGAGCGATGAGGTCCAGGAATTCCTTTTCTCCCGCCAGGCCTCCATCCCGGTCCGGCAGCGGTTCGCCCGCAGGAGAGCGGCAGAACCACAGCGCCATAAGCTCCTTCTGCTCATCCCTCGTCACCTGTCTGCCGTAAAAGCCCTGCTCATGGAGCAGAGCCTCCAGCATAGCTTGCCGGGAGCGGTGCTTGGCGCCTTCTCCCATAGGTACGGCCAGCAGGAACCGCCTGGCAGTGACGGCCTGTACCTTGAGCTGCTGGAAGCGCTCCGCGTCCTGCTGAAGGAGTCTCCGGACAGCGGGCTCAGGCTCCGCCTCATACCGCCGGCGGAGGAAATCCCGGTTTTCCGCGAAGCTCTCGCTGCCGTCCATGCAGATGAGCTCCGCGCGGTCCAGGCTCTTGAGTACCTCCATGAGGCTCTGGACCCTTCCCGCCACGCCCTCCCGGGACAGGACGCTGATATTGGTGGGAGTGAGGATAAAATAGGACCGCTCTCCATGAACGGTCCTGACAGTATGTTCCCGGATCTCCTGGATCCCCAGGAGGTCCCGGGTGGAACGGCGCCGGAAGAGGCTCATCGCCTGCCTCCCGTCGCCCTGCTGTTCCGCCAGCGGTATGCCTGGGGTACCAGAAACAGAAACGCCGCGCACCGGCGGCAGAAATCCAGCACGCTGTATCCCTCCACCTGGATGGCCAGGAAGCCGTACACCACCGTGCAGATGGCGGGAGCTGTCCAGCCCAGGCGGAGCATGGCAAAGGCGGAGAGCAGTCCGCTCACCGCCAGGACGCCGACGTCACGCAGCGCCCACAGCCACAGCGTCGCTTTGGCTTTCAGATTGTCTGGGTAGATGTAAGTAGTAATAGTTACCACCTATCCGGACAAGCAAAAACGCCGCGGGTCCGCGGCGCTCTTGCGCTCTTATTCATCTCGCCTCCTCATCCAGCGCCTGCTGGATGAGAGCCAAGACGAATTCCTTCTGACTGACTTTTTTCCCCGTCCGTTCCGCCTCCCGGACCAGATGATCCTTCAGGCGCTGGAACAGCTCCTCCGGGATCTGGAAGGCAAGCGTCCGCATGTTATCCATTTCCTTTCCTCCTTTGTAGTATTGTGTCAGTATCGTTGTGATGTAGGCGCTCAGTGTCTCGCCTGACTTCTCCTGCTCCGCCCGTATCCGGGCATGGAGTGAGAGCGGGATCTGCGCACATAAATTCTTCGTTGCCTCCATCCGTTTTCCCCCTTTCTTTCTGGCAACGCAAAGTATAGCGGCTTTATGGGATAATAGCTATCACCATAAGCAATGAAAATACAGGCGGGGAGCAGGCAGAAGCGACAACTCACCAGCCCTCCCGGATCGCCCGGACGATCCCGCGCATCAGGTAGTCCACACAGGGCACCGCAACGCTGTTGCCCAGCGCCATATAGCGCGCCGTGTCCGACCCCTTCGGCAGCTCCGTCCAGAAATCCGGAAAGCCCTGCAGCCGCTCGCACTCCTGGGGCACCATCCGACGGATCAGCAGACAGGCCGGGCCCGCTCTCCGCTGAAGGACCAGGTCGGTGGCGTCCTTATACTGCCGCGCGCTCTGGGTGGACGCCCGCTCTCCGTCCGCCACAAAGCGGTCCGTCCTCAGCCGCCGGAAACTGCCCTGGATCAAGGGCACATTGTTTCCGCCGGTCCCGTACCGGGCGGATATCGTGGGGGCGGACGAGAGCGGGCCGGTATATCTGCCATCGATCCCGTGGTTTTCAAACACCAACGGCTGGTGGCCGTGCTCCTGAACCCGGAGCGTTCCCGCCTTCTCCTCCCGACAGGACAGGAAGGCCCCGCCCTGATCGGTAAGGCAGAGGACCGTCGGCATCATGCCGCCGCTCTGGGTGCCTTTCAGGGTGGGGGCTTTTTCTCTGCGGTAGGCGATGCTGCCAGCCCCGGCTCCCGCGCCCGCGCTGAATCCGGCGGAAAACCTATGGCGGAACGCTTCCGGCATAGGGCCATCCGAAAGCGGCAGGACCCCAGCCTGCAGTAAAAGCGCCGTCTCAAGCTCCGGCGGCAGAGGCTTCTTCCGTTTCTCTGTCCGCTTCAGGATCCCCAGGCAGGCTTTCCTGCTTAAATAGTATCGAGATGGGACTGTATCCAGCAAAATCTGCGACAAGGAAAATCCTGCGACGGGTCTGGGGCACTCCGAAGTATTCAGCGTTCCAGGTGGTCCAAGCCAGTGAGGATCTATCGCCCAATATGGCCCCAGTATATTGCCAGCGCCCTTTCTCAGGTCTAATAACATGAAGGTATGGTTCTTCAATCCGGATGAACGCCTCAAGGACCGTCCGGAAGTCCCGGCCCTTCCCGCTGGAGAAGGCGCCGAGGACGTTTTCCCACACGGCAAAGCGGGGTCGAACAGCGATACCTGTCCGTCCGCGTCTCTTATCCACATCTCGCATCTCCTTGATGATGCGGATCTGCTCTATAAAAAGGCCGGAACGCGCGCCGGATAATCCAGCCCGCGCACCGGCCACAGACAGTCCTGGCAGGGACTCCCTCCGCAGATAATATCCACCGGGGGCAGCTGGGCCCCATCCAGCTTCGTGATATCGCCTACATGCCGCATATTGGGGAAATGCCGCTTCGTTACCCGGATGGGAAACGCTTCGATCTCGCTGGCCCACAGTGGCACAATGCCGTTATGGACCGCGGCCAACGGAAAGCCTCCTATACCGTCAAAGAGGCTCCCCATGGTGATGACCTTCTGGTTCTCCGCCATCACGCCACAGCCTGGGCGATAGCACGGGTGGTGTTGACAGCCGCCTGGGCCGTATACACCACGCTCTGGATATTGGCCCGGGTGGAGGTGTCCATGCCGAATATCCCGGCGATCCGGGGCACCTCGCCGGCGGAGAGCATGAGGCCCAGGCCCAGCAGGGCCGACTCCGTCACCGCCATCAGTCCCGCTGTCAGAATGGTGGCCTGAAGAAAGGCGGTCAGGCACAGGCCCGCCACCTGCTTGCACCACTGGATGAAGCCGTCCGTATAGCCGCGGGGCACACTGAACATATAGAGGCTCCCCACCGCAATCTGGATCAGCAGGATCCCGCCCCGCTTCAAATTGGCAAAGAACACCTTGATCACCGCGTAACCCATCAGGATCACCAGAAACAGGAGAAGTATGGGGCTGGTCATAGTGCCAAAGCCGCCGAAGATGTTGGCGAGCATCGCCTCCTCCAGCGTCCCCGCATCCGACAGGCTCTCAATGATATTGCCCGCCAGCTCGCCTATCCCACCGCCAGCGCCGGAGATCCCCTGAGACATGGTCCGCTGCAGATCCACGGACAGCGTATAGAGCTCCACCGGCACTGTGGTAAAGAGACTCACCGCCAGAAACCCTTTCAGGGCGCTCAGAGCTGTTTCCTTGATGTTTGCTCTGCCGCTGGTGTACTCAATGCCGCAGGAAAAGGCGGACACCACCAGTCCAGTGCCATACAGCGCCCAGGCCAGATGGGAGAAAAACGCGATGATCGCTTGGACCCAGGAGAGCCGGAACAGCTCTATCCCCATACCGCCCATCGCGGCGAAGAAGCCGCCCAGAAGCCCCACCAGCTGCTGATATCCCCACTCCAGTACCTCGTTGAGCACGGTGGTCGCAACAAAATCCCATATGAACATCGCGCCTCACCCCTTCGCCGCGGCTCTCTCTGTCTCTCCGCGCCTCACAGGCCCACAATGGTCCAGATGTACAGCGGTGCGGTGAGTGTGAGGATCAGGCAGGCAAAGAGGATCACCGGCCCGGCCCACTCAAAGTGGCCTCTGCTCTTGTAATCAAAGTAGGCAAACGCCAGCTTGCCGAAGAAGGCGATGGCCAGGATCATGTCCAGAGCCGGAAACACCACGTTGTCCACCACCGTCTTGATCTGTGCCGCAGCGTCCTTCCAGGTGCTCTCCACCACGCTGGCTACATCGCCGGTGGACTCCGCCGCCAGGGCGGTGCCGCACAGCAGCGCGACCGTCAGGCAGAGCAGCAGGATCTTGCGCATGGGTATATTTTTGTTCCTTACGCCCATTCGAGAACGAACACCACGGAGAGGACCGTCTGGTCCATCACCGGCTGGGACAGGGCGGAGATCACCGCATCGTAGCTCAGAGGCAGGCTGCCGTCCTGGGGAATGGTCCAGTCTCCGGTAAGCGGCAGGAATTCATTTCCCGCCCCGCCCTTTGTCTCAGCGCCGTTGAGGGTAAAGCCAATCAGATGGGTATCCACCTTTTCCTGAGCCATGTCCGTATCCCAGGATACCAGCTTCCAGCCGTTCTTCGTCGCTGCGGTGATGCTGGACACCCGCACAGCACCGGTGGAGTGGTTGATGATGCTGGCCTCACTGGTGTGGACCCGGCCATCCTCACCCATGGCCAGCGGCAGCACCGCGGGAACGGTCACGGAGAACGCCTGGACCTTTGTCCACCGGGCATAGTAGGTGCTGGGGCCGTCCGCGGTGTAGACAGTGTCCTCCGTCACCTCCGTGCCACCGTTTTCCGCTGTGTACCAGCCGTCAAAAGTGTACTCATCCTTGACCGGATCGGCGGGCAGCTTCAGAGTCTCACCATAGGTCTGCTGAGTAGTCTCGGTTTTGCCGTCTCCCAGATCCCAGGTAATGGTATAGCTCTTGGCCTCCCATTGCGCATAGTATGTGCAGGGTCCCTGGATCTGGTAGATGGTATTGCCGGTGACCTGGGTACCGCCGGTCTTTGCCGTATACCAACCGGCAAAGATATGACCGACCTTGGTGGGGGCGGTGGGCAGCGTCAGGTTTGTGCCATAGACCTGCTGTGTGGTCTCCGTCTTGCCATCCCCCAGATCCCAGGTGATGGTATAAGCGTCGCCGGTCCACCGGGCATAGTGGGTGGTGGCTCCCGCAGTGGTGTAGGTGGTGCTAGCCGTCACCCGGGTGCCACCGGTACTGGAAGTGTACCAGCCGGCGAATGTATAGCCGCTTCGGCTGGGCTCTTCAGGAAGGACCAGCTTCGCACCATAGGTCTGGCTGCTGGTTTCCGTCCGGCCATCCCCCAGGTTCCAGGTGATGGTATAGCTCTTGGCGGTCCACCGGGCATAGTAAGTGGTGGCCCCCGCCGTGGTGTAGGTAGTGCTGGCTGTTACCTGGGAGCCGCCGGTACTGGAAGTGTACCAGCCGGTAAAGGTGTAACCCGCCCGGGTGGGCGTAGCGGGCAGGGTCAGTTTCTCCCCATATGCCTGGCTGGTCGTTTCCGTCCGACCGTCTCCCAGATTCCAGGTAATGGTGTAGGTTGCAGGTGTAAACTGGGCGTAGAAAGTCCGGGCCGATGTCACGGAGACGGAGCTGTAGAGGCTGCCGCCGGTGGCCGCCGTATACCAGCCTTTGAAGATGTAACCGGTTTTGGCGGGGGTGTAGCTGGGGGCCTTCGCCACAGAGCCGGAGGTGACGGAGGTGGTAACGCTGCTCTGGCCGTTTACACTACCGCCGTTGGCAGAGGCGTTCCAAGTCACGGTCACGGACATGCTGTAGCCGCAGCTGTCGCATCTGCCGTCCCCGTTGCTGTCAGTGTGGGCGGCGTATGTGGTGGTACTGTGGCCGCATCCGGAGCACACCTGATCTACCCGATGCTGTTGGTTGTTGTACAGGCTGTAGCTGCTGGACCAGGTATGGGGTTGCTGCCCGGAAGAACTGCTATAGCCGCACTTTGAGCAGTAGGAGCTGTATGTGTGATACGAGGCGTTCAGATAGCTGTAGCTTCCCGTCAGGCTGTGACTTTCCGTCCAGGTATTCAACTGTTCTCCACAAGAAGTGCAGGTCTGGATGCAGTAGTGGCTGGATGCGTTATACTGCGTATAGGAATAGTGGTAGCTGCTGTGAGAGCAGGATGCCTGGCTGCTGTCATAGTAGCCGCAAAAACATGTTCCGCTCCCGTCATATTGATGAGGTCCATTGATCGTATATTGAAGTCTCTGGTTCTGGGTGATGCTGCCTGTACCATTGATGTAGTAGTCACATGCGCTGTTGGTACATACCCATCCTCGCTGATGCCCCCAACTGGTTTGCTCATCAAAATCCAGGGACAACCGCCTTCCACAGGAAACACAGTAATAGGAGCTGTTCCAGCTGGAAGCAGTATTGCTAACGACAGCCGCGTGGGCTACGGACGCCATGGACAGATACATGGCCAGCACCAGAATGCAGGCCAGCAGTTTATTTACTTTCCTCATAATAACCTCCTTTGGTTACTCTGCAGCCGCAATAGTGAACACCACCGTTGCGGCAGTGACGGCGTCAGGCTGCTCCTCCGGGGCCACCTTGGCGTCATACTGGATGGCAAGGCTCCGGCCCGCCGGGATCACGGGAAATCCATCCGGTTCCAGCGCCAGGGGGCCCTCCCCTCTGGTGGAGCAGCCGTTCAAAGAGAGCGCGATGGTTCCCCGACCAACGGAAAAATTCGCATAATCGCCAATGGCATACTCCGCAGGAAGAACCGATACGCCGATGACTCGAATACTCCCGGTCTGGGCCTGGTTGGTGATGGCCGCATTGGTGGCCGTGACCACATCCCCGTCCACCAGGGACACCGGCAGTGCGGCAGGAACGGTAACGGAGATCTTCCGCTCCGTATTGACCACCGTCAATGTTACCGGCACCTCATGGCGCTGCACCTCCGCTGCGGATGCAGAAGAAAAGAGGGACAGCGCCATGGTCAGGGCCAGGGCTGCGGATAAGATCCTCTGTCTCATACCGCGCCTCCTTTACTTCGCCCACAGATAGGCCACATGGAGCGTGAGGCTCACCTCCATACGGCCTGTCTGGTCCTGCCGGGCCACTGTGGCAGTACAGGGATAATCGCCCATGGGCAGGGGCTCCGCCAGGGTGAGTCGGTCCAGCACATGACCCGGGCCCAGGATAAACGGTTCCACCAGCGTCTCGCCGGTATCGTCCCGGGTAATGGTGATCTTATAGGTATCCCTGGCGCTGTTATTGTCGATTCGGCAGTCGATATCCGTCTGTCCCACCAACGCCAGCAGATCCGCGTCCATGGACACATGGATCTCGCTGCCGCTGACGATATCGTTGAGATCCCCGATGGCGTCCAGGATATCGGAAATATCATAGAAAATGACCTCGGTCTCAGGGAACTCCTCCGCCCGCGGTGTAATCTCCACCTGGATCGTATCGTGGACAGCCAGAGTGGAATCTTTATCAAAGATGACTTTTACCGGACCATCTACCCGGCAGACGATCAGCTCATCCGTGCGGGTGCCGTTATTCATCCAGACAGCCTCTGTTCCGCCGCCCCAGACCACGATCCGGCCCGATACGGTGACATTGTCCAGGGTAACTGTACCGTCTGCCGCGCCGCAGCCGATAATGAGATCGCCGTCAATGTACATGTCCTCCAGGGTCACCTCATCCATCCGCACCAACAGATTCCCGGAGCGGTCCCCGGTATAGGTTCCTTCCTTTACGATATATTCCTGGATGATGTTGTGGAAGATCTGAGCAAACTCCGCCCGGGTGATGTTGTCCCGGGGAGCCAGCTCCCGCTTCTCATTGCCGTGGATGTAGTCCGAACCCACCATGGCCCGGACATAGGGCAGAGCCCAGGTGGAAACGTCCCCGCGGTCCCGGAACTGGGAGAGGCTGGCCTCCTCGTGATCCTCCAGGTCCAGCTGGAGGGCCCGGGCCACCACGGTCATGGCCTCCTGGCGGGTGATGGGCTCGTCCGGGTCCATGGTGGAAGTGCTGGTGCCGTTATAAGTCCCCATGTGGACAGCCATGGCCACATCCTCGTAGTACCACGCGCCGGGCTTTACGTCCCTGTAGTTGGTAATGTCCGCCTTCTGGTAGGTCCCGAAGGAGCGGTTGACGATGGCTGCCATCTCCGCTCGGGTCAGGTATCCATCGGGACGGAGGAGCCCTTTGTCATCCCCCCGGAGCAGGCCGTCCTCCACAGCGGAACGGACCGCATCCGCATACCACGCGCCGCTGTCATAATCCGGAAAATCCCGGACGGTGGCTGCTGACGCCACGGTCGCCAGCCCCAGTGTCAGGGCCAGTGCCAGTAGCAGCGTGACGATTCGTTTTTGTTTCTTCATGCAATTCCTCCTTGATCGCAGAAGGACGCCGCAGGCTGATTGCCTGCGGCGTCCTTTGTTCATGCGGTTATTTTGCTTCTGTGCGGTGGCCGGTCGTTGTATCTCCGGCTCTCTTACATTTCATAATGGGTCCTGCACTGGGCAATGATGATCTTGTCTGACTCGATCCGATAGACCAGCCGGTGATAGGAATCGATCCGCCTGCTCCACCAGCCACTCAGCTCATTTCGCAGAACCTCCGGTTTTCCGATCCCCTCATGGCCGTTCCTGTCAATATCCTGCAGCAGCTGATTGATCCGCTTGAGCGTCTTTTTATCCTGGGTCTGCCAGTACCATATAGTCCTACCAGGCCCTGTCGGTAAATAGGAAATCACCCATTGGCCATCGTCTCAAGCTCATCCATGCCCTTCGCTGTCAGCTTCCCCTGTTCTGCCTGACGGACACTGTCCAGCAGGGCCTGGCGGTTGCTCTCAGAATAGAACGGATCCACAGACACCTCGAAGGGGATCCGCTGCTCACGGCACATCTTCTTGGCGAAGATCGTAAAGGCCGTCGTCACCGACATTCCCAGTTCCTGACAGGTCTTCTCCAGGTTCTTTTTCAGCTCCTCATCCATGCGGAAGGTAATACTCGTAGACGCCATGCCATCATCTCCTTTCCACTATATTATAGCGTTTTGCACATATAATATAAATACATTGTATGTACATATCAAATAAGTATA
>ENA-OWPP01002445-OWPP01002445.1-human-gut-metagenome-genome-assembly--contig:-NODE-2445-length-12731-cov-2.492900_pt1 | contig 12731 bp, 7 predicted proteins | sample MGYA00248265_ERZ651848 | MGnify/ENA primary metagenome ERZ651848 (study PRJEB26924, sample SAMEA4378233) | human gut metagenome | biome: human gut; feature: human-associated habitat; material: faeces... | reverse complement strand
CTTTCGGCAAAATTCTTCCAACACTTGTTGCAAGATCTGTATCCGATTTCAATGCAGTAGATAATATATAAACAAATGGAAACAGCATGATCACTACAAATGCAGCTATAACTACCCAGATTAAACTGTCTCCCAGAATTTTCTTTCTTAATTTTCTGGACATAGTCTCTTCTCCCTTCTCAGTCTTTGTCACTTGTCAGCTTCAACTGTACAACCGAAATAATAATCGAAAGAATAAAGATAAATACTGCCATTGTACAGGAATATCCCATTTTCAAAGATGAAAAAGCAGTCTTATATAATGTCAGACCAGTTAAATACGTACTTGTTCCAGGTCCACCATTTGTCATCGTATAAACAAGATCAAATTCCTGGAAAGTACCGATTACGCACATGAGAATAATATATGTAAGAACTGGTTTCAGCTGAGGCAATGTAATATAAACAAATTTGTGCCATGCATTTGCGCCGTCCAAATCTGCCGCTTCAAAAAATTCCTGCGAAATTTCCAGACGTCCAGCAACAACCATAACCATGTAATATCCTGCCCATCTCCAGATTGTTACGATTGCCATAGAACCCAGTGCAATCTTTCCATCTGTCAGCCAACCAACTTTTTCAAGGCCCAATGCACTCAAGAAATTATTGATAACACCATAATTCGTTCCCATCAGATATCTCCATGCAACACCAGTTGCAACCAGAGAAAGTGCACATGGTAAAAAGAAACTGCCTCTGATAAATTTCGAAATAACTTTACTTTTATTATTTGCAAACAACACAAGTTCGCACATGATGACGGAAAATATGACGATCGGTGGAACATTCATCAGGATATATTTGATCGTGTTCCCCAGACTTGTCCACCAAAGTTTATCTTTTAGCAGATTCTGATAATTTTCCAATCCTGTAAATATCTTACCTTTTAATGGATTCCAGTCATAAAATGACATACGGATGGAATCTATCATTGGCCAGAATACAAACAATCCCAACAAAATCAGGGACGGCAACAGAAACAAAACAGCGATCTGCCAGTCTCCTCTTTTACGTTTTACTACTGTTTTTGTGTTACTCACATGAATCCCTCCTGTTAAATTCAAAGGATGATACGGAATATTTTCCACATCATCCTTTTGTTTTCAGTTACTGAGCAAGTAAACTATTTAACTGATCTACCATGCCATCCAGTGTACTCTTGATATCTGCATCATTATGCCAGATTTCATCAAAACACTGTCCAATGATTGTCTGCTGATCTGCAAATGTTTCTGTAAGATCAATATATCCTGCATACTCCAGTCCTGTATTAAATAATTTCATATCATGACTTTCGTCAAACATAGATACGGAAAGATCTGCTTGAGACTGTCTTACTGCAATCTGTGGAGATGTATTATCTTCAAGATATAATGCAAGACCTTCTTCGCTGGTCAAATATTTAATGAATTTTTCTGCCGCTTCCGGATTTTCGCAACTACTTGAAATACCAATACCATTCAGGAAAAGTACTTCTGCCTGTGTACCATCATTCGCACGCGGTGCATTCATCGCTTTCCAGTTTACATCGTCCTGAAGATATGTGGAATTCCAGAGAGCCACACGGCACACCCGCATTAAATTTTGTGATCAGTGCATCATAACCGTCTCCCAATTTTTCTATTGCAGGCACATAACCTTCATCTACAAGACTCTTGACATATTCGAAAGCCGTAACGGTTTCATCTGAATTCCATCCACAGGTTCCATCATCATTCAGGTAGCTTCCACCAGCCTCTGTAATCCATGGATACATAGTATCAATTGCAGAAGACATATCATTAATAATTGTCGGATATTCAATTCCAAGTTCATCTTTGTGTTCCATCAATGTTTTACATGCCTCTGTAAATTCATCCCATGTAAATCCATCTTCCGGAACTTCAATTCCGCACTTGTCAAACATATCAACATTATAAACCCAGCCGTAATTTCCTCCATCAAGTGGGAGTGAATACCAGTCACCATCATATGTACAATATCTTTCTGCGACATCCCAGAAGTCATCAAATTTGTATTCTGTATCTGCTTTCAGCGCATCTACATCGAATTTCTGTAATGCCCCGGCATTTGCAAGAATCTGCGTAGTCCCTGTATTACAGTTGATAAGATCCGGAAGGTCACCTGCTGTAGCTTCTGTCAGAATTTTAGTTGCATAATCGGATACTTCTTCAAAATTGATTTCAATATCCGGATTTTCCTTTTCAAAAGCTTCGATAACTTTCTGATATTTGTCATAGCTATCATAGCTCTGCCAGTTTAATGTAATTTTATCTCCGGAATCTCCCTTGGCAGCCATTACATCCACCCCACTGCCAACGCTGACAACTGGCACCATACATGCTGTTAATACAAGTGCAATTACCTTTTTCTTCATTTTGTTCTCCCTTCGTATTATAACTTTTCTCCATATGTTAACCGGTTTCACATTGTTTATTTTTCTTTATATTACCATTCATTTTTTACTTTGTAAATATACTTTTTTCATTTCATGCATTATGTATGGTTTTATCAAATTATTTTTGTATATTATTCACAATTTCGCGGTTTCCTAAATAAAAAAAGCCCCTACAATGCCTTTCGACACCATAGGAGCTTTCTCTGTAATTTTTCTTTATTCTATTCTGCCTTCAGATAAATCTGGAATGCATCATAATTTTGCTCTGGTAATGGAAGCAGGATTCCGGCATGCATCAACGCCGCGCCGGAGAAGTTTCCAGCGTCTTCTCCATCCAGCTGCATCTGATAAACCTTTTTCGGATCCAGCCCTTTCCATTTCACGATCTCAGATGCTGCATTTGCATACATATCTGTATAAACGACAGACATGCAGGCCTCACTGCCATCCTGTGCCGCATATTCCCATACAGTATAGTCTCTGTTTTCAAATGGTGAAGTCAGTCTGTAATAATCTCCGAACTGGAACAGTCTTCCATGTTCTTTGAAGAACGCAATCTGTTCTCCCGCCATCTCATCAGTCATCTTACTGAGATCCAGTTCATATCCAAATGTTCCCTGCATTGCACAGATTCCTCTTGTCTTGAATGGTGTCACGCGATGATTCTGATGATTCGGGCAAACCGATACGTGTGCGGAAACAGAAGACATCGGATAGCCAAAGGAAGTACCGTACTGAATACGCAGTCTTTCAATCGCATCCGTATTATCGCTACACCAGATCTGCGGACAGTAATACAACATACCTGCATCAAACCGTCCACCGCCGCCACTGCATCCTTCCAGCAGAAGTTCCGGGAATCTCTGAGTCACAGCTTCCAGTACTTTATAAAGGCCAAGCACATAACGATGTCTCAGTTCCCCCTGACGGTCACGTGGAAGCTTCGCACTGTAAGCAGCCATAAGTGAACGGTTCATATCCCATTTGATATACTGGATATCCGCTTTCTCTACAATATCACAGATCCGCTCTGTCAGATAATCTGTCACATCTTCTCTGGACATATCCAATACCAGCTGGGAACGACTTCTGATCGGCTGTCTTCCCGGTATGACCAGTGCCCAGTCCGGATGTGCCCGATACAGATCACTGTCCTCAGAGATCATCTCCGGCTCAAACCAAAGCCCGAAAGAAAGCCCCATATCATGTACTTCTTTCACCAGCTCAGAAAGGGTTCCGCACAGCTTTTTCTCATTTACAAACCAGTCGCCAAGACCGGAGAAATCATCATCCCTTTTTCCAAACCATCCATCATCCAGTACCAGCATATCCAGATTCAGTTCTGCCGCTTCTTTTGCAATTGCAATCAGATTGTCTTTGTTAAAATCAAAATAGGTTGCTTCCCAGTTATTTACCAGAATCGGGCGCACTCTGTCTTTCCAGCAGCTGCGGATCAGATTCGACACGATTGCCTGATGCAGAGTCTGGGACAGCTTTGAAAATCCATCTGCACTGTATGTCAGACATACCTCAGGTGTGCTGAAGCTTTCACCCTTTTTTAGTTTCCAGGAAAAATCATAGTCATCAATTCCAATGACCAGTCTTGTCTGATTAAACTGATCTACTTCTGCCTGTGCATGAAAACCGCCACTGTACAGAAAAGATGCACTGTAGCACTCACCAGTACTCTCTGTAGTGTCTTTATCCGCAAGAATCACAAAAGGATTATGCTGGTGGCTGGAAGTTCCACGGGTACTGCGAAGCTCCGTGATGCCGTGTGGCAGACTGTTTCTTTCCATCTGACGCTCACCGGCATGTTTTCCATAAAAATGAATCAGATCATATTTTCCCATTCCAAGATCCAGACACGCACTCATAATTCTGGAAATCTGGATATCACCCTCTGTACGGTTTTCGACTACTGCTGCTCTTGTAATGATATCCAGCTCTTCAAAGACTCCATAAAGAAGATGTACATAGACTTCTTCAACAGTATCTTTCAGAACGATCTCCAGTGTCTCTCCTTCTGATTTCTCAGAAGAAAAGAATGCCGGAAGCCCCGGAATGTTATATTTTCCATCTCTTACCTGATAGCTGTCAAAGAAAAACATCCCGTCCTGTACACCGCTTCCAAGGTCTGCTTTCAGACAGTCTACACGATAATCTCCGTCGCCATATACCGGAAACTCCTGCGGAAGAAAATCCAGAGAATATACACGCTCTCTGTCAGTCCCCGGGATATTTCCGCTGAATCCACGGTCTGCCATACGAATCAGATAGGAACAGTCCGTATCATCCGTACGGTTTCCGTAATAAGTGTGAATAAGCATATTCTGCTCGTCCACTTTCATCTGATAAGTACTGTTTTTTGTATGAAGAGTAAAAATCTGATTCTTTATATTGATAGCCATTGTCGTTTTCCCTTTCTGTCTTTTTCAAGAATTATTTTACTGCTCCGTTTACAACACCATTGATAATCTGTTTCTGGCAGATGATATAAAAGATTAAAATTGGAAGTAATGCCAGAAGATAAGATGCAAATGCCAGGTTATAATTCGTTCCGAACTGTGTCTGGAAATTCAGCTGTGCCAGCGGCAGTGTGTTCTGATCTGTACCGGACATGATGACCAGTGGAGTCATAACGTCATTCCAGGTACTCATTGCTGTGAGAACTGCTACTGTTGCATGCATCGGTTTCATATTTGGAAAAATAATCTTCCAGTAAGTCTGCCATACTCCGGCTCCATCCACACAGGCAGCCTCTTCCAGTGCCATCGGGATATTATTCAGATATCCGGAATAAAGCAGTACATTCATCGGCATAAAAAACACAACATACAATACAATAACACCAAAGCGGTTTGCGATTCCCAGCTGTGCAGTTTCTTTTACCAGCGGCATCATAAGAACCGCAAACGGTACAAACATACCACTTACAATGTAATAGTAAGAAATCTTAAATATCTTACGCTGCTTCATCTTTCTTCCGATCAGATAACCGGCAAGTGAATGTATTAATATACATAATACCACAGTTACCCCGGTAATAAGAAGACTGTTTCCAAGAGAATGCCAGAAATCAGTTACACGCATTGCCTCTGCAAAGTTTTCAAAACTCCATTTCTGTGGGAATGCCAGTGCACCAGCTACATCATTTGTCATTTCCGATGGCTTCTTAAATGCAATGATCACTGTCATATACAGTGGAAATAAAACCGTCAGGCAGCCAAGTGCCAGTAAAATATTAATAATCCTGTTTGTAGTCTTACCACGAACAGCGCCTTCTTTTTTCTTTGTTCTGCTCATTATAACTGCTCCTCCTTACTTCCCAGGAATTTCATCTGAAACAGTGATATCGCAACGATCACAATAAAGAATACAAATGCATTCGCACTCTGGAAACCAAACTGTCCTCCACTCATACCATTGTTATAGATCAGATAAGAAATGGACTCTGTGCTCTGTGACGGGCCACCTTTTGTCAAAGACATGATCTGGTCAAATACCATCAGCGCATTTTTCATACAAAGGACAAGGTTAATTGTTACAAATGGCATGATCAATGGAAGTGTAATGCTCTTAAATTTTTTCCATCCGGATGCTCCATCCAGCATACATGCCTCATAAACTTCTTCCGGTACTGTCTGCAGACCGGAAATATAGATAATCGTATTCATTGCGATTCCCTGCCATGCTCCGACGATCACAATTGCGATCCATGCCCATTTTGTACTTCCAAGGAGACTTGTTTTCAGGAAATCAATTCCTGTTACTTCTCCGATCGTCGGCAGAATATATGTAAAAATGAAACTGAAGATATAACCGACAACCAGACCTCCCAGAATATTTGGTACAAAATAGATTCCTCTGAGTGCATTTTTTCCACGGATCTTGCTGTTCAGTCCCAGTGCCAGGATCAGGCTGAGGAGATTGACCACAATTGTCATAACCAGTGCATATTTAAATGTAAACAGATATGAGTGACCCACACGGGAATCCTGGAAAATTTCTGCAAAGTTCCGCAGTCCTACAAAATCATAACTTCCATATCCGCGGAAGTTTGTAAGTCCGTAATAAAAACCTTTGATCAGCGGTAATGTATTAAAGCAGAAGAAAAGAACCAGAATCGGCGCCAGAAGGTCAAGAAATATCTTTTCATTTTTACTCCACGCACCATGCTTTTTATTCATGATCATTGCCCTCCTCATATGCTTTTACTTTTGCCACGACATCTCTGTTGTAGCGAATCCATTCTTTGTCAAATCGTTTCATAAATGTATCTGTCGCATCAGCACTGTCATCCATCAGATATGTCTGGATCATTGCATCTACCGACATTTCGCTCGGGTAATGATGGTCCTGATAATCCGCTACAATACCGTTTTCGATATAATCACGCATTTCTTCCAGCTCCGGAGTAACCTCAAAATCACCTTTTTTACATGGAACAGCACTCTGTGCATTCAGATATTTTTTAATGCTTTCATCTTCAAGCATATAACTGAGCACTTCATAGGCTGCCTCTTTATTTTTACAATCTTTCATCACGCAGAACATCAGATCATTTCCGGAATTCAGCACATTTTTATCCGCATCTTCATTTGCCGGAAATACAAAAGAACCAATATTCATATCCGGATTTACAGATTTGATCTGAGAGATCGCATAGCTTCCAATTGTAAACATCGCAGATGCTCCTCTTGCGAATGCAGTGCAGGCATCGTTATATCCCTGAGACACCGGATCTTTCTGTCCATATGCAAGAAGCGCTTTTTCCTTTTCTGCCACTTCTCTGTAATTTTCTGCAAAAGTTGTTTTTCCACTGTTTACCTGATAAGTCAGATCAGAATCGCACAGACTTACTGCAATTGCATTCCACGGTGCCAGTGTAGTCCATGTATCTTTAAAACCAAAATATAATGGCTGGATTCCTTCTGACTGGATCTGATCACAAAGATTCGTAAATTCTGTCCATGTGGTCGGAATCTCCCAGCCATGTTCTTCAAACATATCCCGGTTAAAAAGAATTCCAGCTGCATTTGCCATATACGGAACGGCATAAACACCATCTTTCGGCACATATTCCAGATCTTTGTTCATCTCAAGATATTTCTCTTTAATATCGTTCAGTCCTTCAAAATCAGAAATATCCATCAGCATGTCTGCATCCAGAAAATTGGAATAATTAATATCCCCGCCAATTCCGATGATATCCGGATTATCCTCGCGGATAAATCTTGTTTTCAGGATTGTCATTGCATCGTTCGGTGAATCAATCTTTAAATAAATATCATCGTGCGTTGCATTGAACTCATCCTGAAACTGTTCAAAAATATCTACCGCCTCCGGTTTATACTGTACCATTTCAATTACAGTTTTGCCCTCTGTTTCGTCCTTTCCGGAGCATCCTGTCATAACTGTTCCCATTGCCAGAACTCCCGCAAGGAAAACAGCACCTACCTTATGCTTTCCCATTTGTTTCTCCCTTCTTTACAGCTATTCACTGCCATCTGGCAGTTCAGATTCAGACCGGTCATCTCTGTTTGATTTGATTCTAACACCAAAAGAAAAGCTTCGTACATAGATCGATAACATCAAAATATACCATAATGCGTTATTTCCAGAATAATGTTGATGTTACTACGCATTATGGTATATAATAGTACTAAATAGCGATATTTCGTTAAAATTGTACGATTTCTGTATCTCGTTTTTATGCATATTTTACTATATTTTGTAGGAGGAAATGATAAAAACCATGTCAGATTCTATTTTTCATATATTTTCCGATGAACGTTTTCTTGACCTGACCGTGTATCAGTACGGCTACGAGAAATGTGAACCGCTGCATTCTTATGGTCCATTTGTACGTAATCATTATCTTTTTCACTATATTATTTCCGGCAAAGGAATGCTGAGTGTTACAGAAAAAGATGACAATGCTGTTTACCATATGGAAGCACATTCCGGCTTTCTCATTGAACCGGGGCGTATCAATCTTTACAGTGCTGACCAGAAATTCCCATGGGAATACGTCTGGGTAGAGTTCGATGGACTGCGTGCAAAAGAGCTGATGGAAGAAGCCGGACTGTCCAACGATCATCCGGTCTTTCATCCCATTTCCGATACAGCAGCAGATAAGCTTCGCGATGAAATGCTGCGTCTGACACAATACCCGGACAATTCCCGCCCACTTGGAATCATTGGTCAGTTATATCTTATTATGGATGCCCTTATCCAGGGTTCTTCCAATAAAAAAAGACTTCAGGGCGGAAAGCTTTCTAGATTTTACGCACAGGAAGCACTTTCTTTTATTGAACAAAATTATGCATTACCTATTACAGTCGAAGATATGGCTAATCGATGCAATCTTGACCGAAGCTATTTTGGTAAAGTTTTCAAAGATATGATCGGACAGTCTCCACAGGACTTCCTGATCCGCTATCGAATGAGTAAAGCAACCTCTCTGCTTACCAGCACCAGCCTGTCCATTGGTGACATCAGCGTTCAGGTTGGATATCCAAACCAGCTTCATTTTTCCAGAGCATTCCGTAACATTTACGGGATGTCACCAAGACAATATCGCCAACAGAACAAATTATTGTCCTGAATCACAGGCAGGTTACGTTTCTGTTTACTTTTCTTCATGATATTGCATTTTCTGCGAAAAGAATAGCTTTTACACCAGTCTGATGGTAAAATAAAAACCGAAAAATAAAACTGGAGGAACCCTATGAAAAAGAAAAGATTTTTTCCTCTCTCTATGGGAATCGGTTTTCTGTTCACAGGTCTGTTCTGCTGTTTTTCTGTATCAGCAGATGCTGTTGAAGGCTCACCAGGGCAGACTGTTTCCGGAGAATATGCCGTTGTTATAAATACAGACACCTCTTCATCTCAAAATACCGGAACTCTGGTTTTTGACGATGGTACAGATACTGTCTCTTCTTATCTCAGCACTGGCAGCAGCGCAGCCAATCTGCCTGCGTCCCAGATTCTCAAAAAAGCTTCTGACACCAGTGATTATAATGTTCTTTCTTCATCTGCCCTTTCCGCAGCAGCTGCACAGTCTGCTGCCACAAGTTACTACATCGGGCAGGAAAAATATATCTATCGTTCAAATAGTACAGGCAAAACTTATGTATGCATCGGCATTGGTGAACACTGCTATATCTGGATGGATAAAGATATGAAAGCCAGTTACGATGCAGCTGGTAAGACTTCCTCAATCGCAAAGGATATGGCAGGTGTATATGACGGACAACCTTATCGAATCCTGAATACTCTGGCCGGTGGTAACATCCCATATGAAGATAATTCCGGTAAAATTTCAATTCTTCTCGAAACTTTATCTTCCGCAAGCGGCATGTACATGTACGACACAGACATCACAGCAATCCATATCAACACTCCTTCTGCATCTGCCTATGTTTCCGGTGAAATGTCCAAAAGAAACGGTCTGCTTGTACACGAAGGACAGCATGCACTGCTCTGGCTGAAAACCAGATTTTCCAATACCGGCAGATATATGTGGCTCAATGAGGGACTGGCTGTGACTGCCATGGACTATCTCTGGGGTGGCATTGATTCCAGCGGATGGTTAAACGGCATTGCCGGAAGTACCGCTATTCGAAGCGGCTCTTCCCTAATCTATCAGACCTACCGTGATGATACGGCGCAGGATTACGGCATGCCTTATCTTTTTATGCGTTATGTAATCGACCGTATGGCCGGAAGCTATAAACCAATGGATGTCCTGCCAAAATTTTACCAGATAGATGCCTCCACCCTTACCTGTGAAGAATACCTGACGCAGGTAACCGGCATTCCATTTAAGACATTAATGGCTGATTTCTATACCGCAATCGCTGCCGGCGATCTCTACGGCAATTACAGTTTCTCTGGTGACCGTATTGCCGCCGGAAAGGCTGCAACATTTCCTGTTTTTTCCGGAAACAGTAACCAGAACTATACGCTGCCTGCAGCTTCTGCAGTCATTATAAAACTGAAAAATGGGAAATTCACGGTTCCTGCCAACGGAAGCTCCAGCATTATTTACCGTATCGTCGGAAATCGCGCCACTTCTGCAGCTCCATCTGAAGGTAGTGGTACTGCCTCTGATCCATATAAGATCACTTCTCTCGATGACCTGAACCTTATCTCGGATCATCCGGGTGCTTATTACAGTCTGACCAAAGATATTCAGACAAATGGAAATATTAATTTCTCTGTAAATTATTTCAGTGGACACTTAGATGGTAATTCACACACTATTTACGGATTGAAAAAACCGCTTATCGCCCAAAATGACGGAACCATTGAAAATCTGCGAATTGTAGCTGATTTTGACGATGACAGCCAGAATGTACAGGGTGTCATTGCACAATATAATCAGGGAAAGATTCAGGAATGTTCTGTTTCCGGCACGGTCACCGGACATATGGGTGGCGATGGATCCATGGTCTTTCCTGAATTTGGCGGCATTGCCGGTCAGAACGAACTTGCCGGAATCATCAGTGGGTGTACGGCCCGCCTGAATATAAATCTGTCTATGCCAGCTATGAAGGGCTGTGTCGGCGGTATTGCCGGATTAAATATTGGTACAATAGAAAAGTGTGTCAGCAATGGAATCATCTCTGTCACCCAGAAAAACGGCACTTCTTATCCTCTTTATGTCGGTGGTATTGCCGGTGAAACCCAAAAATTCGGTGGTATGGGTGGTGTGATCAAAGAATGTCTGCATGCCGGTCAGATTAAAGTTTCCGGTGGTTCCTCTTTTGTTGGACAAATTTGCGGTCTTGCAGCTGCAAATGTAATAAATTCTTCAACCGGATTAAATGGTCACATCCTGAACTGTTATGGAAAAACGGGATCTGGAAATCTGGTCGGTTCTACTGCTGCAGTGCCTTCAACCGGTGGTCTGCTGACAGATGCACAGATGAAGGATTCTTCCTCTTACCAGGGATGGTCTTTTGGAGCTGACTGGAAAATGTCTGATGATGGAATCCCGGCTCGAACCGATTCCTCAGACATTACTTCACTTTCTGTAAAATATACTCCGTCCTCCTGTTATATTGGTGAAACACCATGGAGCTTCGGAACGCTTGTTATAAACAACAAAACGAAAGTTTCCATTACGCAGGATATGGTCAGCGGTTTTGATAATACATCGGCACATACCTGCCAGATTACTGTAACATACAAAGGCCGACAGACCAGTTATTTACTTCCTGTCGTTGCTCCAAAAACAAGTGATATTACAAGTCTCCAGATATCAGCAAAACCATCCAGACTTTCCTATACAGAGGGAGATCTGTTCAATCCATCCGGTGTCAGCTTCTTTGCTACCATAGGCGGTCGCTATGCCTATATTTACAGCGGATATACTTATGATAAAACGCGTGCGCTGACTTCTTCTGATACAGAAGTTACTTTTGACTATTTTGGTGCAAAAGTAACACAGAAGATTTCTGTTGCAGCAAATACACCAACAAAACTGAATATTCTTTCTTCGCCATCAAAGACTCAGTACACCATCGGAGATAAGCTGGATCTTTCGGGAATAAAGCTTCAGATTGTTTACAGCAATGGAACCCTTTCTCCAATAATTACTACTGATACTCTGGATACCTATGGAATTCATATAGCACTTGGCGCTGCTTCAAATGTTACTGCGATTGACAAAAAGCATATTATGACTGCTTCGGACAGCGGAAGCTCTCTTCTGTTTTATGCTACAGATATATTACCAGGACAGTATGGAACTGTAACTGCAGTTTCCTCGACTCTCAGTGTACTGGCTCCTCTGCAGATTACAGATACAGAGCTTCATCTGTGCACTGGAACCAAGAACACTCAATATGCTTATTCCGGCAACGTAACCGGCGGCAGTGGCGAGTACAAGACAACCGTTGTCAGCGAGAATCTTCCGTCCGGACTGAGCCGAAATAATATACCTGACAGTTCCAGTTACTCTTATTTCTATTACTCAGGAACAGTTACTGCTCCTGTCGGCACTTACGAGTCACTGTACACCGTTCAGGATACTCAGACAAAAGCGACCTTATCGGTAAAAATTGTATTACATGTACTTGCTTCCAGTGAAGCAAAATTTTACAGTTTCGTACTGCGTGCCTCGGATAACCCGGAACTTAAACAGGATGTCATCGGAGAGATTGGAACGGACACGATCATTCTCCGGCTGCCAAAAGGCACAAATGTAACTGCCCTGAAACCATCTATTGATTTTGGCTACAGTTACGGTACTTCCCTTCCGTCTGCCTTTTGGAGTGAAAAC
>ENA-OWPP01002444-OWPP01002444.1-human-gut-metagenome-genome-assembly--contig:-NODE-2444-length-12732-cov-9.561805_pt1 | contig 12732 bp, 14 predicted proteins | sample MGYA00248265_ERZ651848 | MGnify/ENA primary metagenome ERZ651848 (study PRJEB26924, sample SAMEA4378233) | human gut metagenome | biome: human gut; feature: human-associated habitat; material: faeces... | reverse complement strand
GCTCGCGGGCCAGATCTCGGTTCGTCAGGGTGTGAATGCCCTCGGGGAGAACGTGACGTATCTGCTCAATTATTCCGCCGACGAAGTTACCGTTGCAAGCCCGGTTGCAGGTGAAGTGGTGGTCGCTCCGGTCGTCATCGCCACCGACGGCGATATTGATGAGGCTGCAACTGCTGAAGTCGTACTGAAGGAGGGTACAGCCGTCAAGGAGGGTGATCCATTGGCAATCGGCCGCTGGAATGTTGTGGTGATCGCAGGCTGAAATCGCCGCAAAGAGAACGTTTAGGGAATGAGAAGGTCGATCAGGGCCTTCCATTCCCCAACGAAATCGACATCTTGAGATCCGTTGAGCCACCGCAATTGCAACCCTTCCATGGCGGATAGCACCTGCAGTGCGGTGCGTTCCGGATAGGCGACGTCATCTCGTTTGGCTGCGAACGTGTATTCCTTCAGCAGATTGATTTCGCGCTGTTCGAAATACTTGTGCACCGGATGGTCTTTGCTTAGGGCCTCGCTTTCGAGCAGAGTGTAGAGACGAACCATTTCGGGTCGGTCTGCGTTGGTTTCCACGGTTCCTGTGGAGATGGCCTTGAGTCCGAGAGCGCAATGGTATGCGATGCCGTCTTGCAAAACTTCGCCGGTCACGCCTTCAACGCCAAGATGCAGGAATCCCTGGATATCGCCACGGATCCCTGGGGTATCAAGGTCAACCGTGTGGAGCTGAAGAACATCCTGCCGCCCCGTGAGATCCAGAACGCCATGGAAAAGCAGATGAAGGCCGAGCGTGAGCGCCGTGAGTCCATCCTGCAGGCCGAGGGCGAGAAGGCCAGTAAGATCCTGGTGGCCGAGGGCGAGAAGCAGTCCGCCATCCTGAAGGCCGATGCCGCCAAGCAGGCCAAGATCATGGCCGCTGAGGCCGAGGCCGCCTCCATCATGAAGGTGCAGCAGGCGCTGGCTGACGCCATGCGGATGCTCAACGAGAACGCTCCCAACGATCAGGTCATCAAGCTGAAGGCGCTGGAGGCCTTCCAGAAGGCAGCCGACGGAAAGGCCACCAAGATCATCATCCCCAGCGAAATTCAGGGACTGGCCGGTTTGGCCGCCTCCGCCAAGACCCTGTTGGAGGACGATAAGCCGGAGCAGAACCAGTAATTTCCCCATAACGATCGCAAAACCATAGAAGGGACGCCCGCTGGGGCGTCCCTTTTTCCATCCCTGCCGGCAGAAACCCTTTCCGCTGCCTGCCGGCGGTGCAGCAAAAAAGGGTCCCGGACATTTGTCCGGGACCCCATATGCTCTATGCCATGCGCTTACTTTCAGCGCCTTACTCCGTCTCGATGAGACCGTAGCCGCCGTTGTTGCGGTGATACACCACGCAGATATTGCCGGTCTCCACGCTGCGGAATACATAGAAGGAGTGATCCAGCAGGTTCATCTGCAAAATGGCCTCCTCGGTGCTCATAGGCTTCACGGCGAAGCGCTTGGTACGCACCAGATGGTACTCCGGCTCCTCCACCACATCGAACTCGGCGGGGATATTGGAGGTCAGAGCGTCGGGGCGCAGATTCCGGGCCAGCCGGGTCTTGTTCTTGCGGATACGGCGGTCGATGAAGGCCACCGCCTCGTCAATGGCGCCCCGCATATCCCCGTCGGGGTCCTCCTCCTGCGCCCGAAACAGCGTGCCGTTGGCGGCCCGGATGGTCAGCTCCACCACGCAGCGGTTCTTTTTTTCTACGGCGAAGGTCACAAAGGCGTCTGCCTCCTCCGGGAAGTACCGATCCAGCTTGCTGATCTTCTTCTCGGCATATTCCTTGATAGAGTCGTTCAGCGCAATTTTCTTACAGGCAAATGTGAACTTCATGTGGCTTGCTCCTTTCCAAGTGTCCTTTGCAAAAAGGGGGAAGGGTCGGGGAGAGGTTTCCCCTTATCCTTGTGGGCATTATACCATGTTGCATACTGTTTGAAAAGGTACTTTGCCTATTTTTGTGGATAATTCACAAAAAGTTAAAATCCACGACAAATTCGACAGGAAGCGGAAAAAGTTCCCGTTTTCCGCCAAAAGCTCCTATTTACAAAACTGTCGGACGGGTATATCATAAGCATCGGAAGCTTTCCAATATCCCACCCGCTTGGGCCGCTCTGCTTGCAGGGCGGCTCCTTTTTATGGAAAGCCACAAAATCATCCCATCAGCACCTGCGCTGCGGCATCACAGCCGAGAGAAGAACCTCCTCCACCCATAGATGTTCTTGCACATTTCAGCAGATATGGTATACTGTAAATCAGAGAATAACAGGATAGGGAGGGCTGATTCGGATGCGTATCACCCGTCGTGAGAAAAAATTCTGGGAGCAGCACCTGAGCTGCGTTCGCCATATCACACTGGACCCCAAGGGTCCGGGTGTAGTGCGGCTACACATGATCCCGCCACGGGCGGAGGGGAAGGACGAACCCTTTCTCCTGCTGCTGAACGGGGCCAAGCTGATCCCGTTGAATCTCAGCTGGGCCATTCTGCTGGCCAACTTCATGGCGGCCTTGGAGAGCTTCTTCACAGAAGGGGACAACGCCCCGGACCGTGAGGTGGAGCAGGCGGATTGGGAGCGTCTGGCGGAGGAGGCTGTGACGGCCACCCGCAGCGTCTACCCCCGCACCAAGCCGGAGCAGCTGCGGGAGGACCTTGCTCTGCTGATGGAGAGCCTCATCGCCATCGCACGGGGGCAGGAGCCGCCGGTGGAGGTAGGAACCCTAAGTCTGGGGGACTATGCCCCCTATATGTCGGCGCCCCACCGTATGGACCTGATGGTCAGCGCCATGACGCAGGACGGCGCATGGCACTGCAATCAGAAGTGTCTCCACTGCTACGCCGCCGGACAGCCCATGGGCGAGAGCCGGGAGCTGACCACCGCTCAGTGGAAGGAGGCGCTGGAGCGCCTGCGCCACGCCAATATCCCGCAGGTGACCTTCACCGGCGGAGAACCCACCCTCCGGGCAGATCTGGTGGAGCTGGTGGAGGCCGCCCAGTGGTTCGTGACCCGTCTCAACACCAACGGCCGTCTGCTGACGCCGGAGCTGTGCCGCCGGCTGTATGAGGCAAGCCTTGACAGCGTGCAGGTGACGCTGTACAGCGCCGATGCCGCCGTCCACAATACGCTGGTGGGCGCACCGGGCTTCGATGACACGGTGCAGGGTATCCGCAACGCTGTGGCGGCGGGCCTGATGACGTCGGTGAACACACCTCTGTGCAGCCTGAATCGGGATTATGCCGCCACCCTCCGCTTCGTGCATGAGCTGGGAGTGCGATACGTCACCTGCTCCGGGCTCATTCCCTCCGGCGGCGCCGAGACGGAGGCCAGCCAGGCCACCCGCCTGACGCAGGAGGAGCTGACTGCCGTGCTGCGTCAGGCCGTGGAGACAGCGGAGGAGCTGGGCATGGAGATCGACTTCACCAGTCCCGGCTGGCTGCCGGAGGAAACGCTCCGGGGGCTTGGCCTGCACCTGATCCCCAGCTGCGGAGCCTGCCTGAGCAACATGGCCGTCACGCCCGACGGGCAGGTAGTTCCCTGCCAGAGCTGGCTGGGCGGCACCACGCTGGGGAACCTCCTCACCGACGACTGGCCCACCATCTGGGACGGCGAGGCCTGCCGGGCCATCCGGGCCAAGAGCGCCAAGCTGGAGCATATCTGCCAGCTGGGCGAGGGAAACAGAGAGGGGTGCTGACCATGAAAAAGACCATTTGCCGGGCGCTGCTGTGTCTGCTGCTGGCGGCCTGTCTGCTGCCCCTGACGGCCCGCACCGCCCACGCCGACAAGATCTACGACGAGATCGTCAACTATCAGGTGGACGTCACTCCCAACACCGAGGACGGCAGTCTGACGATCCAGGTGACGCTGGACTGGAAGCCTCTGGAGGATCTGCCTGCCACCATCTCCCAGAAGGGCGGGGCCAAGGTCGGCATCCCAAACGGCTCCATCCGGGAGATGACGGCCCTCACCGACAACATCCAGAGCATCGATTACGACAACAGCTACGCCTACATCGACTTCACCCAGTCCTACGATGCCAACGAGACCTTCCGCTTCGCTTTCCGCTGGGTGCAGGAATATATGTATACCCTCAGCGACAGCGGGGCTGTATCCTATGACTATACCCCCGGCTGGTTCAAAGAAGCCCCGGTGGACGTCATGACCCTGACGTGGCACGACCCAGCCTCCGTGGCGGGCGTTGGCTCCGACGGCCAGACCGGCGGAGACCATGTGCTCACCGCCAGCAATATGGAGCCGGGGGATCGACTGAACTTCACTGTGGAGTATGCCAGCTGGCCCTCCACCCTGTATTGGGAGAACAGCCGGGATAATCTGCCGGATAACAGCCGGGGCGACGACTCCTATGACGATTCCGACGATTCCGATAACTGGGTATTCACCGTATTCGTGATATTCGTTCTGGTGATCTTCTTCGTGGTCCGGGCCGCCGTCTACGACGGCTATGCCGGCGGCTTCGGCACCCGCTACGTATTCGTCCACGGCCTGTGGTATCCCGCCGGCCCGGATGGCCGCCATCCCCGTCCCGGCTCCGTGGGCACCAAGCATAAGCCCGCCCCGCCCCGCAGCAGCGGCTTCGGCGGCGGAAAGCGTGGCGGCGGTTTTGGAGGCGGTGGTTTCGGCGGAGGCGGCAGCCATTGCGCCTGCGCCTCCAGCTGTGCCTGTGCTTGCGCCTGCGCCGGCGGCGGCCGGGCTGGCTGCAGCGCCAAGAATCTGTATGGCGCCGTGAAGCTCAGCGAGGAGCTGACTGAAAACCTGTAATTTATCCCGATTACGCAGCGTGACCGCCCCGGTTGCGCTGCGTAATGATTTGCGCTGTGGGTTTACCATGGATGACAATGCTGCCCGATCATAGAGCACCGTTTTCGCACGGAGAATGTGGCACCGGCAAAACTCGCCCCCAAAAAACAAGCAGGCAGAAGCCTTACGTTTCTGCCTGCCTATTTTCAATTATCTTCTCCTGCGCCCGCTGCCCCGCTTCCCCGCCATATAGCGGTTCAGCTCCGACTGTTTGCTGTCGGACTGGGTCATGAACTGCTTCAGCTTGTCCTCGAAGGACGGCTCCGCCGGGGGCTGCATGGCCACTGCGGCCTGTGCCGGACGGGGAGACCGCCCGCCGCTGCGGGGGCCGGGACGACTGCCCTGGGGCCGGGCCGATCGGGCCGGCTGCGGGCGTTCCTGCTGGGGTTGGGCCTGCTTGATGGACAGATTGATTTTCCCCTCCGGGGAGACGGAGAGGATCTTCACGGTGACCTCCTGCCCCTCGGTGAGGTAGTCGTGGACGTCGCTGACAAAGGCAGCGGCCACCTCTGATATGTGGACCAAACCGGACTTCCCGCCGGGTAGGCTCACGAATGCGCCGAATTTGGTGATTGCGGTGACTTTCCCGCTGATGATCGTCCCAACCGCCAGTTCCATATACTTCTCTATTGACTCCCTTCGGTGTTGAAATGGGGATGCTCAGTTGTTCACGTCCGGAAAGATGCGCTCGCCGTCCTCCGCCAGCCCCAGCCGGTCACGGGCCAGCCCCAGAATGTAGTCCGGGTCGTCGGCGTGGGACAGCGCATCCTTCAGGGAGTTGTTCTCCTCCTCCTTCTGCTCCACCTGAGTGCGGAGCCGTGCCTCCTGCTCCTTGGCGGCGGAGAGGTCACCATAGACTTCCACCAGCTTATAGGCCATCACGCCCAGCAGAATCAGCAGTACCAGTGCGCCCAGCAGACCGCTCCGGCGTTTTTTTGTGTTTTTCTTCCGTGCCATAGCGGTCTCCTTTCCTGCGCCTTGCAGATGGGGGATACTCCCACCGATACTGTTTCATTGTAGCGTATTTTTTCCAAAAAAGAAAGTGTTTTTTCAGGGAATTCCCGATTTTTTTCGCCAACTTTACACCAAAGTGCAGCGGAAGTGCCAGCAGCCGTCCAAAGGCGGCGGCAGCGGCGGCCCAAAAGTCCCACAGCGGCCGCAGCAGCGGCGCCAGCAGCAGAAAATACAGCCCCGCTCCGCCGCAGGCTCCCAGCAGCAAAAAGAGCCGTGCCTCGCCCCGGCTCACCGCCGTCAGGAACCACACCATCAGCACCAGTCCGCCCCCGGTGAACAGGGCATCCGTCAGGTGGATCAGCCGACCCCGCCGCAGGGGCCGCAGCAGATCATAGACCACCCCACCCAGCATCCCCAGCAGCGCCGCCTGCCCCAACAGCAGCAGCTGGGCGGAGACATAGTTCTCCATTCCCTCAGCCGAACAGCCGGGACAGCAGGGAGGTGCGCCCTGCGGCAGGCTCCTCATAGCTGATGGAGTCGATGTGGCCGTCCACATGGAGCTCTCCGCCGTCCAGCGTGAGCTTTCCGATGTGCAGTCCCTCGCCAGTGACCACCAGCTCCCCCACGCAGGTGGACATGACGATGCACGTCTCGTCGAATCGGGCCACGTCCTCCACTCCGGATACCGTCAGACGCTCCCGGCCATCCAGCTCCAGCCGGTGGTGCAGGGGAGCGCCGGTGATCTCATATGCCATAAAAAAGCTCCTTTCATACACATACATACTACGATATGTGTATGAAAGGGGCTCTTCGGTTATGACGGGCTGTCCATGATCTCCCGGTACATGGCGGCGGCCTCGGCCTTACCCACATTGTCCGCTACGGTGAGCACCTCCACCTCCAGCGTCCGCTGGCCGAAGCGGATGGCGATGCGGTCGCCGGGCTTCACGTCGTAGGAGGCCCGCTGCACCCGGCCATTGACCATGACACGCTCATTGTCGCAGGCCTCATTGGCCACGGTACGGCGCTTGATGAGCCGGGAAACCTTCAGATATTTGTCCAGACGCATGAAACGTCGCTCCTTTCATGAAAAGGTCGGTGTGCCGCAGCACACCGACCGAAACCATATAAAACCTTACTTCGCAACGGCGTCCTTCAGAGCCTTGCCGGCCTTGAAGGTGGGAACAGCGGAAGCGGGGATCTCGATGGTCTCCTTGGTCCGGGGATTCAGGCCGGTGCGGGCGGCACGCTTCTTCACCTCGAAGGAGCCAAAGCCCACCAGCTGGACCTTGTCGTCGTTCTGCAGGGCCTCGGTGATGGAAGCCAGAGTAGCGGTGATGACAGCCTCGGTGTCCTTCTTGGACAGGCCGGCCTTCTCGGCGGCAGCGGCGATCAGTTCGGTTTTATTCATGGTGATTCCTCCTAAAAAATGTTTCTTTGGTACGTCTATATCCTAAAACGATATCCATCGCATTAAGATCGCTTGGCCTCGGCCCACAGGGCCTCCAGCGTTTCCAGCGGCAGCTGATCCACGGATTTCCCCATGGCGGCTGCCCCCTCCTCCACCGCCCGGTAGCGGCGGATGAATTTCTCACAGGTGCCGTGGATGGCGACCTCCGGGTCCACCCCGACAAAGCGCCCCACCTTCACGGCGGCAAAGAGCACATCTCCCAGCTCCTCCGTCACGTCGCCGTCTCCGGCGGCGGCCCGGTGCAGCTCGGATACCTCCTCATCCAGCTTGTCCAGCGCCCCGGAGATGTCCGGCCAGTCGAACCCGTCACGGGCGGCCTTGCTCTGGAGCTTCTCCGCCCGCCACAGTCCCGGCAGACTCCGGGCCACGGCATCCAGCGCCTGAGCGGTGGTCTGCTGGCCCTTCTCCCGGCGCTTGATGGCCTCCCAGCCCTCCAGCACCGTATCGGCGTCCTGCACCGTCTCCTGTCCCCCGAACACATGGGGATGCCGGAAGAGCATCTTGCGAACCTCACCGTCGGCCACATCGTCCATGGTGAAATCGCCGGCCTGCCGCTCGATGTCGGCATGGAATACCACCTGCAGCAGCAGATCCCCCAGCTCCTCCTTCAGCAGGGCAGGGTCCTCCCGGTCGATGGCCTCGGCGGCCTCATAGGCCTCCTCCAGCAGACTGCGCCGCAGGGAGGCATGGGTCTGCACTCGATCCCACGGACAGCCGTCCTCTGACCGCAGCAACGCCACGATGCGCAGCAGATCCGAAAGACCGTAATGCTCCTTCCTCTCAAAATCTATCATATTTACGCTCCTATTGCAAGACTTTTCGTCATTTGTGAGAGATCCTTAAAAAAATCCAGATGGTTTTCGCCGCTTTTTGGCGGCAAAAACGGCACACAGCTCCTCTCGGCGCACTGCCCCCAGCAGCAGGACGAGACCGCCGTACACCGCAGCGGCTGCCGCTACGGCTCCCAGCACGGCCAGCGGCAGGGAAGCCCGGTGTACCAGCATCCGGTAAAAGCCGGAGGCCGTCACCGCCATGGCCCCCACTGCCACCAGCGTCCGGAGAGGAACGCCCCAGCGAAAGACTATCCCGGTGGTGCGTCCCACCGCCAGTAGGTTCATCCCCGCAATAAGCGCATAGCAGAGCAGTGTTCCCACGGCGGCGCCCCGGATGCCCCAAGCGGGGTCCGACACCAGCCGGTAGCTGACAGCGATCTTCACCGCCCCGCCGGTGAGCAGCGTTACCACCGGGATGTGCTCGTGGCCCCATGCCTGCAAAATACCGCCGGAGACCACCATCAGGCACACGCACACGGCAGCCAGCCCCAGCACCCGCAGGTGATGGGCGGCGGCAGCGGCGGTCTGCACCTGAGCGGGGTACAGCAGCCGCAGGATAGGCCCCGCCAGAACGGACAGCCCTATCCCCGACGGCAGCGCCAGCAGCAGCGCCATCCGCAGGGCGGTGCGGGTGTGGCGGCGGGCCGTCCGCCGGTCGCCCTGTCCCAGCGCTCCGCTGATGGCCGGCACCAGACTGACGCTGATGGGATAGAGAAAGGAGGGCGGCAGGGAGAACAGCGTCAGGGCGAAGGCGTACTCCCCGTATTGCCGGTTGGCCTCCTCCAGCCCCAGACCCAACCGGCTCTGGAGGGCATCCATGGCCACGGACTGATCCAGCAGGGTGATGAAGCTCATGCCTCCGGCCCCCAGCGTAATGGGAACGCCGATCTTCAGCAGCTGACCCAGCACCTCCCGCCGGGAGGGCGGAGCGTCGCTGCCCATGCAGGAGGGCAGCCACCGCAGGGCCAGAACCAGCAGCGCCAGCAGTGAGCCTACGGTCACACCTGCCATGGCCCCGGCGGCCCCGATCTCCGGGGAGACGCCCCGGACAGTCAGGAGATACCACGTAAGGCCCAGCCCCACCACCAGCTTCCCGGCGGATTCCACCACCTGACTGACGGCGGTGGGCAGCATCTGCCCCTGCCCTTGGGTGTAGCCCCGGATGGCGGACAGCAGACACACCGCCAGCAGCGCCGGGGCCAGTACCCGGATGGAGGGGGCCGCCAGCTCATTGTGCAGCAGGCCCGCCAGCTGCCGGGGAAAGGTCAGCATCACACCGCTGCCCACCAGCCCCAGCGCCAGAAATAACGCCAGCGCCACATGGAAAATGCGCCGCTGCCGCCGGGGTCTGCCCCTGCTCTGGGCGATGAGGCGGCTCATGGCCAGCGGCAGACCGGCGGTGGAGAGAGTCAACAGCACGCCATAGACGTTGTAGGCCGCCTGAAAGCAGCCCATGCCCCGACTCCCCAGCAGGTTGCCCAGTGGGATCTTATACAAGGCCCCCAGCAGCTTGCTGACCGCTACCGCCGCCGTCAGCAGGGCGGCACCCCCCAGAAAGCCCATGTACCCTCCCGTCCGGGGATGCTCATCCCCTCATGTTCTCATGGAATTGACGGAAGGCGGAGAGATTTTCCTCCAGCTTTTCGCTTCTCTGGATGTATTCCGTGGGGTACTTGGTGTGAAATACCCGCTCGATGCGCTGATGCACCGGGTCCACCATCTTGGTGGACCCACCGGCCCCCAGCGAGAGGATGCTGTGCAGCTCCTCCATGATGTAGATATTATACAGCCCTTCGGCTCCGGATATGCACCATCCGGTGTTTTCAAAGCTGCCGGACATATACTTTTGCCGGTACAGGTAGTAGGGGCGGAAGTCCGCCTGCCGGAGGGCGGCGTTGGCGTAGTCCAGCATCTCGCCCACCGCCTCCGCCGAGGGGATGGTGAAGTTCTCCAGCAAAATGCGGCTTCCCTTTTTCAGGCTCAGGGTATGGACGGTGATGTTGTCGGCCCCGTAGGACAGGCACTTGTCCAGCGTCCGCCGGAAGCCCTCCGGCGTGTCCTCCGGCAGTCCGGCGATCAGATCCATGTTCACATGGGGAAAGCCCATGCCGGTGGCCAGTGCCATGGCCTCCTCCACGTCACGGGCCGTATGGCGGCGGCCAATGGCGGTGAGGACGTGATCCTCCAGTGACTGGGGATTGACGCTGATGCGGTCTACGCCGTGATCCAGCAGCACCTGCAGCTTCTCCCGGTCGATGGTGTCCGGCCGCCCGGCCTCGATGCAGTATTCCGCACAGCCCGACAGATCGAAGCTGCGGTTCAGGTGGGTCAGCAGCCGGTCCATCTGATCGGCGGAGAGGGTGGTAGGGGTGCCGCCCCCCATGTAGAAGGACTTGATATGCAGCCCCGCCTCCTGCACCATTCGGGCGGCGTCGGTGATCTCCCGGTGCAGCACCTCCAGATACGGCTCCACCAGCCCCAGCGTCCGCTCCACGGACTGGGACACAAAGCTGCAATAGGCGCAGCGGGTGGGACAGAAGGGGATGCCCACATACAGGGAGATATCCTCCGGGCGCAGGTCCGCCTTGGCTCTGCGGGAGGCCTCCGCCGTCTCGATACACAGGCGGCGGCGCTCCGGCGAGACGAAGTAGGTGTCCCGCAGGACCCGGTCCACCTGCCGCTCCGTCATGCCCTCCTCCAGCATCCGGGAGGCCAGCTTGCCGGGGCGGATGCCCGTCAGCGCCCCCCAGCTGGGGGTGATGCCGGTGATCTCCCGTGCCGCCTTGAAGAAGCTTAGCTTCACCGCCTTCTGGCGAAGGCGCTCCGCCTCATACTCCGCCAGCTGCGGGTCCACGGCGGTCCGGGAGATGCCACGGGCCGTCCGGCCGTGGTAGGTGATGGTGGTGACGGCGGTGTTATAGCGGGGGGAGCGGCTCAGCGTCACCAGCGCATGATCCTCCCCATCCTCCGCCGGCTCATAGACCGGCCGTTCCTCCGGGAAAAAAGCCAGCAGACTCTGCTCCACGGCGTACCGGTCCTCGTGACCACGAAAGATCAGCTTCATGGCACCCCTCCGTCACAGGGAGAGCCGCCGGGTCATAAAGGGGTTCACCCGGCGCTCATAGTCCAGCTCCGTGGCCCCCTCATGGCCGGGATAGACCTTGTAGTTGCCGGGCAGCGCCGCCAGCCGGTCCAGCGAGGCCAGCATGGCCTTGGGGTCGCCGCCGGCGAAGTCCGTGCGGCCACAGGAGCCACGGAACAGGGTGTCACCGGAGAACATCACATCTCCCACCAGCAGACATACGGAACCCTGGGTGTGGCCCGGCGTCTCCATGACACGGATGGTGAGGCTGCCCAGCGTCAGGGTGTCCCCCTCCTTGTAGTAGCGCTGGTTGTGCTCCGGCAGGCGGGAGAACATCATATCCATGTGCTTGGGCGGCTGGTCGGTGACGTCCTTCTCGTGGATGTACACCGGCACATCGGGGTACTTCTCCAGAAGGGGCCGGACGGCGGTGGTGTGGTCAAAGTGACCGTGGGTCAGCAGGATGTACTCCAGACGGCAGCCGGAGCGGCTGACCATGTCGGCCACCTGCTCCGGCTTGTCACCGGGATCGATGAGGGCGCAGACCCCGGTCTCCTCGTCGCACAGCAGATAGCAGTTGGTGGAAATAAAGCCCACCCGGATGGAATCGATTTTCATGGGATATTCTCCTTTATCAAGCATCGCTGGGATGTGAATGGTCGTGTAGAAGATAGCGTGGGGATCGCATAGAGAAAAAACAGCCAAGCAGAGCCAGGATATACTCCGCCGATGGAGCATATTGGTCAGCTGGAGAGCTGGTCGGTGTCTACGATCAGGGTCAGGGGGCCGTCGTTGACGGATTGGACCAGCATATCGGCGCCGAATTCGCCGGTCTCGGTGTGGAAGCCCTTTTCCCGGCACAGAGCCACGAATTTTTCATACAGGGGGATGGCCAGACTGACAGTGGCGGGCATCAGCAGCCAGCTTACGGGCTGGGCGCTGGCCTTGTAATCGGCGTAGGGCACGCCGAAGCAGCGCAAAAATACGATAACGAAGATACTGCCCATCAGCAGGGGATTGAACAGGGCCTTGCCCGTCTTGCGGTTGACCCAGACGCCAGCGGCATAGGCTGCCAGCGTGGCCAGCACGCCCCAGCTGCCGCACTGCTGCAAAAACTCAGCCATTTTTATGCTCCTTTCCGCCTGCGCATTTCTGCGCCACCATGCCGGTAACTGCCATGACCAGCGCCGTGACCGGCACGATGGCCAGCACGGCGGGCAGCAGCGCAATGACAACATTGCCCATCAGACCGCGGGTGGTGGAATGGTCACGGATATGCGGCGAGGCAGTAACAAGCAGACGATCTTCCATAAATCATTTGCCTCCTTTCCGCAGTTCGCCCAGGTACCATGCCTTGGCAAGCGTCATTGTCTGGCTGACGGGGCGCTTGGCCGGGCAGGCGTAGGTGCAGCTGCCGCAGGCTACGCAGAGATCCACGCAGCGTGCCTTCAGCGCATCAAAATCCTTGTTGGCAAAGTCCTGCGCAATGACCACGGGCTCCAGACCCATGGGGCAGGCCTCGATGCAGCGGCCGCAGCGGATGCAGGCCGACG
>ENA-OWPP01002427-OWPP01002427.1-human-gut-metagenome-genome-assembly--contig:-NODE-2427-length-12786-cov-2.496819_pt1 | contig 12786 bp, 9 predicted proteins | sample MGYA00248265_ERZ651848 | MGnify/ENA primary metagenome ERZ651848 (study PRJEB26924, sample SAMEA4378233) | human gut metagenome | biome: human gut; feature: human-associated habitat; material: faeces... | reverse complement strand
ACAGCAGAACGTAGCTTGTGTATTTGAATATCTTTTTGATTGTCTTATGCATTTCCTACTTTTTTAGCCAAGTATTCTTGTCCCACAAATTCCGCACAAGTGAGCATGGAAGTCAGCGTTACCCCCAGTGCGCCATGCACGTTCAGGTTTTGACCTGTGAGAAAGAGATTACCCAACCGGCTTCGTGTAGACACAAAACCGATTTGCGGACATTTATAATCTTTGATAATTCCGTATGCGGAACCGTCCACCGTTCCGGTATAGTCGCGATAGCTCAACGGAGTGGTGGTGTGAATCTCTTCTATGTTGTCGGAGAAATCAATGCCATGGCTCCGGATAAAGCGAAGCAGCTGTTTCGTCTTTTCCTGCTTGAAGGACCGATAGCTTTCTCCCCGATGTTCGGGAGTGGTGTCTTTCCATGCAGACAGTTCGTCCATATACATCGGTGTCAGAATCGAAATAACACTGGCGTATTGACTGTCTTCGGAAGAGGCTTGCATCGAAATCATGCAGTTGGTGGTCCGTCCCGGATAGAGCTGCTTGTCATACCACACTTTGTGATCTCCATGCAGATAGAGGTTACGGTTTTGGTACGGAGTGCTCTTCTTTTTCATTACCAGATAAAGCGTGAAGATGCCGTATGTGTTTTCGAGCGAACGGATGCGGGATATGTAGGCGTTCTTGATACTACGGTTTTTATCCAGTATCTCCAGGGTTCGTTGAGGGTGCATGCTGGAAATCACAAAGTCGCTTTCCAATCGTTCTTCACCGTTGATGATGACTCCCTGTACTTTTTCGTTTTCAACAATGATGCGGGTGGCTTCGCTGTTGTTAAGTACTGTCCCTCCATTCGCCCGGATCACGTTAATCAATTCCAGGCTGACTTGCATACTGCCGTCCACAAAACGATAAGCTCCTTCGATATAGGAATGGTTAATCATGGCATGTTCGTAGAAGGTGGAGACATCTTTCAAGCCTCCGTAGAGCAAGGCCGAGCCTGCCAGTACATTTTGTAAAGTAGGGTCCGGAGTAATATCCGCAATCAGTCCTGCGGCGGAGGTGCAGAAGTATTTCATTCCTTCCAGGGCAAGTGTGCCCTGTTTCAGATGGTCTACGCTAATCAAGTTACCAACAGTCTGAAGCTGTTCGGCATAACGTTTCAGGTTTTCTTTTTCGTGCGGGAAAGACCGGCAGAACGTTTCGATGAATTGCGGATACCCCATTGCATAATCGTATGTTTTTCCTTTATAGTAGATTGTATCGAAAGCCTCATCGTCCAAACGTTTCAGCTTTAGTTTGTCCATGATGCCGAAATAGCGGAAATACTGATTCATCACTTGACCTTCATCCAGGCTTCCTACATAATGAATGCCTGTATCGAATAAGTGTCCTTTTCGCCGGTAGGTTTGAAAGCATCCGCCGAATTGCGTGTTTTTCTCTACGACGCATACATTGAATCCTTCTTTACTAAGAATCGCTCCACATTCCAGTCCGCCAAGGCCGCTTCCGATAATGATGATATCGTATTTACTCATGTTCGTTCGGTTTTCTGAATATATAAATAGTGTTCGAGGTATATTTGTCATTAGGAATGATTTCTACATTCATTCCGCAGGTGACTGCTATTTCCCGTAGTTGGGTTTCTGTGGTGAAATACAATTCTCCGGCAGTCCGGTTGAAATTGAATATACGGGTGGATAGTAATTCCGTGAACCGGGTCAGCCTGTGTTTGGACGTATTTGCCGAGTTTCCGTCGCGTATGATAATCATTCCCTGCGAACGCAGCCGGTCAGCGCATTTCAACAACAAAGTCCGTTGATGTTCATAGCTCATATAGTGAAGCATATCGTTCAGGATAAAGACATCGCTTTCCGGTAGCGGATATTCCAATGCGTTGCCGTGCCTGAACTGGAGATGTTCGTTGCGTAACCATCCGTGTTGTGCCAAAGCTATTTTATCCTCATCGTAATCAATTCCTAAAATATCCCGGTCTTCGGAAAGCATAGACAACATATAACAGAGCGGACCGAAGCCGCAGCCGATGTCTGTAATTTGCCCTTGGGCGGGAATCAGTCGGTTGAACAGCCGGTAGTTTCTTTCCATCTTCACCTTGATACGGATATACCATTCTACGACTGGTCCTTTGTAGATATAGTTTTGGATCAGTGCTTCGTAGAAAGCAGGATTGTCCGTCGTGTTCTTTTCCCGGCAGATACGGGCGTAACCCTCCTTCATATAGGCGGATATGCGTTTGGTGCGTTCCTGGTAGGTGGTTCCGAAAGAAAGGTCGTCTGCCGGTATACGGGGAAGTATTTCCGTGTAGATGATTCCTTTGCGGATATTGAAAGGCTGTGCCTTTGCAATGATTTTGTTGTTGCCGTAGAGGAGGATCGGAAGAATATCCAGTTGCAATGTTTCTGCCAGGTAGAAAGCTCCTTTGTGGAAACGCTTCATCTTTCCGTTGTAAGTGCGTGTACCTTCGGGGAAGATAGCGATGGAGTAGCCCTCTTTTACTTTTTTTCGCATCCGTTCCATATATTGTTCGTAGCCTTCGCCTATGTAATAGAAATCGACATAGCGGATGATTGCTCCGAAGAAAGGAGAATGCCATACCCAATGGTTGGTTACCATCAGGATTTTAGACGAAAGAGACAGCAATACCAGAATATCGATGAACGACTGGTGGTTGGCGATAATAATTGCCGGATGCTGAAAACGTTCGTTAGCTTTGTTGATATGTTCTTTTTTAACGGCAGTGGCCAATAGTAGAATCCCTTTGCAGGTGATTTGTATCAGTCGGCATACCAAACGTTGTTTGCTGCTTTTCCGCACAGGCACCAAATAAAGGACAGCGATCAGTACACGGAGGAAGATACAACCGATAAAGAAAAGCAGGAAGAGCAATACGGTCCGTATCAGCCCGATAAGCGTATAAGGCGGCAATCCTTTGGAAGCGGGTCCTGCAATGAAGAACCGGAAAATGAGTGGCTGAATGGTATAGGCAACCAACACCACTGCTATCATGCCGAGAATGGAAATCAATGAAATGGATTGCAAAGCCGGATGCTTGGCAAAAACAAGCGCTCCCATGCCGACAACTGTGGTGAAAGCAGAGAAGAAGATGGCTGTTTTGTGAGAATTCAGTACCTTTTGGCCTGTACGGTATTTGTTTTGTAGCCCGTCCATAATGAAGATACTGAAATCGTCTCCAATTCCAAAGATAAAGGTGGACAGGATAATGTTGATGATGTTGAACTCAATCCCCAAAATTCCCATCAATCCCAAGATGATTACCCAGCTGACCAGCATCGGGAGGAAACTCATCAAGGTAAGTTCGATACGTCCGTAGGAGAACCATAATGCGAAGAATATCAGGAAAGAAGAGATATACAGAATCAGGTAAAAGTCGTCATTGATGGCAGATACCCATTTATTGGCAAAGTAGGAACGGTCGAAGATGACTACATCCTGGGCTTTGCTGAAGTTCTGATACACGGTTTCCTTATTCTGGTCGCTAATCCGTATCTGGCTGATAAGCATGGTGATGGAATCGGCAGAAGTTTGCCATTCGTTCAGTAGCTTGCCGGATATATCGTCTTCTTGTGCGGTGTAGTGATATTCACCGAAAGGTTGGTTCAACCATTGATAAAAGGGATCGAAGCTTCCCGGGCGGAAACGGTATTCAGCGGCAGCTGTTTCCAGTTGTTCACGGATTTGCTGTTGTTTTTCATCTGTCCAGTAGTCTTTCCATCTTTTCAGGCGTAGCTGTTGCTCTTGTGGTGAGATCAGAAATTGTGAGGCGGAAGCATAGTCTTTAATCAGTCCCTGATCTTTCAGTGCCGATAACTTCTGATTGGTTATTGCATAAGTTTCGGTAGCCTGATTCATGTCTTTGCCTACGCTGACAAAAAGCACTGTCTTTTCGTCGCTGTCGAAGAGCTGCATTAATTTCTCTTCCGATTGTTTGAGATGTTGAGGTTCATAATTGAGGCTCATCATGTCGTTGTTGAAGCCGACCTTTTGTGAGGTAAACAAACAGATAACTGTAATGAGGAGAATACCGCCTACCAACCATTTATTCTTTTCGTAAGAATATGCGTTTATTTTCTCGATGATGCGTAATATACATCCCTGTTTGACGTCTGCCTGTCCTTTCAGGAAATGAGGCAGGTAAATGAGGCAAAAAAGAGTAGTACCCACCAATGCCAGGGAAGCGAACAACCCGAAATCGCGTAACAGATCGGAACTGGTGAATATCAATCCCATAAATGCGCCGATAGTGGTGAAACTACCTACTGTAAGCGGATAGGCTATCTCTTTAATCAGTTGTTGCACGGTGGAAACATGGTTCTGATGTGCCAACATGTGGATGGAATAGCTTAGCGCAATACCCATCACTGCCGAACCGGCTCCCACGGCAATGGCCGAGATGCTTCCTTTGATAAAGAAAATCAGAAACAGGGCGAACAATCCTCCGAAGAGTACCGGAGTAATAATCAATGGTATCGATCGCTTCCGTTTAAACACGAGTGAGATAAATACTATGATGATAAGCAGTGCCAGGGAAGAAGTCAGAATCGTGTCTTTCTTGATCTGACGGGCGTTGTAGACTCCTACGGAGGGACCGCCGAAATATTCGGCTCGAATGGTAGGAGATTCTCCCTGTACGTGTTGGAGTTCTTCTTCGAGTATCTTTATCAGTTCGTCATTCTTTCCGGTACTGCCTGTGCTGAATACCGGGGTAATGAACATAAGCAAGGTGGAACCGTCTTTGGAAAAGATGTGTTCGTCATAAATCTCGTAGTTGGCTTCCAACTGGAAATCCTGCAGATGTTTCAGGGCTTCACTTCCCAGTCCGAGCGGATCCCGGAGAATATAACTTCTTAATGCGATTCCGGCAGGAGAGAGGAGATTGGTATAGTTCTTCTGCATGATAGCTTGTATACCTTTCTCTGTCAATAGGGAATCGAATCGTTGATAATCCGTATCTGTCAGGAAAAGCGGGAGATGCTCGTAGACAAAGTCTGTGGCTCCTCCGATGAGGCTTTGGTCTACCTGTGCGAAAATTCCCTTAATCAGGGTTCCTCCGGCTTTTTCAGTCAGGGTTTGTTGCAGTTGTCCGGCAGCTTCTATCAGGGAATCAGGTTCTACCCGGTGACATGTATCTGCCGAGGATAGCATAATGATAATCTTATCCTTGATTTTGAGATTGTCGAATACCTTGATTGTGTTTTGGGAGTCTTTGGTGTCGGGGAAAAATTGTGTGATGTTCTCTTCGAACCTTACTTGCAGGGCAAAGAACCCCATCAACAGGACACAACTGATGAGTGACAAATAGAACAGAATCTTGTGCCTCTCAAAATAATCATATAGTCCGATAAAAAACTGGGTCATATCTTTTTTTTCCTACACGCCGTGAGCAGAATGAACGCGATGGTTCCTGCCAGTATGCTGCATACGACTGCAAAGATAACACTTCCTATTAAATATTGCTCTATGACTGATTTTACATTTTCAAAAGAAAGTTCGTTTAAGTGCAGGTTTACAGGTTCTCCCAGTACTTTACAGCCGGTTACATAACTTCCGTACAGTAAAAATGGTATCATCGGAGGGATGCTGATGTTGGCTGCTACAATAGCTATGACTTTGTTTAATCGGAACAAATGCGCCAAAAACAACGTAATCAGCATTTGATATCCCCATGCCGGAACGATGCCCATAAATACGCCGAGCATGATGGCTGCTGTAATCCGCAGGTTAGATTCGGGGGAGTGGGTGATGTGATTGGAGAAAAACTGCTTGCAATTCTTCCAGGTCAGTTTACGGAAAAAGTTCCGTGGAACAATCCAAAGGAAAGTGACGAGTACCAGTATCGTATTCAGAATACTGATACGGGTGAAATCACGGAACGGGCGGAAATGAGAAACCCGTTCTTCCTGTGGCGGATAATAAACGTGTACCGGAATGTTTTTTACGGGATTGCCTCCCCATGCTGCAAAAACAAGTGCTTCCAGTTCGAACTCATATTTGGCAGTGTAATACCACTTGTCCACATTCATTCGTTGGATAGGGTAGAGGCGGTAGCCGGATTGCGTATCTTGTAGTTTGATACCGGTTTCGAGGGTGAACCAAAAGTTGGAAAACTTATTAGCAAAGGTGTTCTTTCCCGGCATATTGTCCGAGGCCAGATTACGGGAGCCTACCAGTAACGTGTCCGGTTCCTTTTCTATGGCTTCAATCAATACGGGAATGTCCGAAGCGAAATGCTGTCCGTCGGAATCAATGGTGATGGCATATCGGAATCCTTGCTTCTTTGCGAAAGATAATCCATGTTTCAAAGCTACCCCTTTTCCTTGATTGACAGGGTGGGTGATGATGTGAAGATTAGCTTCCTGATTCAGTATTTCAGGTGTTTCATCCGTTGAACCGTCATTGACAACAAGGATTTCCGGGGCATAAAGACGTACACTTGCTATGACTTCTGCCAGTGTCTTGCCATTGTTGTAACTCGGGATGATGACGATGATCCCTAATTGTTTCAACTTTTCGTGCCAATAGGCTGTACTTATTTGCTCCTTCATGCTTTTGGGGTAAGTGCAGCTTTTAGTTTAATGAAACATTCGTCTTTTATATTTTCTTCCTTTATAATGCTTTCTTTTCCTGTGTTCTCCTTTACAATTTCTTCTTTTGCAATATCCTCTTTCACAATGCTTTTATTTACGGTATTTCCCTTTATAGTACCTTCCGCCTGTAACTGGAACTTGCCTTCTTCTGTCTCTTTGAGAATCAGTACGATTGCTATCCGAGGCGTTTCTATAGGATTGATAGCCGAAAGAAATTTGCAGGAAGATACTTGTGTTATTTGCAACTTTTGCTGACGAATATTTTCTGCACATTCCTTGATAAGTTGCAATAGACAAACTCCGGGAACTACCGGATGTTCAGGAAAATGTCCCTGATAAACAGTGTGGTCAGGATTCAACTCTATCTGAATAGTCCAGGTAGTTGAATCCGATGACTCGGAGGAAAGGATAGTATAGAAGTTATCAAGTAGCATATATTAAATTTCTTTAGATAGTTTATCCAGACGGATCGTTAACCGTATCCACGGATGTTTGATTTTTATTTGTGCCGGATCACCCGGAGTGTCGTCGGTAATGTAGACCACTGATTTTCCAAAGCCTTTTCCACTGGTTCTTTTTTGGGTAGCATTGTCTTTGGTGGCTTTCACACGGACGTCTTTTCCATTTAAGAACAAACGCCTGAAATCCATCTCTAACAGTTTCAATACCTTTTCTTTTTTCATGGGTTCAATGCAGCTGTTGACATTAAATTGATCGTCATGCAGAGAAAAATCGAAAAGGCTTAACCCGAAGTAGGTAGACGCCACGATCCGGATTTCGTTATCAGGCATACGGCGTACTATCAGCATACCACTCATGTGATGTTTCATGAAATCCAGTTGGATATTGTATTTTTGTGATCCTTCTCCTTGTTTCAGTTCGATAATAGGAGGAACAGTGCTGCCTTCCCCGCTTATTCGTGGAGAGCAGGACGTTTGAACCTGTATTCCCAAGAATAACAGAACCGTCAGGCTAACGAATCGCAAACTTCGTCTCATTCTTCAGAGAGTTGAACTTTTTATTATAGAATTCGTATTCTGTGTAGTTTGTAGCTGTTTCGGACAGACGGAGTTTGTGCACCGACATATCTTTCTTGTCCAAATAAATTTCGATACCGGCAATATAGGCTTGTACTGCTTTGTTAGTCGGCTTAATTTTAACCAAATAATATCGTGCGTCTTCAAAATATTCTAGCTGGTAGTTGGATGACATCTTAGACAGGTCGCCTATCATACACGCAGTTAGCATATCCTGCATCTGTGCCATCATTTTGTTCGAACTTAGGTTCATAATACTTTTCTTGCCATCCGATACGATTTTGAGCTTACTCCCGTTTATCACGATGAGATAATCCATCGGGCGGAAGTATTCCATACAGATTTTATTGCTCTTTTGGTAGTAGAACTTCCCTTTGGAAGTAACCTTTTCGTCGAATACATCGAGATATTTCACTTGGGTAAAATCGCTTTCGATGGATTCTACGGTTTGTGCCTCCTTCGCCAGGCGGTTTTCAAACTCGGTCTTTTGCACCATCTTTTTCATGCTCTGTGCATGGACGGTGGCGATAGACAAGAAGAAAAGCGATAAGTATAGTAATAAAGTTCTCATACATTTTTATTTTATGCCAATAGTTTGTCCGGACGGACAACGGTATATCCTTGTTCTTTTAGCAAATCCAGTATTTGTTTCACTAACTGGTCGCTGCCGGGCATCCGGTCGTGTAACAGAATGATGGCTCCCGGTTTAAGACGTTTCCGAATCCTGGCAAGTATTTTGTCCGGAGCTGACTGTTGCGTATCTAATGTACGGATGCTCCATCCTATTGAGGTGTATCCTAACTGTCGGACAGCTTTCGCAATCGTAGGATTAGTGACACCGAATGGCGGACGAAACAAAGTAATCGGCTGCGAAGTTACTCGTTCTAGTTCACACTGACAAGTTTGCAGGTCTTTTTTCATTTTAGAGAGTCCATATAGCGGAAATAAACCGGAATGGCTATATGAATGATTCCCAATTAGATGACCTTCTGTTACCATACTTTTCAATAAGGCTTCATTTCCTTTTATCTTGTGTCCGATACAGAAAAAACAGGCAGTTGCCTGATATTCTTTTAGTACCTCCAATACTTTGGGCGTTTGAATGGGATGGGGACCGTCATCAAAAGTCAGGGCGACAACCTTCTCCGTAGTACATTTTTTGCAAAACGACCGGAGATAAATTCCCGACTGGATGCTATAGGAAGCATAAACGAGAAAGGACAGTATCAAGAATAAACATAGAAGGAGGCAAACAATCATCATACGCTTTTCCGAATTAGAATCAATGAGTGATTGATGGAGTGGTGGTGATTATAAATCAATATATTGGTAGGGGTAGTGCAGTTTATTGATGCATTTACTACTTTCCATACGGCATACGATGAGGCGGTAGGATATTCTCCACATTCGTCCTTAAAACTAAGATGAATACTTTCCGGGAAAAGGTTGGTTTCAAGCTCTTCATAGATAGAGTTGCTTTCATTCATGATACTCTTCTCATTTTTGTTCTTTCCGGTAACTAACCATTGAATATCCTGACACTCTAATCCGTTTCGTTGTAAAAAACGAATAATTCGGGAACTGATTTCTTCTGTCGTATGTTGTCCCGTGAAAGTTTCAAGTCCTCGTATTTCTGCTAACGGATGCTCTCCGGCTTCCCGGCTTAATAGGAAGAATTGAGCACCTTCTCCGGCTTCTATTCCTTTCAGCAGTCCCAGGCGTTGCTGAATGATGTAACTGGTTTCTGTCATTTCGTCCATGGCTCCCACCAGTATATTCTCGTTTCCTTCTTCTATTTTCATCATGGCATCCAGCAAAGCGCTTTCAAAACTTAGTCCCCGGTGAACATAAGTCATGTTGTAGGCATGTATCTGATGAATCAGAGCTATTTGTGCACCAATCGTATTGAATGTTGATTGAATAAAAGGAGTAGGATTCAACATCCGCTCTTCATTATCTAACAGGTTGTTCAGGAACTTTTCCGTATCAACCAGGCAGCCCAGCCCTGTGGCTGTGATAATTCCCCCTATCTTCTCGGGAGATAGTTCGCCCATACATTCCAATCCGCAAGCCACTCCCATTTTCACAATACGGCTCATGCGCCTGCGCAAAGTTGCATTGGCAATAATATCCTTATAATCGGGTTCACAAGCCTGAAGAAAAGGACGGTTTGCTGCAACATCGGGCGAATCATTTACTTTCGGATTATTTTCTTGTGAATGATTTCCTTGTGGATGGATAGAAGCGATGCGTTGAATATAAACTGGCTGCATAGGCTCAAAAACTTAAAGGTTCGTTCGTTTGGGAAAATTCGTTGCGGAAAAGAGGAGCGACGAGTCGTTTCCTCCGAAGCCGAAAGAATTGGATAATACATGGCGGATCGGCAATCCTTCCTGGAAAGATGTTTCTGGTATCAATCCTGTTTCTGATTTTACTCCTGTTTCTGACAACAGTTCTGTTTCCGGCATAGCCTCCGTGAAATTCAGATTCGGATAAATCATGCCTTTATCTATGGAAAGAACGGAATAAACAGCTTCAATTCCTTCGGAAGCTCCTAAAGTGTGTCCGATAAAAGCTTTTACTGAACTAAACGGTGGAACATGTTCTCCGAAGATTCTTCGCAATGCCATACCTTCCGATGCGTCATTACCGGGAGTACCTGTCCCATGTACGTTGATATAATCAATATCTTCAGGAGAAATGCCACTGGAAACGATGGCTTCGCTCATTGATAGAAAGGCGCCATCTCCTTCGGGAGAACTTCCAGTTTGATGATAAGCTTCATTTGTATTAGCGTAACCGCTTAGTTCACAGTAAGGAGCTCTTTGCAGTGAACTTTCTGATTGAAGCACTAAATAACCCGCGCCTTCTCCCAAATTTAATCCGTTACGCGAACGGTCAAAAGGACGACAATGTATTTTGTCCAAGATCATGAGAGAGTTGAACCCATTAAGCGTAAACCGGCAAAGTGCATCCGTACCTCCGACGATAGCAGCATCCAGTTGTCCATGTTTAATCAGTCTCGCTCCCAACATAATAGCATTGGCTGCCGATGAACAGGCTGTACTGATGGTGGTTATAAAATCATTGATACCTAAATACGAAGCTATTAATTCAGTGCTGGCTCCACAGTCGTGTGAAATCACTTCCCGCAATCGTCCCTGTTTCGGGTTTTTCTTGAAAGATTCATAGAAACGCTCGCTTAAATCCATACCGCCGACAGAGGTGGCGGAAATAAAACCAATACGTAACGGTTGCTGGTCTTTTTGCGAGGTTACTGACTGATTCGGTAATTGATTTTTTGGCTGATTGAATGATATACGCAAGTTTAGTCCTGCATCTTCCATCGCTTCTTTGGCGGCTATCATGCCTAGCAATGCTGTGCGTGATACTGTACGCTGCGGAGGTAAAGATAATAGTTGTTTAAGTTCTTCATTGCTACGTTTCACTTCAGATACGGGTACATCGAGAGCAGTCGGGAAAAGAGTTACTTTTCCGATACCATGCTTTCCTTGTTGTAGTGCCTCTATATTTTCGGAAACTCCGATGCCGATGCCCGAAACAACTCCCAATCCGGTGACGTAAATCTTCATAAGTTAAGCTTTCCGATTAGCAATGATGTAGTCAGTCAGTGTACATACCGAGTAGAAGATTTGTTTTCCTTCACTGGGATTCTCTATTTTAATACCATATTCGCGTTCCAAAATCAGGATGATTTCGAGTGCGTCAATGGAGTCAAGGCCAAGACCTTCGTCGCCAAACAGAGGGGCTTCATCGTCAATATCTTCCGGAGTGATTTCTTCAAGGTTCAACTCTTCGATTAGTTTACCTTTCACTTCGTCCATCAGTTCTCTTTTGGTTTGATCTAAATTATTCATAAATCGTTGATATATTATTAAGTTGTTTAAATTCTGCTTGATAATGTCCGTCCAGTAGTTCGCACCAGCCTATGATGCATGTGCGTAACTTACCTTTCGCCATCACAATTCTTGCGTAATCCTCTAAGGAAGCAGTGTCGGATTGTTGACAAACAAAGAATGTATTCTCTCCCTGAATTTTGTGTCGTATACAGATTTCTCCCAATACTACATTGGGGAGAGTGTAGACAAATACGGCAGGACTGGCGGCTTTATCTCCTTCTTTATTGATGATAGCTTGATGTCTGCAGTCCGTATCCAAAGAGGCGGAAGCATTGGCAAGAATGATTCCGATTTCTTCCGGTCGGTAGTTGGTGTCTTTCAATAAATATCCGGCAGCTACATATCCCAGCTTACAAAGATTATCCATCTTGTAGAACTTCATATTGTTTTCTCCCAGATGCTTGTATGCTTCCCGGATAAACGGCGCAAAGTCAGTCTCCGAAGAATTGAATATAGCTGTTCCTTGGTTTTCTACCACTCCCGGTTTGATCGTGACTATATTGGCTGATTCCACGACAGCTTTGCAAAATGTCGGAGAATCGGTTTTCTGTTTCAAATGAGCATCTGGGAGAGATAATACCAGTGCGGCATTACAGCCTCCGAAACCGGAAGCGGTTTTGATACAGCATTTCATCGGCATCGGCTGATGAGTACCATAAACGGTGATAGGCATGGGAACACCCAGTGTCTCATATCCTAAAGTTCCGTAGTATATTCCTTCTTTTAGTTGCTCTATGCAAAGTATGGTTTCGATAATGCCTGAAGCTCCTAATGTATGCCCGAAATAAGGCTTAAGACTATTCACCGGAACTGCTGACAATCCTGCCAAATGTATGGCTTTGGATTCCATTTCGTCATTATAAACCGTAGCTGTTCCGTGTGCATTGATAAAGCTGATATCTTCGGGAAGTGTTCCGGCTTCTTCCATTGCCTGATTGATAGCCAGCGCCAGTCCGTCTCCTGTCCGGGAAGGACCGGATATATGGTTGGCATCATTGCTGATCGCTCCTCCGGATAGAATAATATGATTTGCGTTTCCTTGAGTTTCTAAAAGCACAGCTCCACAGGCTTCGCCTAGACTTAATCCGTCCCGTTGTATATCGTATGGCCGGCATCGGTGTGCGCTGACTGACCGGAAAGACAAGAAACCGCTGGTAATAAAATGAGAAAGAATATCCCCGCCGGCGACAATCACCCGTTTGTAAC
>ENA-OWPP01002426-OWPP01002426.1-human-gut-metagenome-genome-assembly--contig:-NODE-2426-length-12805-cov-2.983765_pt1 | contig 12805 bp, 9 predicted proteins | sample MGYA00248265_ERZ651848 | MGnify/ENA primary metagenome ERZ651848 (study PRJEB26924, sample SAMEA4378233) | human gut metagenome | biome: human gut; feature: human-associated habitat; material: faeces... | reverse complement strand
TAATGAGCAATATGCTTTCGGCAGTCATCGACGAAGGAACAGGGCAAAGATTGCGTTCGGTATACGGTCTGCATAATGAAATGGCCGGGAAAACCGGTACGACCCAAAATCAGGTAGACGGCTGGTTTATCGGATATAATCCCCAGATAGTCGTCGGAATCAGAGTCGGAGCCAACGATGTAAACATCCATTTCAACACCATCCGTTTAGGACAAGGCGCCAATATGGCTATGCCTATTTTCGGCCGGTTTATGAAAGATTGCCTGGAGAGCCCGAATTATCAGGTTTGGAACAGGCTCTCCTTCCCTTTTGCCTTACCATCTCAGCAAAAAGAAACGGAAATACCGACCTTCAAAGAACATTTGAACCTGCTCGAAAAGATCTCGAACCGTAAACTGGAAAAAGTGAAACATCCCGGAACTACCGAAGAAAAAACCAAAGAAAAGAAAGGATTTTTCCGACGGTTATTTAAGAAGAAAGAGGCGAAATAATACAAACTCCGGTTCCGTCCGGCCACACCCGCAGGTCCATAGACTTTATGAACTTATTCAAACCTACCATAAATTTGGAGAAACGGAGAATGAAAGTTTATTCTTCTTTTCTCCATTGTTCCCAAGAAAAGGTATCTTTATTCCGTCTATTCTTTCAGTCCATAAGCCTGTTGTGCCAAACGTTTCACAATGACCACAAAACCACCGGTCAAAAGCAGGTTGAGTACCAAACTCAATACAGAAATAATCAGAGCGGGACCGCCCAGATTATAGCCCATAGCGATGACAATAATTCCGGCCCCAACTTCCCCCCGGGTGAACATACCGACAGAAAGGGCGAGTCTCTCTTCCAATTGCCGATCCCGATAGAAAAACAACGGAAACATCTTTCCCAAATTCGAAAGTAAAGTAACAACGATCACATGCACAACCAATACCTCCCAGGAAGGCATAGGCTGTGCAGCAATAATCCCCACAGCTTCTGTAATCCGGTGTCCATGATCGATACCGATAAACTGAGGTGTACTCAACCCCACCAGAAACATAAACAGATAAGAAATCATTCCGGTTATCTTTTCGTCCCGGTTCCCGTGTTGATGGACAGTCTTCATCACCATTCCCAAGACAAAGGCAGGCAACAATACTTCGATATGAATCGCTCCGTCAGCTCCCATCATCCACTTGGTCAAAAGATAAATACTTTCCGTTACAGCTACGATACATACAGCATAAAATAAAATAGATTTCCAGGTTTGGGACAACCGGATCGTTCCCAGTTTTTTCCAACCGATCACTAATAAAAAAGTGATCACAATCACCACGGCAAATAATTGCCACTTAAAACCGATCATAAATATTTGCAAGGGAATCATCAGTAAGATCGTATCGAGATCGTCGAAGATCGCCAGCACCTGGGTCTTCTTATAGATCCACTCGCGCCGTAACCCGGCAGCAGCCAGCATGGTAAACAATATACCGGCAGAAGTAGGGGCCGCAAACCGGCTCAATAATAAATTCTCTTTCCAGGCATCCCAATTCCCGAATAAATCGGCAGGCAATAAGAACATATAATAAAAAGCGACCATAATCCAGGGCACGGCAGCAGTAGCCATAGCTATAAAATAATCGGCAGCATAAGATCTCCATTTCGTTTTATCCAATTCGAATTCCCGCCCGACATTAATCATAATAAATGCCAGACAAACGAACATCAAAGTCTTCGCTACCTTTTCAGCTGTCAGGAATGCCTCCCCCAACCAAACCGGTAAACACTGTGAAAGAACTAACCCTAAAACCAAAAATAAAGAAAACAAGAAGACTTTTTTCATTTACAACCAATTAATTATTTATGAATCAACAAAATACCCTATCTTTATATTTTCAGCAAAGATAAACCGCAGAGGCACATCCTCCAAACCTCAGACCGGAGAAACGTTAAAAAATTCTGAAAATAATTACAATTGTTGTAAAATTTTAAAAAATCGAAGCACTGACCAAGACGACACCCATAATAAACATGCCTAAAATAATACTCTGTACCGACACCTTCCGGTTCCCTTTCAGTTGGGAATTGGGAATCAGTTCATTCAGTGCAGTGGCTACCAATAGTCCGGAAAGAAAAGCTTTCAGTATTCCGGTTAAAACCGGATTAGAATATTTCAGAATAAAAATATAAGCCATCAGGGCTCCGATCGGTTCGAATAAGGAAGCGATCACACTGTAGAATATAGCCCGGCGGCGATTCATCGAATCACTGATTTTATTAAACAGGGCTCCGATCGTCATCCCTTCGGGAAAGTTGTGGACAATAATAGAAAGAACCAGAGGAATAGCCACCAAAGGAGTAGCCAAAAACGACAGAAAAGTCGCCAGCCCTTCGACGAAACTATGGGCGGTAATCGTCAGAAGCACCAATATCGCTACCCGCCGGTAATATTGAAGTGAAGCGTCGTAGCGTTCCACCTCTTTTTTCTTCCACAACTTCACCAGATATCCTAAAGGATACAACAAAACGATACCGACAAAAAACCAGACCGTACTGGTGATTTTCGTCTGAGCATAAGACAATTGGGAGGATAGAATGCTGATCGAATCGGGCATCAGCTTCATAAAAGCGGTATAAATCATTATTCCGGCTGCAAATCCCAAAATGACCGAGAGGGTAACCTGGTTGACTTTTCTGAAATATAACGACGTCATCGCTCCCATAAAAGTAGAAATCGCTGCAACCAGAGTCATAATAAAAGCTAACCAAATATCAGATGACGCAAAACTTGTCATGATCTATCCGTATTTCCTATTCATACTGAATCACCTGTGGTTTTGTTACGTGATAATCATAAAAACTGCCTCTGTTCCCACTGGAAAGTATCGCTTGAAAACTCCTGCCATCCTCAGGAATAGTAGGATAAACGGCAAAACGAAAAGAAATATTTTTAATGACGACATTATCGTTTCTCAGGTTGACTCCTACCCCGAATCCCCAATATGTTTTGCTGTGTACCAATTTTTTATTGTCGGCGGCAATCACACCGAAATCACAGAAAGAAGAAATGGAAACCCGGAATCCTTTTTTAATATAGGGCAAGAAAAAAGTAGTCGCCAAAGAAGACGACAGTTTTTGATTTCCTCTTAGTGTATCGGATGAAAATCCGCGAATATTCCGATCTTCCATATACAAAAAATCGCCCGGATAACGCCGGATTCCTTTCACATAATGTACGTCGTTATAGAAACGGAATTTAAAACTGCCCCAGCTACACAAATTACTGATATGACTGGCTCCCAATTTCAGCGTTCCCCGGGTGAAACCGTCTTCGTTGACATAAGACCCCAAGGCTGCTTCCAGGGCGTAATAACGCTCGTCGTATTTATTAAAATGGGAATAGTGACACTCTCCGGCGATATAGCCATAATTATCGAATTCACTCTTTTCATACCCCGTGGTCAGACTAAGCATCAATCCCGTAGGAATATCTTCCGTACGCCCGAAATCATAGATCAGATTGGCCTTATAATACTTCATTTTGATGTAAGTAAAAGCGGCAAAATAATCCCTCCGGTTATAATACAAATGGTTGGTATCGTCTGTAACCAAAGGACGATTGTTGAAAAGGGTCGTGAAAAAACGACCCGTCAGAAACATATTCTGGTTATAGCTATACCGGTAAGGCAACAAAAAAGATTTACCTAACCATACGTCCTGATAATGATAATTGAACAACTCTTCCAACCGGTTTACATTCCGGTCCGGTAAATCATCCGAATAAAAAACACGTCCTACTCCCATCCCTCCGGCCCATTTCATCCGGTTGGTCAGGAATTGCCTTTCGACATCTACGAAAACTTCTTTTTCACGGTAATCATTGCGGTAATATCCCCGGATGTTGATATGAGTCCCCCAAAGACTGTTTACCTTATATTCCAACTCATTTCCCCATTTTTTGTCTTTGGTTCCCCGGTAACTGAACTCATAATTCAGGACATGTCCCAATTTCATAAAGTTTTTATTTTCGAGTCCGATATCGAAAGAATTCAAGAAATTCGATTCGACCGTCGCTCCCCACGAAAGCTGATCTTTACAAATGAGGGTAACATTCACCTGGGCAGGGTTGTCCGGATCTTCCGTAACGATCATATTCGCATCATCGATATAATCCAATCTTCTCAACAAAATTTCATTTTGCACCAACTCAAAAGGTACCAATAACATGCCGGGTTTTATCGTCAACTGCCTGCGGATCACTTTTTCGGCCGTTTTCATATGGGTTTTGTTGGCTAAAGTTTTCAGCCATCCCATATCTTCCTCGAAATAAGTGGTATCGTAAACACTAGTCCCATAAGGAGGCAGAACAACAATAGAAATATCATGAATCACTTTCCCGGAATAAGCTTTAAACCTTTCCTCACTGTTCTGGGTACGCATAACATTCAGATAGCCGCGGCGGGGATTGACGAAGACCATTTTATAAAGTTCTTTCGTCCATTTCGCCTTATAGGCAAAGTCTTTAATCTTGGTATATTCATACCGCAGGGTATCCCGGATCAGACTATCCGGTAAATAGACCGGAGACATCTTCATCTGTGCCTCAGAAACCGGTAAGGTCATCAGTGGCAAGGAATCCCGCTCCAAAAGATGTTGTAAAGACTGTGCCTGTAAACTTTTCTTAACGGTATCCAGGCGCACAGAATCTTGTACTGCCGGAATCCTATGGTCTATAGCCAGTACCCTTCCAACCCAAAAACAAATGATGAGTGTAAATACGATTCTCTTCATCATTTTCCCTCACTCCTCTCTATTTTTCTACAATCAATTTTTCGAAGCCAGGTGAAATCCAGTTTTTCATTTTTCCCTCTTCCAGATAAATAAAAGCGCCTTCCAGTTCAGGATCGGCCAAAACAATCTGCCGGGCTTTTTGCAATCCCAATACCATAAAAGCAGTGGCATAAGCATCGGCTTCCATACAGGTAGGAGCATAAACCGATGCACTGAGCACTTCGGTCTGAACAGGATAACCTGTCTTGGGATTTATCGTATGGGCATACTTTTTACCGTCGTGCACATAAAAATTCCGGTAGTTGCCCGAAGTAGCCAAAGCCCCCTGACTCAGTCCGGCAATCATTTGTAACCGGCGGTTCCGAGCGGTCACATCTTCCTCGGGACGGTCGATTCCTATCCGCCAGGGCCGTTTTTTACTGCTTTGTCCTTTGGCCCTGACCTCTCCTCCGATCTCTACCATATAATCGTTCAAGCCTTTACGCTCGAAGTATTCGGCCACCAAATCTACTCCAAGTCCTTTAGCAATAGAACTGGCATCCAGCGTAATTTCCGGGTATTTTTTCTGCAATTTCCCCTCCGTCAAAGTCAGTAAATCCATACCTACAAATTGCCGTAATGTATCTATACGGGCAGAATCCGGGAAAGAATTTTGTTTAAAACCGAATCCCCAGGCATTGACCAAAGGTCCGACCGTAATATCGAAAGCTCCTTCGGTTTTCCGGTTTACTTGCAAAGCCATCGCATACATTTTCTGAAACAGAGCATCTGTACTATCCGTCTCGTTGCGGTTCAGACGGGCAATAACCGATTCGGGATTAAACATGGAAAGAGAAGCGTTTACCGACTCCATTTGCCGGAGGATTTCCTCTTTCAAATCCTCGTCAGAAGCATAAGATATATGATAAAATGTACCGTAAATCTTTCCTTCGGTATACCGATATTGCTGTACCGGTGTACAACCTCCGATCCCTAACCCCCAGGCCAAACAGATGCAAATCCAATATTTTCCCATTTATTTCCGTTTTTATTACAATTACTCCAATTTAAAAATAATAGCCGAGATTGAAATACACCCCTAATTTCTGGTCCCAATTGGACATATCGAAGGTGACACTGATCGGTCCGATAATGGAATTATAAGCATAACCGGCACCTCCACCCCAAACATCGTCTCCTTTCAGAATATCGAAAAAGCTTTCCGACTGTTTGGCATAATTCCCGGTTAAAGTGATGTAATGCCTCATTCCCAAGCGATATCTCAACTGTAAACGCCCCACGACCACCGAATTATCGAACACCTGCAGATTATGGATACCGTAAAAAGGCAATTGCTGATTCATATACCTTCCGGCTACTTCTCCACCGACATAATTCAGATAAGGAATGGCTATATCGCGTCCGATCAATACCCTTCCGTACAAAGCCGGCAAAAGATATACCCTACGGGTCAGCCGGACGGTCGGTTCGAAATCGGCCGATAAGGCCGAAAAAGGAGCATGCCCGTCATAATTGACCATATTATCGGTGTAAAGTGAATAATCAGCCCGGAAACTCATCCCCTTGTCCGGAAAATATTTCTTATCGTAAGTATCGAAATGAGCTAAAGCATAGTAGCTGGCAAATCCTTGTGACTTCAGATTTTCCGCTATATAATCGGTATTGTACAGGACGGATTTATAATTGAAATATTCATACCGTAACCCCAATTGAAATTTGAAATTCCGGAAATAAATATCCGATAAATTCAGGTCTCCGCGATGATAAGAGAAAGTAATATTATCGACTTTGTCTTTTTTATCGTACAGATTGATATCGTTGTATTTGAACATATAGGATACGCCCAATTTTCTCAGCATATTACTGCCGAAAGAATAATCCACCAATACGTAAGGGTTTTTATTCAAACGTCCGGTAATCGACAGTCTGGACCCCCTCAACGCCCTATGGCTAAGGATTGTATTCAACAGGATCGAAGCCATTTCTTCCGAGTCGAAACGGAATCCCAGATTCAGTGAACTGGCCGGTTTTTCTTTCAGCCGTAGCGTCAGGTCATAAATCTGATCCCCGTTGAGGGCATAGTTTACATTGGCAAAAGCCCCGGTACCGTATAAAAAAGAAATCGCTTTGTGTAAATCATCCATGGTGATGACAGAAAATTCTTTGATCCCGATTTGCCGTTGTATCCATTTTTCATCTTTTTCCTTCACTCCTTCGATAGAAATTTTTCCTATAATAAGAGTGTCTGTTTCCAAAAACCTGTTTTCGAGATGGGGAGCAGCATCTTCGTCCGGTTCAAGACCGATCTGTTTCTTCAAAGCCATAATTTTATCCCAATTGGCCCGGGCTACCCGTTCTCCTCTTTGAATCATCGTATCGATAGCCTCCGCAGTAAAACTGGCCGCAGTAAATCCTTTCAGATCCGGATTCATATACAAATCCACCATCGCTTTATTATTCTCATAACTCTTCATGCCCATAAAAGCCGTCAGCTGATCGACGATCCCCATGATATTATCCAGTCCTTTCTCATCTTTCAACCCTGTGCTGAGATCCACCCCGATGGTAATTTCGGCTCCCATATTTTTAGCCACATCCACGGGAAAATTATTCGAGATACCTCCGTCTACCAATACCATACTATCGATAGTTACGGGAGCGAAGACTCCCGGGATAGCCATACTCGCCCGCATCGCCAAAGGCAGTATCCCCTTGTCCATCACCACTTCTTTCCCATCGATCATATTGGCCGACACACAAGCGAACGGAATCGGTAAATCCCGGAACGGAATCGAATCGTGAAAACCGATGGTCAATTCGGAAAACAGGTTATAAATATTCTGTCCGCTCACGAAACCTGCCGGTACCGAAAGACCTTTTTCCTGGGAAAAAGAAAGGGAAATGAGGTATTTCTCATTGGATTCTTTCTCGGTAAAAGGCTGGTTGAAACGATATACCTTATCGCTCAGCAAGAAAGGCCAGTTCTGCATCCTGACCAAACTATCCAGCGCCTTGGCATTATATCCGACAGCATACAACCCTCCGACAATAGCCCCCATACTCGTCCCGGAAATATAATCGATCGGAATCCCCGCTTCCTCGAGCACTTTCAGCACACCGATATGAGCAACTCCTTTCGCCCCCCCACCACTCAGCACGACTCCTACTTTTTTACGCTGTCCCAGCGTATCGGGACAAATCAAACAAAAAACAATCAGAACAGATAAAATATATCTCATAAGCGTATTCCAAATAATTTGACAATCATCCTAGCTACAAAGCTATGAAAACATTTGAAGATTCGGAAATTTGAGGATTTCGAAATTATTCCTAATTTTGCTATCCGTGTAAAAAAAATGACCATGGCAAAAATACTTGTAATCGACGACGAACGTAGCATCCGTAATTCGATGAAAGACATTCTCTCTTTCGAAGGACACGAAGTCGTATTAGCTGAAAACGGCATGGAGGGATTGGTGTCGGTGAAAACTGAAAAACCGGAGGTGGTGTTCTGTGATATCAAAATGCCTAAAATGGAAGGAATCGAGGTACTGGAACGAATCAAAGAATTTACTTCCGATGTGCCGGTCATCATGATATCGGGACACGGCAACATAGATACAGCTATCGAAGCCATCAAAAAAGGAGCTTACGATTTCATCGAGAAACCGCTGGACCTGAACCGGATTCTGATTACGATCAAAAACGCAACGGACAAAAACCAGCTTATCGAGGAGACCCAAAAGCTAAAAACCAAAGTCAGTAAGAAATACGAGATGATCGGCCATTCGGATGCATTGAATCATATCCGTATCATGATCGATAAAGTGGCGGTTTCCGATGCCCGGGTACTCATCACTGGACCGAACGGTTGTGGTAAAGAATTGGTAGCCCATCAGTTGCACGAAAAAAGTCACCGTAACGACAGAGCTTTTATAGAAGTCAACTGTGCAGCTATTCCTTCGGAGCTGATCGAAAGCGAACTGTTCGGACACGAAAAAGGATCGTTCACTTCGGCGATCAAACAGAAGAAAGGGAAATTCGAACTAGCCTCGGGAGGGACTTTATTCCTCGACGAAATCGGGGATATGAGCCTGGAAGCACAGGCTAAAGTACTCCGGGCCTTACAGGAAAATAAAATCAGCCGGATCGGAAGCGACACGGATATTCAGATAGATGTGCGGGTCATCGCAGCAACCAATAAAAATCTGAAAGAAGAGATTGCCAAAGGACGGTTTCGGGAAGATTTATACCACCGTCTGAGTGTTATAATTATCGAAGTTCCCGCTTTGAAAGACCGTCCGGAAGATATCGACGAGTTAGTGACCTATTTTCTGGAAACCATTTGCAACGAAATGGGGATAGCACAAAAAAATATTACACCGGAAGCTTTACAAGCGCTGAAAAGTTACGAATGGACCGGAAATATCCGTGAACTCCGCAACGTCGTCGAACGTTTGATTATTCTCGGAAGCCCGACAATCACAGCAGAAGAAGTCAGCATGTATAAATAACCCCGATTCATGGATAAATTTCATCTCGTCATCACCGGCCGGAGAAATACCGGAAAAAGTTCTATCGCCAACACGATTTTACAACAGGACAAAGCCGTTGTCTCCCCCATTGCCGGCACGACAACAGACCCGGTAAAGAAAAGTTATGAAATCCCGGGAGTTGCATCGGTCGTTTTAATCGACACTGCCGGAACGGATGACGAAGGTGAACTCGGGGAATTAAGGGTAAAAAAAACGTTCGAAACCATCCGGCAAGCCGATGCAGCCTTACTGGTGATCACCGGCAACCGATTCGGTCATTTCGAAGAAATACTGACCGAAGAATTTCAAAAGTTAAAACTTCCTTTTTTGATCGTACACAATAAATCGGACCTGGAACCTTTACAGGAGCAACTTCGGGAAAAACTCTTGCAAAAATACGGTACCCCGGTTATCGGTTTCTCCACTTGCCAGGCTAAAAGAGAAATGCTGATTCAAAAAATCGGCACTTTGGTAAACCGGCAAAATTCTTCCTCTCTGTTAGGGGATCTGGTTTGTCCCGGCCAAGTGGTTATGCTGGTCACCCCCATCGATTCGGAAGCTCCGACAGGCCGGATGATCTTGCCTCAGGTACAAATGTTAAGAGAGATATTGGACCGGCATGGTATCGGTATTGTCGTCCAACCCGAAGAAATCACGACTTATTTTCAGCGGAATTCGTTACGACCGGACCTGGTAATCACAGATAGTCAGGTATTCGGCAAAATAGCCCCCTGGATTCCCCAGGATATTCCTTTCACCAGTTTCAGCATTATTCTGGCACACCATAAAGGCAATTTCGACCGATATCTGGCCGGGACCTCCCGCATCCCAGAACTGAAAGACGGCGACCGGATTCTTCTGCTCGAATCCTGTTCCCATCATGTTTCCTGTGAAGATATCGGCCGGGTCAAAATCCCCGCCCTTCTTCGTAAGTATACCGGAAAGCAGCTGGAATTCGACCATATCGCCGGCTTAGACCGGATCGAACGTCCGATAACGGATTATGCCCTGATCATTCAATGCGGAGGCTGTATGATCACAGCCACCCAATTGCGCCACCGTCTGCAACCGGCCATCGATGCCCGGATTCCGGTCAGCAACTACGGCATGACTATCGCCTGGCTCCAGGGCATTTTCGACCGTGCAACTCAGGTATTTACTTGTTATCGTCCCAATCCATCCGTTTAAATCCTTGCCCCATAATCTCCTGAGCATTCAGGATCATGGTAAAAGCATGAGGATCGATATGCTGGATGGCCCGTTGCAAAGTAGTCACCTCTTTACGGTTGACGACCGTCATAATCATTTCTTTCTCCGAACGGTTCCACATCCCGTTGACCGGTACGATAGAGCCGCCCCGGTGTAATTCCGAAAGTATAAACCGACGTAATTCTTCTGTTTTTTCGGATATGATGAAAAAAGTTTTATCGCTGGAATACCCACCGATGACAATATCGATTACTTTCCCCATAATAAAAATAGTGATCAGGGAATAAAACGGAGTTTTCCAATCCGGGAAAGCCACAAAACCCAATACCACGATAATCAGGTCGACAGTCATCTGCATCATCCCCAAAGGCCTGCGGGTTAATTTATGTAATACGGCAGCCAAAACATCCGTACCGGCACTCGAAGAACGGGTCTTGAAAATCAATCCGGCTCCGACTCCGATAACCACACCTCCGAAGATACTGGCCAACAATACCCCTTCCTTCGTTGCATCGGGATTGTCGATACCTCCTTTGACCAATTGCAGGGGATCATGTGCAAATTCTGCCGTATAGCCACACCAATGTTCCAGTGCCCACGGAAAACCGTCGGCAAACAAAGCTACCAACCAAAAGCAGATAAAAGTCCTCAAACCGAAATCACGGCCTAATATTTTAAAACCGATCAAACTCAACGGCAGGTTAAAACACAATGCCGCCATACCGATCGGGAATCCCAGTTTCCAGTTCAAAATGGTAGAAATACCATAAATTCCTCCCGGAACGATCTGGTAGGGAGTCATGAAAAAAGTGTAACCGGTCGCTATCACCATAGATCCCAATAAAAGAGTTCCCCAAGTTTGAAACCACCGGGCCGAAAAAATTTTTTCCTTGTAGAAGGAAACTTTTGTAACATTCATAATCAGACAATTAAATTACACGCTGTAAAAAACGATCGCCACCTCCACCACCTCTCCCAATTCGCGCGCAAATATACTACCCGCTTCAACAATAAAACATGACATTTGTCATCCTTTTACACGAATCGGAGAGGGATAAAACATAAAATACCGGGGGTATGCAATCGTTAGAACACTTAACAATTCTCAAAACCTCATTTTCTTCCGTTAAAAAAACTATCTTTGTCCATAAATGTCATAGAAAATAGCTATAATTGCACAAAATTTTGTGTTTTGTGCAATTTAAAGTCACAACCGCAAGATTTATGAGAACAAAATTAAGTAAGACAAAGAATAAAATCATACATGTTGCCAAGTCTCTTTTCTCAGAAATGAGCGTTTATAAAGCAACGATGAATGATATTGCTCAGGCAGCAAACATGAGTCGGCGGACTTTATATATGCATTTTAAGAGTAAAGAAGAGATTTATCACTATGTAGTCGAGGATCATGTCAAAGACATTAATGAGAAATTGCAGAAGGCCGCAGACTCTGCACTTCCTCCCGACCGCAAATTAAAATTATATATTTTAGCGCGGTTCAATGTGATCGACAATCTGGTCCGTCAGAACAAATACATCCGTTATGATTTTATTTTCAACAATTTGCGAGTTGAACAGTTGCGTAAGGGTATCGATATGAAAGAACGGCAATTGCTAACCCGTATCTTGCAGAACGGTAAAGAGCAAGGCCTCTTCAATATCAATAATCCTTCCTCATTCGCAAAAACGCTGCTGATCATGTTCAAAAGTCTGGAGCAACCCTTTATTATCATCGGGCACCGGAAAAGGAATTATCAGTCGCTGCGTGAATATGTCGACTTACTATTTAATGGAATATTAAACAAAGGCTGAGGATATGGCATACTTCTTGTTAGCACGAAGGTTTGATGTCAAAATCACAGCTAACAGAAACATAATGCTAAATCTATGGAATTGTTTATCAACAAAATTTCCCACTATTTACCGGACTCTGTGGTTCCTAATTCTTACTTCAAGGAAGTAAACGGTCTGGACGACGAATGGATTTATTCCCGGACCGGTATCAAAAACCGCAGTAAAGCAGCTGCAAATGAAAACACCAATACGATGGGGATAAAAGCAGTGGATCTTGCCACCACCGATTTGCCTTATCCCATGGAGGAAATCGATTTAATCATCGCAGCGACCTATTCCCCCTATGATACCGTTGCTACCCCGGCCCATATGGTGCAACGCCGTTATCACATCGAGCACGCCAAATGTGTGAGTGTTTCCTCAGCCTGTTCTTCTTTTATCAATGCGATGGAAATTGCACAAGGCTATTTTGCTCTGGGGAAAGCGACCAAAGCCCTGAT
>ENA-OWPP01002424-OWPP01002424.1-human-gut-metagenome-genome-assembly--contig:-NODE-2424-length-12817-cov-2.696913_pt1 | contig 12817 bp, 12 predicted proteins | sample MGYA00248265_ERZ651848 | MGnify/ENA primary metagenome ERZ651848 (study PRJEB26924, sample SAMEA4378233) | human gut metagenome | biome: human gut; feature: human-associated habitat; material: faeces... | reverse complement strand
TGATTCTCAGCTTTATTTCCGCCTTTTTTTATTTGGAAAACCAGAACCGCCAGAGGGGCGAAAAGCTCAAAACACCGCAGTCTCTCCCTGGCTACGTTGTCGCCCGCGTACTCCTGCGTACCGGCGCGATCCGGCTCATGAAGTTCGAAGGCTCAGGATCCCAGATTGTTGCCAAACATTACCATATTGAACACGGGACATGGAAGTGGTCCGGCACGTATTACAAGTTCTCTGAGAAAGACCTGGCCTGCCAGATTATGCAAGCTTTTCAGAGGTTATCGCCTAACGGCACGGCGCAGGACGTTGAGACGTTCAAGAGAGAGCTACGCCGGGCGCCGGTTGCTTATCTGCAGCGGGACGATAAGCTCGTTTGGTTTAGGAATGGCGTGTGGGACTACAGGACCCGGACGCTGACAGCATATGAGGATCCTAGTTTTGAGGCGAAATACCCCGACCAGATCACCCTTGGCAAGCTCCCTGTATTCCATCCCTACGGCGCAGGCGCTGTTCTTCATCCCGACGCGGCTGGCTATGTGGCTGAGCCGATCATCCATAACGACAAGGACGGCACAGACTGGCACCCCGGCCAGATGCTTGAGGATCCGTTCGACATGACGACGGCCGAAGGTCGGGCAAGCAGCCTGATCATCTGGCAGGCCATGCAGTTTACGATCAGACACCTCAACGGCTTGCCGGGTCTGTACCATTTTTGGGTTAACGCCAACGGCAAAGGCCACAACGGCAAGGGCGCCATCTGGGCTATGATTCGCCGCCTCTTGGTACGGGATTTTGGCCCTGGAGATGAAGATCTTCAGTCGCCGAACAATTCCGGCCTTGTCATCCCGCTTGCCATCGAGGAACTGAAGCAGGATTTCGGCCTGTCCCAAAACATCCAGACCGCGTATGCCATCGTGGGCGAAGAGACGAGCGCGGGATCTGGCACGACATATGTCGACAAGTGCGCGGTTGCCAAAATGCTCGCACGTAGTCAAGAGATGCAGTTCCGCGTCATCTATGGCGAGGCGTTCACATTCACCTTCCGCGGCTTTCTGTTGCAACAGTCGAACAAGGCGCCTGTGTTTGCCGAGAAAAACGACTCGATCATCTCTCATGTCGTCGTCATCAGATTCGAGCGTTCGTTCGATGACTCGCGGCCGTATATCAAGGATGAATATGTGCTGCGTGAGGACGTCGCGGAGTGGCTGGCGTATCGTCTGACCGTTGAGATGCCGTGCCTCGATCGCTACAATTCCGACGCCCTGAAAGTTCTTGAGCCTAACAAGCGTGAGATGCTCGCAGAGTCGATGCCGTCGATTCGGTTCTTGGACGAAGTGATTCCGGGCTTGAAGATGAAGGTCATGCCGCTGGAGTTTTTGTATGAGTTGTATCAGCGGTGGTGTGACAAGACCGGCGAGAAGGCGCAGAGAGAGCGCGTGTTCCGCGATGACTTGCAGCAGTGGGCAAACAATAACCGCTACGGCGTTGATTTCTTCGAGGCCGGGCACCGGATCAGAACGAACATTGAAGACATCAATTATTACAATGAGCCGCTTGCGGAGTATAGCGACACGCCGCAACATCGTCGCAATGAATACTGTGACCCGAACGCGTGGCATGCGTTGGATCCTGACCAGATTCGGCAACGGGCCGGCCATCTAAATGGCCGCAAGATGTGCTACCTCGACAAGACGGGAGTGTGGAGGCCTCGTCAGTGGAACAAGGGCGGTCTCATCCGCACCGTCCCTTGGCAGCAGTTCGTTCAGGACGACGATACAGAAGAACAATGAACACACAGACCACACGGGCCGGCCGGCCCGTGTGGTCTGTTTTTGTCCGTACGAACTCCGGGATAGGAATACAGGCAGAGACGACCAAGATCATCACGAGCACACCGACACCAGGCCTCGCTACTCATTCCGTCACATGCGTGTGCACTTTGTACACTCCGTGTGCAAGTCTTTTGCACATCCTTTTTAGCTCATTTATCAGGCTTTTTAGCCTAAAAATGGTCCTTGTGCAGTGTGTGCACTTTTTGGCTGCTCTTTATATATATACACATATACTGTTACTATATTATACTAATTTCATTTTATATATTGATTTTATAAAAAAACTGCACAAAGTGCACACTTAGAAAAATAACGCCATAAATGAAGGTTTTTGGTTGAAAAACGCGTGCAGTTTTTGTGCACATCGAGTGCACAGACTGCACACAAGTGACGAGGCGGGCTTGACGTTATGGGCTACGTTATGCCCAGACCTGCAGGCGGGCCGCGTTTGCTTCGTTCCTGCCTGTATCCCCTCCCCCGGTGTTTTCCCCGGCGGCCGCGTGCGGCCCCCTCCCTGTCGATCGAGCGGGCCCGCCTCCCTGCTGATGTCCAAGAGTGAGCCGCGCAGCGACCCAGAGTTGAGCCATTCTGTGTACCAGATTGAGCCCAAGAATGAGCCACAGATTGGGCAACAGATGTGCCCCGCCGCGGTACAACAATGAGCCAAAAAGTGGGTCAAAATTGGCCATGAGTTGAGAGGTTTGTTCTATGTTTCGCCGCCCTCTCGGCGGCATGGGCACCCCGAAGGGGCGAAGTAAGAGGGGTACCGGCTATGCCGGGCGCTGCGAAGCTGCGTCACCCCCTCTTATGCCCTTTTTTGTTTTACCCTGCGAAGCTGAGCCCGTACAGGGCGAACGGAGCTCATGTCGCTCCAGCACTGGATGGAAGGCAGTGACTGCCTGCTCAAAAATTGGTTGAAATTGTGTGGTCCGAAAGCACAACATGTGACAGGGCGGCCGCGAAGCCGCGCCAGTGCTAGATACGGAAGTCACCATTTGCCGGGGTATGTGACGCAGCAAGTAACAACACTTGCAAATCAATATCGATGGTGAATTCCTTGAGTTGCTTGGAAGTATATGCTAAAATAAATAGAAAGCAGGAGCGCTCATTTATCTATTTTTTTAGTCCCAGACAGAGTAAATATTTTTTGAAAAAAATAAAAACGTATGCAACCGGACAGTCTCCCAATTCGTTACATGGGTGTCAGGAACCTGATGATCAGGGAAATCCCTATGAAACGGAGGCAAGAGTAATGGAACAGATGATACGGAGAATTATCCGAGCTGCGGTGGAATCCTTCCCCATCAACCGAACGAAAAAAGCGGAGATCCTGCAGAGGCTTACTAAAGAGAACTTACATGGAGGCGAACACCATGAACCGTGATCGGTGTGGAAGAACCATTCCAGAGGGAAATAACGCCTGTCCTTTCTGCGCGTCTGGAGGAGAGCAGGCTGGAGACGGGCTGGCCGGTCTGGTAGCTTTGGCCCGGGATGGGGACCAGAACGCCCTGGCTGCCCTGTATGAGAAGACCTACAACGGGGTGTTTTATACCATCAAGTCCATGATCAAGGATGAAGATACAGTCCTGGATATTCTCCAGGACACCTACGTCAAGGCCTTTTCTCACTTGGACCGTTTTCAGGGCGACACAAAGTTCTCTCCCTGGGTGCGGCAGATCGGGACCAACACGGCCCGGGACTATTTGAAAAAGAAGAAGCCCATGCTCTTTACCGACCTGGCCACCGGGAAGGAGCCGGACGAGCCGGTGGAGGAGCATTTTGCCGATCTCGACGCCAGGAACCTCCCCGATGAGGTGCTGGACCGGGCAGAGACCACCCGGCTGGTTCGTGAGATCATCGACGGATTGCCGGAGGACCAGCGGGCGGTCATCGGTATGTACTACTACCAGGAGATGCCGGTAAAGGACATTGCCGCTGCCCTGGGGGCGTCGGAGAGCGCGGTGAAGAGTCGCCTGCTGTACGGCCGCCGGAAGATCGAGGCCCAGGTCCGGGACCTGGAGAAGAAAGGAACGAAGCTCTACGGCCTGGCTCCCATCCCCTTCCTGCTGTGGCTTCTGGGGGTCCAGGATGCCCAGGCAGCCCAACTGCCCAACGCTCAGATCCTCCAGAACGTGCTGGCAAGTGCCGCACAGGCCGGCGCGGCTGGTGCTGGGACTGCTGCCGTCGGGACCGGGGCGGCATCCCAAGGCGGAGCGGCTGCGCTGGAGCCAAGGCTGCTGCAGGCGGCCTTGGGGCGGCTAAGGTGGGACTGATCGCGGTGGCCGCTGTGGCGGTGATCGGCGCGGGTGTGTACGGCGTCAGCCACATGTCTCAGCCCGCCGCCGGGCCGGGGGAGAGCGCTCAACCCTCTGTGAGTGTCTCCGATGGCTCCACCTCCGTTCCTAACGAGGAGGAGGACCCGGAAGACCTGGCCCTGGAGCAGGCCCTGGCGCAGTACCGCATCATCGTCTCCCAGCAAATAGCTATTCCTATTCTCCTTACCAAGTGACCCCAACCGGCAACTACCGCTACGCCCTGGTCCAACTGGAGGCCGGCGACCCGGTACCCACGCTGCTTCTATCCCAGGAGGAGGACAACTACAGCGACCTGGTGCTGCTGTTCCAGTATGACCCGGAAACCGACCAAGTGATCCATCCGGAAGAATCCTTGGAGGAGTACAGCGGGGGCGGCGGCTACGCCTCGGGACTCTCCCTCCAGGGAGACGGAATGGGCCTGGGCCTGTCAGAGATTGCAGGGGGAACCGGAAGCACCGTGATGACCCGCATCACCCTCCAGAACGGCGCTCTGGTGCGGGAGGAGCAGTGGTCCGGGCGCATGGATGCCGCCGACTCTGAAACGCCGGATTTCATCGACATCCCCTGGCACGACATCAGCGATCTCTCCGCTCTGGACAGCTGGACCCCGGAGACCGGGACATCCCAGCAGGGCGGCTCCTCTGCCGACAGCAGTACGGAAAGCCAACTTCCCACCGACGGAGACCGCATCGTCTTTACCGGCACGGTGGGCACTTACAGCTACGAAGAGGTCATTGCCCTCCAGGGCTGCCCCGATCCCAACGCCCCCTGGTCCGACTCCAGCCAGACCTTCCGTCTCATTGTGCTGGATACCCCTCAGGAGATGGAATTGCAGTCCGGCGACCCGGTAAGTCCTCCCAGAAGCGGCACCGTGAGCCTCATTTCGGTTGCCTATGCAGAGGGACTGGAGCAGTATGACGGACAGCACCTGACCTTCAGCATCGACCCCACGGCCACCTATTGGCCCAGCGACACCTCTATGCCTGTGGGACAGCCTGCCACGCGGGATGTCCACATTCTGGAGTAAAGGAGGCAGCGTTATGAACTTCATTGGGAAATTGCTGGGAAAGTTTTTTCGTTACGTCATGCTGTTCGCCATGATCCTGTTGGGGCTGAACAGTGTAGAGGCCTTTTCCCAGGGCCAGGGCAGTTTTCAGGAGCTGCTTGTCACGCTGGGGATGCTGTACCTGGTCTATAAATTCCTGGTGCCCCTGGTGGAGCGCTTTTTGGTCTTTTTCGCCGGGGTAAACCTTGGCCCGCAGCAGCGGCAGGCTCCACGGAGACGGGCCGGTGTGGTGGAGCGCTTTGCAGACAGCACCGGAAAAGCGGTGAGGGATTGGATCATGGGCTCCAGCGCTCCGGTCTCCAGCTCCGGTCCGGATCCCAGGCGGGAGGCAAATGAGCGGGCCTGGCGGCAATATCAGGCAAAGGATCGGGCCATCTTCCATGAAAAACAGGCAAGAACATATGCCGGGACCTATGATGGCTATGTGGCATCCAACCGGGCCAAGCAGGCCAGAGATGATGCCAAACGATAATGACCGGCTGCCCGGATGGGCGAAGAAATAAGAAAGAATACCGGAAGGGAGATACACAGTATGACCAAAAAGAACCTGGTATCCCTGGCGCTGGTGTCCGCGCTGCTGCTGACGCTGGCCGCCTGCGGGGAGAAAGCGTCAAGCGGCAGCGGAAGCGAGAACGGGAGCAATTCGGGGACGGAGAGTATATCGGCCTCCGCTTCCCAGGAAGAGTTGCCCGAGGTAGTCGAGCTGACGGGGGGAAGTGATCAGGACAGTGCCCAGAATGTCCCTCTGGACACCAGGATGCGTGGCAAGACCGCCCGGGAGGAGGCCCAGTGGTTCTCCTTTACCACCGATGAGACGGAAAATGCCACCTACGCTATCACCACGGTCAATCAGACTTCGGAGACCAGCGACCTGTGCCTGCGGGTTTATGACGAGTCTGGTGAGACGATCCATGATCCTTATTCTCCTCTGTCTGCAAAACAAAGCGGCAGGGCAGCTACCTTGAGTCTGGATCTGCTCCCTGAGACCACCTATTATGTGAAGGTATGGGCCGACGCTGGAGATGTTATTTCCTACTCCCTCATCTTCCGAAGCCCAGACGGGCAGGAACCGGCCAACAATTTGGCCCAGCCTGGGCCTGATGCAAAAGACGGACTGGAGATTGCGGCTGCTGCCAATCAGGACGATGCTCAGCTTCTTCCACTCGATGTAAAGCTGGAGGGTAAGGTGAGCCGGGATGAGGCACAATGGTATGCGTTCTCCACCAACTCTGCTGAGAACGCTACATATAAGTTGATCACCGTCAATATGACCAGGGGTACCGGAGATCTCAATCTGCGGGTCTATGACGCCTACGGCGAAACGATTCATGACCCTTATTCTCCGCTGTCCGCAAAACAAAGCGGCAAAGCAGCTACCTTGAGCCTGGATCTGCCACCGGATACCACCTACTATATTTATATTTGGGCCGACCAGGGCGATACCATTGAATACACTTTGACCATTGAGGCGCCAAATGAATCGGCGGCGCAGGAATAAACAACCAGGAGGGAAAGAATCATGAAGCGGTCAATTATATGGCTTCTGGCGCTGACTCTGACTTTTACATTAACTGCCTGTGGAGAGAAGGATACGGCAGATATGTCCTCTCAGGAAGTAAGCAGTTCTCAAGCAACGGAGGACATCTCATCCCAGGAAAGTGCCCCTGTTAAACAGCAGAGTATAGGTTCACTGACTGTGGTAACCGATGAGCTGGGCGAAGAGGCGGAACAGACCGAAACGTTGCGGGGCGGGACCAACCAAAACGATGCAGTTCTGCTGCCTTTGAACACCCGAATGACCGGAAAGGCTACCCAGGAAGGCGGACTATGGTATGCCTTTACCACTGGCTCGGCAGAAAACGCAACCTATAAGATTACGACAGTCAATAAAACATTAGGCACGGGAGATCTTAATCTGCGGGTCTATGATGCCTACGGCGAGACCATCCATGACCCCTATTCCCCGCTGTCTGCAAAACAAAACGGTAGAGCCGCAACCCTTAGCTTGGACCTGCCGCCTGATACTACCTATTACATTTATATTTGGTCCGACAATGGAGACAGCATTGAGTATTCCCTGATCATTCGGGACCCGGAAGAGCAAAAAATTGGTTATTCTACCTCTGGAAGCATATCTGAATCGGTGGGTGCAGTAATCGGGCAGGAAATATCCGCCGGAACAAATCAGGACGATGGCGGTATGATCCCTCTTGAGACTCAGCTTTCTGGCAAAGTGAGCAACAACCAGGGCCAGTGGTTCTGCTTTACTACTAACTCAGTGGAGAATGCCACCTATGAAATCACCACAGTGAACATGACCAAGGACACTGGAGATCTCGATCTGCGGGTCTATGACGTATACGGAGAAACGATTCATGATCCTTATTCGCCACTTTCCGCAAAACAGGATGGAACCGCAGCTACACTGAGCTTAGAGTTGCCGCCTGAAACCACCTATTACATTCGTATTTGGGCGGACCAGGGGGACAGCATTCAGTACACCCTCAAAATCCATGGCCCCGCAGAGCCGGATACAGCTGGGGCGGTTACTGTGGAGGAAGAGCCCCTGGTCTTTGAGATCCCCTTTGAGCTCAACTCGACCCAAGTGATGTTCAAGGCGGAAAGTGATGCCTTCCTGGATGAGGCAGCGGCAAAGGAGGCACTCAAGCCGGTGGCTGAGGTCATCCTTGCCCATCCCGACCATCCCATCCTGCTGGCCGGTACTACGGCTACCGACGGAGACCAGAAGGCCCGGGTAGACCTGTCCAACCGCCGGGCGGCGGCGGTAAAGAATCTGTTGGTCAGTGCCTTCGGCGTTCCTGAGGACCAGCTGACGACCATCGGACTGGGCTTTGAAGCAGACCCCTTTGTCCGGGGACAGGACCGGGATGCCAACGGCAAATTTATAGAGAGTGAGGGCGCTAAAAACCGGCGCGTCATCGTCATGGATGCCAATGACCCCATTGCGCAGGAATTGTTGAATTCATAATCCATGGAATCCCCCATTTGTTGGATCGCGTTATTTGCTGTCTAACAAATGGGGGCCTTATTTTATGAGAACATCCCTTGCCGGCGGGCATCTGCGTCCGGCGGTTCATACTCGATCACATAATGCTGCGCATCTGGATCATCATAGATCATGTCGTCAATCATCGTGCCGATCTTGGATTTCATCCAGCGGGCGCCCAGGCCCTTGTGCAGAGCAATACGCGCCAGCATGATCAGCGCGTCCGGCACGATATCGACGGGCCGGTCAAGCAGCAATGACAGGCGGTTGGACTCGTCTTGGCCTATCCGTACCAGGTCCTGGACTGTCAGAGGATCCATCTGGACGATGCGATTGATACGGCCCGCAAGCTCAGCCCGCATGCCGTACTCGATCAGATCATCAACTGTAATCTCTTCTGCCTGTATGTCTCCGGCGGGGGCGCTGCCGAACCCGATGTGCTTTTGGTTGTGCGCCTTGCGCTCACGCAGCCGCGAGAACGCGCCGAGCATCACGACTGATACGCCGGCGCAGTCAACAGACAGGGCGCCTCCGGCATCGTCTCCGGCGCCGAAGAACAGTGTGTCATGATCGCACAGGCGCAGCAGTTGGTTTTGGATCAGATCGCTGTAATTGGTATTATTTGACCCGTATTGAGGCTCAAGGATCTTATCGAACTCATCGAGAACAAGAATAAATCTATTGCGCCGGTCGGGGCGAATCGACCGAAAGATAGACGAGATCTTGTTGCTGCCCTTCCAGCCTTCGGCGGTGAGGGTTGATGCGTCGATAATGTGGACGTTGTCGGCGCTGTATTCACGTCGCAGTGCACGCCAGATCTCAGTCTTGCCGCAGCCGGTCGGTCCCGCAAACAAGGAGACAGAAGGGCGGCGCTCAAAATGGTTATACACGATCATAGCCGCGGCCCGGCAGGCTGCATCTTGGCCTACAATGCCTCCGACGTCGGAGTGCAGCCATCGTTCAATGTCTTTCGGAGACCAGTCGTCCAGCTTTCCGTCGGCTATGGCTCGCTTATAATCGCGGACGCTCATTTCCATACACGCATCTCCTTTCTTTGCATGTCATGCGGACAAAAAAAGACACCATGCGGACATGTGTGCACGGTGTCGTAACAAAGCATATTGCTTTTCGGATCATGTATATAATAACATATTTTGCGCAAAAGTCAATGTATTTGTCGGTTTTATGATGATTTTGCCAATCAAGCGGCCGGGGTTTCCCGGCCGCTGTTGTCGTTTTCTGCAGACTCGAAGGCCTTGAGGATCTTGTCGGACGTCCTGACGATACAGTCAAGAGACGCCTTGAGGGCTTTGAGCTCTTTGTCAGAGGACCAGCCCGCGACATATCCGAACGAATAGTCGGACGTGTCCAGGCCCAGGGCGCGGCATACGACATACGCCACAGATTCGGCCTGTACTTCGCGCGTACTGCGGTCTGCATCGGCTTCTTCGGCGCCCTTGGCATGCAGGAACGCGTGAGCGATCTCATGGATCGCTGTCTTGACTCGCTGCAGCTCGGCCAGGCCGTCACGGACGACAATGCGCTGGTCAGTGTGGCTGTAGTAGCCGTTTGCTTCGCTGTCTTCGATCAGCTCGATGGATACCGGCACAGGAGATACAGCCAGTAGCGTGTCCCAGATACGGTCATAGTCATCGACAGAGCCAGTCAGTTGACACGCCAGGCCTTCGGGCGGGTCAGCGCCGTCGGTCTGAGCGACATCGAAGCAGTACGCGATATGAAAACCGAGACGCTGCGTGATCTCGCCCGTTTCATCGTCAATGTCCTTAATGGTATGAGGGGCCAGGATCTTGATCCCGTGCTCGCCCTTGCGTACTTTTCGGCCGCGTCGGCGCCAGTCGGAGAAAGAAGCGACGAGAGATGCAGTCGGACGCTGCAGGTAGATTGCGATTGTGTTGTTCGCGGAGTAGCGGTGGAACTTTGACAGAAATTCAAGGTAGCTGCGCCATCTGTCAGAGCAGAACAAGTCACGCACACCGGCGTCCAGTTCGGCGATATATTTACGAGTCAAATCCGACATCTGTGTCACCCTTTCTTATTATATATAGTTATAACTATAATTATCAGAACGGACACGCGTCCGGGTCAGGGGCCATTGGAAAGACGAGGATGCGGTCGCCGGATCGAAGGAAAGCCTCGGGCGTCCCAAACAGCGCGGCGTACTTGGCAGCCAGTTCATCGGACAGAGGCCCGAAATTGTCATCGGTCAGACCAACGATCAGGAACGTGCCGGCAATGATATCCAGGATCTCGCCATCAGCATCGTAGAGCGCCCTGTTGGGCGACATGCCATTGAACTTTCCGTCATCGTTGCAGACGATTGCGACGGGGTCGTCAAACGGATACACGGCCTCGATATAGCCGCCGACTGCTGCCTGCAGTGCTTCGAGCGTGCCTTCCATGTCGACGATCTCAGGGGATTTTTCAGGTTCGACTCTCAGGATCTTCATGGTCTTTCTCCTTTCTGTATGCGGGGCCGGCTCGCCGGCCCGGGCAGGGCTTCATGACTGCCCCCGGCCGCGCCCTCCGGGTGCGTGCATACAGATCAAGAAGCTTGATATATATGCGGTTTTTCTATGATCACATGTTGATTTTTACGAAATTCTGTGTTATGTTATTACACAAATACACAAGAACACAGAATTCCGTGTTGAGAGGAAAATCAAAATGGCAGAAAGAAACATGGTAAATTTGACGATCACGATGACAAAGGAAGAGCGCAAGGCGCTCAAGCAAATTGCCTTGGATAAAGACATGACGGTTTCTGCTCTTCTGCGTGAATGGCTGAAAGAGTATCAGATACAGGAAGGAGCAGAAAAAAATGGCTACTATAGTGCCGACTTTGTTTGAGTATGAGCTCCTGAAGTAAAGGGGGACCACATATGAATCAAGCAAAGAAACACTGCTATCTCTACACCCGCGTTTCCACACAGATGCAGGTGGACGGATACAGTCTGGATGCACAGCAAGACCGTCTGAAAAAGGAGGCCGCTCACCGTAGTATGCAGGTGGTTGCCACCTTTTCGGACGAGGGCAAGTCCGGCAAGAATACCACCGGCAGGCCGCAGTTTCAAGAAATGATGCGCCGGATACAGAACGGCAATGAGGATCATGTCGATTATGTGCTGGTTTTCAAACTGTCCCGTTTCGGACGTAACGCCGCCGACGTACTGAACAACTTGCAGATCATGCAGGATTTTGGCGTCAATCTTATATGCGTAGAAGATGGGATTGATTCTTCCAGCGCTGCCGGAAAAATCCTCTTTCCGGTTCTGGCCGGTGTCGCCGAGCTGGAGCGCGAAAACATCCAGGCGCAGACGATGGCGGGCCGCGAACAGAAGGCCCGTGAGGGCGGATGGAACGGCGGTCAAGCTCCATACGGCTATCGTCTTGAAGGTGGCAGTCTTGTCATCGAAGAATCCGAAGCTGCCCTTGTTCGGTTGATTTTTGAAAAATATGTGCAGTCTGATATGGGCATAAATGGCGTTGCCAAATGGCTGAATGAAAACGGGTATAGTAAGCAGACCCGTCAAAATGGGATATACAGCCGGATTTCAGCCACTTTCGTAAAGGGTATAGTGGACAATCCAGTCTATGCCGGAAAAATTGCCTACGGACGCCGGAAAAGTGAGAAAATCGAAGGCACACGAAATGAGTACCATACCGTCAAACAGGCTGAATATGAAATATTTGACGGCAAACATGAAGCTATTATCCCGGACGATCTTTGGCAGGCCGCGCGAGCAAAGCGAGGCTTGAACGCCTACAAGCGGGAAAAAAGATACAGCCCGGAACACGCTCACATCCTTTCCGGTCTCGTCAAATGCCCTATCTGCGGCGCACCGATGTACGGCGTCGTGAACCGGAAGAAGAAAAAAGATGGTTCCGGCGAATTCTACACAGATATGTGGTACTATATCTGCAAGAATACCAAAACCGTAAGCGGCCAGCGCTGCACATACACAAAGCACATCCGGCAGGACGCGGTGAATGAGCAGGTGCGCCGTGTAGTCCAGGAAGCGCTGCGGAATATGGATTTCACAGCGGACATTATGAAATCCATCGGAACCGACGCCAATCTGGACGCTTTACAGGCGGAAGCTGATACTCTCACTGCTGCCAAAAAGAAGGAAGAACGCCAGAAGGCCAAGCTGCTATCGAAAATTATGGAGCTTGATGCCGACGATGAGCTGTACGACGAAATGTACGATGATCTGCAAGGGCTGCTGCGCCAGCGAATGAAGCGTATTTCCGAATTGGACAGCAAGATCAATCAGGTGAGTATCGCCATTCAGAACGCAGACAGCAAGGCCGCTACAGCTGAGGAAGTGTATGCCACCATGCGGATTATTGTGGACATGATGGACATTATGCCGGAGCGTGACGAGCAGGAAATCATGCACGCATTGCTTGACAACGTACAGATTTACCCTGAGCGGCAGCCGAACGGCCTTTGGATCAAAAGTGTTCGGTTCAAGGTTCCTCTTGAATTTGACGGTGTTTGGTCGCAAGACGTGATTATCGACAATGACGATAATTCCCTACCTAATGCAAGTAATGACGAAACCTGATCCATCACGGG
>ENA-OWPP01002417-OWPP01002417.1-human-gut-metagenome-genome-assembly--contig:-NODE-2417-length-12849-cov-3.241129_pt1 | contig 12849 bp, 12 predicted proteins | sample MGYA00248265_ERZ651848 | MGnify/ENA primary metagenome ERZ651848 (study PRJEB26924, sample SAMEA4378233) | human gut metagenome | biome: human gut; feature: human-associated habitat; material: faeces... | reverse complement strand
TCGCCAGATCCACGCCCTGTACATGGGCGTCTGCCGCCACCAGCCTGCGGATGGTGCCGATGGTGTCATCGGGCGAGCAGTCGTTGATCAGCACGACCTCGTAGTCATACTGGGGCAAAGTCTGCATCGTCGCCGTCAGTTCCTCGTGCACCGCCGCCAGCGTATGCTCCGAGCGGTAGCACGGGATCACAAAAGAAATTTTCTGCATGTTATTTTCGTCCTTTTATTGCGTATCGGGCCGTTCATACACGATCAAGTCCTCGGTGGAGATGACCTCCTGCCAGCCGTCCGCCAGCAACTGCCTCACCACTGCGGCGCCGATCCCGGAGCTGGCGCCGGTGATGAGCACCGTCATCATGAGCGCACCCTCCGCTTCACGCCGCGTACCGCCCAGCCCAGCAGGGGAAGATGCTCGTAGATCATCTCCCCTGCGTCGTAGTAGTCGCGCTGATGGAGGATCTGCTCCCCGGCGATGTCCACCACCGAGCAACCCGGCAGGGCCAGGGTTTCTCCACCGGCAATGCGCGGATGCGACCAGTGCATGGTCCAGGTCACGGCGAACCGTTGGCCGTCGCAGAGCGGCGTGTCGATGGTGAACCGGCACTGCTCCACGTTGGCCAGCAGATGGGTAAAGTAGCGCTGAATGGCGAACAGCCCCTGATGCTGACCAAAAGGATCACTCAGCGTCGCATCCGGATGGTACAGCGCGGCCAGCGCCGCGGGCGGCTGCGCATCCAGCCCGGCGTAGTACTCAACGAAACGACGAATCACAGACGGCGAGGTGCTCATGGATCACATCCTGGCTAGATACGGTAGCGTAATGGCATACTTAAAACTTACACAAATAAAATTATTTGTCCAAGTTTGTAGAAAAATATATTTTATTTGTGTTAAAAATCATGTTGTTATGATTGGTGTTTTAAGGGGGGATCGTGAGTGGTGCGAAGGGCAAGCGTGCGCCCGCCGCGCCACCGGGCGCTGGCGGAACAGAGAGTGGGGTAAGTTAAAACAGGGGGTTAGAGCGGAATCACCTCGAGGGAGACGACCTGCTGCTGCCAGAGTTCGACCTGCTTCTGGCGGGCGGCGGAAAGTTTGCCGCTGGTAACCAGCAGCCAGTTGCGCTGGGGGAAAATCTCCGGCGCCAGGGCGGCGGGAGGCACCGGCAGAACGTCGATGCGATGGCCCTGGCCGGTACGTTTGAGCGCCTCAAGCCAGATTTCGCAGGCGTCGGTCAAGTGCCAGCCGGTGATCAGAAAGTTGTCCCCGGGCGCCTTCTTGTCGCCTTCGAGGCAAAACGAGGTATAGGCGATGATGATGCCGTCGAGAATTTCGCGCAGCGTCATGATGGCCGGCACGTTGGCGGAGACCTGGCTGCGCAGCGGACGCAGCACCTCGGTGACCAGCTCCTGGCGCGGATATTCGCGTCCGGCGTCGTAGATCAGCTGGCGCAGGGACTCGATTTTTCCCTCTTTCAGCCTCTGCAGCATGGTCTCCTGCAACGTCAGCCAGTTGTTGGTGCGCCGTGCGCCGGGGCGCGACAACAGGGGCTTCACCTGGCTGACTGGTACCCCTTTTTTCACCCAGTCGAGGATCTTCAGCGCCTGCTGGACGTCGTCATCGCTGTACTGACGGTGACCACCATCGGTGCGCAGCGGCTTGAGCAGGCCATAGCGGCGCTGCCAGGCGCGAAGCGTGGTCGCATTTATCCCGCATAGTCGGGCAAATTCGCCGATGGAGTAAGGCATGGAGGCCACCTGTTAACAAAGAATATTCTCAATATACTACGAATCACGTCGGCTGGCGTGAAGTGTAGTGGCTTTGCACTACACTTTCCCCTACCGCGTAAATGAAAGGAGTTCTCATGAAGCTATGGCCTGTTGTCACTGGCGTTGCTATCGCGTTGACCCTGGTGGCCTGCAAATCGCCCACCCCGCCGAAGGGCGTTCAGCCGATTAGCGGGTTTGACGCCAGCCGTTACCTTGGAAAATGGTATGAAGTCGCCCGCCTGGAGAATCGCTTCGAGCGAGGCCTGGAGCAGGTGACCGCCACCTACGGCGCCCGCAGCGACGGGGGGATCAGCGTCGTCAATCGCGGTTATGACCCGGTCAAAAAACGCTGGAGTGAGAGCGACGGAAAAGCCTATTTCACCGGCGCCCCCACCACCGCGGCGCTGAAGGTGTCGTTCTTCGGGCCATTCTACGGCGGCTATAACGTGATCCGCCTGGACGACGACTACCAATACGCGCTGGTCAGCGGCCCCAACCGCGACTATCTGTGGATCCTGTCGCGCACCCCCACCATTCCGGCGGCGGTGAAGCAGGATTACCTGAATACCGCGCGCGAGCTGGGCTTTGACGTCGATCGCCTGGTGTGGATCCGCCAGACGCCGCGCTAGCCTCGCCCCTTAGTGGCTGAGCAGGTGGGTATAAACCACGTACAGCCCGGCCAGCGCCGCCACGTTCAGCGCCACGCTGACGAAAAACCACCGCCGGAAGGGCTGCTTTTGCGTTTTATGGCGAAAGCACTGCTGGCCGAGGATGGCCCCCGGCCAGCCTCCCGCCAGGCCCAGCACCAGCAGCGTGGTTTCCGGCACCCGTCGCCAGGCTTTGCGCGCCGCCAGCTTGTCGGCGCCATAGATAAGCCATGTCAGAAGGCTGCTCAGTAAAAACCACATCGCCAGCGGGTAGGGCAGCAGGGCGCTGCCCACGGCGGTGAGCAGCAGCAGGGAATAACACACCAGGTTCAGATTCATAGGGACGTTCACGCCGGCCAGAAGAATGGCGCCACTATAGCCAATTTCCCGGACCGGCGTAAACGCGGCGGGTTATTCGCTACGCTTGCTCCGATGCCGGGACAGCCACATCAGCTTATATGCCGCCGGAATGATAAATAGCGACAGCAGCGGGGCGGTGATCATCCCGCCAATCATCGGTGCGGCGATACGGCTCATGACTTCCGACCCGGCGCCGGTACCCCATAAAATCGGCAACAGGCCGGCGATAATCACCGCCACGGTCATCGCCTTCGGCCGCACGCGCAGCACCGCCCCCTGGTACAGCGCCTCGTCGAGCTTATCGACGCTGAAAGTCTGCGGATTCTTCAGCGACGGTTCCGCCTCGATGGCGTGGCGCAGGTACATCAGCATCACCACGCCAAACTCCGCCGCCACCCCGGCCAGGGCGATAAAGCCGGTCCCGGTGGCTACCGATAAATGGAACCCCATCCAGTAGAGAAACCAGATCCCGCCGACGAGGGCGAACGGCACGCTGGTGATAATCAGCAGCGCCTCGCCGACGCGGCGGAACGCCAGGTACAGCAGCACGAAGATAATCATCAGCGTCATCGGCACCATCAGCTTCAGCTTCTGATTGGCGCGCTCCAGCAGCTCAAACTGCCCGGAGTAGGACACACTGATGCCCGGCTTCAGCTTCACCTCCTTGCCGATGCCCTGCTGCAGATCGTGCACTACCGACACCATGTCGCGGTCGCGGGCGTCGATGTAGATCCAACTGGTCGGGCGGGCGTTCTCGGTCTTCAGCATGGATGGTCCGGTGACCACTTTCACCTCAGCCACGTCGCCGAGGACGATCTGTTGCTTCAGCGGCGTGAGGATCGGCAGCTGGCGCAGGGTCTCCGGGCTGTCGCGATAGCTCTGCGGGTAGCGGATGTTGATCGGATAGCGCTCGACGCCCTCTACCGTTTCGCCAACCATCGCGCCGCCGATGGCGGACGAGACGAACAGCTGCACGTCGCCGACGGTCATCCCGTAGCGGGCCGCCTTCTCACGATGAATATCAATGTTGAGGTAGCGCCCGCCGACCAGCCGCTCGGCTAATGCCGACGTGACTCCCGGCACGGTGCGCGCCACCCCTTCAATTTGTTCGGCGATGGCGTCGATATCGGCCAGATTAGTGCCGGAAACTTTAATGCCAATCGGGCTCTTGATGCCGGTGGAGAGCATGTCGATGCGGTTGCGGATCGGCGGCACCCACAGGTTCGCCAGCCCCGGCAGACGCACGGTTTTATCCAGCTCCTCGACGATCTTCTCCATGGTCATCCCCGGCCGCCACTGGTCCTGTGGCTTAAGTTGAATCGTGGTCTCTACCATCTCCAGCGGCGCCGAGTCGGTGGCGGTCTCGGCCTTGCCGGTTTTGCCGAACACCCGCGCCACTTCCGGTACCGTCATAATTAGCTTATCGGTTTTCTGCAGCATATCCGCCGCCTGCGCAGCGGAGATCCCCGGCAGCGTGGACGGCATATACAGCAGATCGCCCTCGTTGATCTGCGGCAGAAACTCGCCGCCGACCCGGTTAAGCGGCCAGGCAACCGTCAGGATCGACAGGAGCGCGATCAGCAGGGTGGTCTTCGGCCAGTGCAGCACCTTCAGCAGCAGCGGATGATAAATGCGGATCAAAAAGCGGTTCAGCGGGTTGCTGCTCTCCGCCGGGATCCTGCCGCGGATCCAGAAGCCCATCAGGATCGGGATCACCACGATCGCCAGCAGCGCCGCCCCGGCCATCGACCAGGTTTTGGTGAAGGCCAGCGGGCCGAACAGTTTGCCCTCCTGACCTTCGAGGGTGAAAATCGGGATAAACGACAGAGTAATGATCAGCAGGCTGATAAACAGCGCCGGGCCGACCTCCACCGACGCATCGGTAATGATTTTCCAGCGTGTGTCGTTGCTGAGCTTCTCTCCCGGGTGCTGATGTTCCCACTCCTCCAGCCGCTTATGGGCGTTCTCAATCATCACGATGGCGGCATCGACCATCGCCCCCACCGCAATGGCGATCCCGCCCAGCGACATGATGTTGGCGTTAAGCCCCTGGAAATGCATCATGATAAAGGCGAAGCACAGGCCGAGCGGCAGCGAGATAATCGCCACCAGCGCCGAGCGCACGTGCCACAGGAACAGAGCGCAGACCAGCGCGACGACGATAAACTCTTCCAGCAGTTTGTGGCTGAGGTTGTCGATGGCGCGGTCGATAAGCTGGCTGCGGTCGTAGGTGGTGACCACTTCAACCCCTTCCGGCAGGCTGCTTTGCAGCGACGCCAGCTTCTCTTTGACCGCGGAGATCACTTCGCGGGCGTTCTTGCCGGAGCGCAGGATCACCACGCCGCCGGCCACTTCGCCCTCGCCGTTAAGCTCGGCGATACCGCGGCGCATCTCCGGGCCGATCTGCACCCGCGCGATGTCGCCGAGATAGACCGGCACACCGTTGTCACCGGTTTTCAGCACGATATTTTTGAAGTCGTCGAGCGTCTGCAGGTAGCCGCTGGCGCGTACCATATATTCGGCTTCAGCCAGTTCGACGGAAGAGCCGCCCGCCTCCTGGTTAGACGCATCCAGCGCCGATTTCACCTCGCCGAGGCTGATGCCGTACTGGGTCAGCTTCATCGGGTCGACAACAATCTGGTACTCCTTGACCACGCCGCCCACCGACGCCACTTCCGAGACGTTAGGGATGGTTTTCAGCTCATATTTTAAGAACCAGTCCTGCAGGGAGCGCAGTTCGGCGAGGTCGTGCTTGCCGCTGCGGTCGACCAGCGCGTACTCGAAGACCCAGCCGACGCCGGTGGCGTCCGGGCCCATTTCGGCGCTGACCCCGGCGGGAAGTTTGCCCTGCACCTGGTTGAGATACTCCAGCACCCGCGAGCGCGCCCAGTAAGGATCGGTGCCGTCTTCAAAAATCACATACACGTAAGAGTCGCCAAACTGCGAGAAACCGCGTACCGTTTTCGCGCCGGGGACTGACAGCATGGTGGTGGTCAGCGGCCAGGTGACCTGGTTTTCGACGATCTGCGGCGCCTGCCCCGGATAGCTGGTTTTGACGATCACCTGTACGTCGGAGAGGTCCGGCAGAGCGTCCACCGGGGTATGGACGATGGTCCAGGTCCCCCAGATGCTGAGAAACAGCGCCGCCATCATCACCAGGAAACGGTTGGCCACCGAGCGGCGGATAATCCATTCAATCATGGTTCCGTTCCTCAGTGGGCGTGGGCGGCAGGGGCCGCGGTACCGGGAGCCTGCGCACGCATGCGCTCCAGCGCACCGGCGATATTGGCCTCCGAGTCGATCAGGAACAGGCCGCTGGCGACGACTTTCTCACCCTCCTGCAGCCCGCTGCGAATGGCCGTGACGCCAGCGGATTCATGGAATACCTGCACGAGTTTCGGCACGAAGCGCCCCTCGTTATCCACGGTAATCACTCGCTGCTCGCTGCCGCTGTCGATCAGCGCTTTTGACGGGATCAGCAGCATCGGTTCGCTTTCACTGGTCAGTTGCAGATAGGCATTCATCCCCGGCTTCAGCGCTTCATCCGGGTTGTTGACCTGCAGGCGCAGCTGCAGGGTGCGGGTGGCGCTATCGACGCTGGGGAGAAGGGTCCATTTGCTGATGCTGAAAGTTTTTCCTGGCCAGGCGGGAACCTGAATGGTGAACTGCGAGGCGTCTTTAATCAGCCAGGCGATGGATTCCGGCACCGCCACGCTGACCCACACCGGATCCATGCCCTGAATTTTCGCCACCACATTATCTTTGGCGATGTTCATTCCGGCACGCAGATCGAAGGCGGTAATCACGCCATCGATCGGTGCTTTGAGGGTAAAGCGGGTCTGGATTTTACGCGTGGCTTTCAGGCGGCGGATATCGTCATCCGGCATTCCGGCAAGGCGCAGGCGTTCGAGGATCCCCTCAACCTGGGTGGCGGTGCCCCCAGTTTCCTGCAATAACAGATATTCGCTCTGCGCTTCCACCCAGTCAGGGATGGTCAGCTCGAGGAGCGGCGTGCCTTGTTTCACCTTGTCGCCGACGGTCAGCGGATAGACTTTATTGATAAAGCCCGCCGCCCGCGCCTGCATAATCACATACTGGTACTCGTTATAGCTGATGTTGGCCGGGAAGGTCTGAGCGTAGCGCAGCGGCCCGCGGGTGACCGCGGCGGTTTTCACCCCAAGATTCTGGGTCTGCGTCGGGTCGATACGCACCCCCGACGCACCAGCGGCGGCATGCTCCTCATCGGCGTATTTCGGCACCAGATCCATATCCATAAACGGCGATTTACCCGGTTTATCGAAGCGGGTGTTCGGGTACATCGGATCGTACCAGAACAGCACTTTACGCTGCTGCTCGGCCGCCGGAGCGGCAGCGTGGGGCGGGGAAAGCCGGGCGTACAGCGCCGCAGTAAGCGCGCCGCCAATCACCATGCTGCCGAGGATCAGCGCCGTATTTTTCAGTGTCAGGGATGCCATGTGTCGTCCATTTAGTCGTTGAGGGGCTTACCGTCGCCGGGCCATTAGTGGGCGCGAATATCCTGCAGCAGCGACAGGTTGCCCTGCTGAACGAAGGTGAAGTCCACGCTGTCGCCATTCTTCACATTGTTGAGCTGCGTCTGCGGGGTGATGGTGAAGCGCATGGTCATCGGCGGCCAGTTCACCGCCGGGATGGCTTCGTGGGCGATGGTGATTTTTTTGCTATCCATATCAATAGCTTTAATGACCCCTTTGCCGCTGATGCTTTGCGTCTGCGTGACGGCGGGTTGTTCGTGCATCGCCATGCCGGCGTGCGGGTCGGCGGCCTGGACGGCGAACACCGCGCCAGAAATCAGAGTGAACAGGGCGACTTTAGAGAGTGAATTCATGATCGGGACTCCTTGGGTTATTCCATCCAGCCGCCGCCGAGGGCGGTGAACAGGGTGATTTCATTTGCCTGACGGGAATAGTTGAGTTCCAGCAGGGTTTGTCGGGTGGTAAAAATGTCGCGCTGGGCGCTCAGGACTTCGATGTAGCTGACCGCGCCGTGACGATAGAGCGCAGTAGCGCGCTGCAGGGTGATATTTAGTGAAGCGAGATAGCGCTCCTGGGCGGCAATCTGATCGGCCAGGCTTTGGCGCAGGGCCAGCGCGTCGGCCACCTCTTTAAAGGCGGACTGTATTTTTTGTTCATAGTTGACCACCTGCTGCTGCTGGCGGATCTCCGCCAGATCGAGGTTGGCCTGATTACGCCCGGCGTTGAAAATCGGCAGTTCGATTTTTGGGATAAAGTTCCACATCGCGCTGCCGGCGTTAAACAGGCTGGAGAGCTCGCTGCTGCTGCCGGAGAGCGAGCTGGTCAGGGTGATCGCCGGGAAGAAGGCCGCCCGCGCGGCGCCGATATTGGCGTTGGCCGCCAACAGGCTGTGTTCGGCCTCTAAAATATCCGGCCGCTGCAACAGGATCGCTGAGGAGAGCGATGGCGGCAGGGTTACGCCTTTCAGGTCCACCGCGCTGCTGGCGCTATCGTCCGGCAGATGCTGGTAGCTGCCGAGCAGCAGTTGCAGGGCGTTATTGGCCTGCTCCAGCTGGCCCTGACGTTTGGCGATATCGGCGCGGGTGCTTTCGATCATCCCGCGCGCCTGCTCCAGCGCCAGCACGGTGGTGCTTCCGGTCAGCAGCTGTTTTTCAACGAAGGCGTAAGACTGCTGATAGTTCTGTAAGGTGTCGTTGGCCACCTGCAACTGCGCTGCCGCCAGCCGCTGGTTGAAGTAGCTTTGTGAAACGTTAGCAATCAACAGGATATGCACCGCACGCCGGGCCTCTTCGCTGGCGAAGAAGTTCTGCCGGTCGGCCTCGCTGAGGTTTTTCAACCGGCCAAAGAAGTCGAGGTCATAGCTGAGATTCAGGCCGGCGGCATAATCGCTGCTGGTGGTGGTGTCGCCTTTAAGCTTGCCGCCATAGGTGGTGCTGCCGTCACCGTTCAATTGCGGGTAGCGGTCGGCGTCGGTAACCCGGTACTGGGCGCGGGCTTCCTGCACTTTCAGCGTCGCCATCCGCAGATCGCGGTTGTTGGCCAGCGCGGTGCTAATCAGGCTTTTCACCTGCGGGTCGACGAAAAAGGTGCGCCAGCCGGTCTCCTGATAGCCCGCTGTCGCAGTAACCAGCTTGTTCTGGCTGAGAGAGAACTGCTGCGGCACCGGCGCGGCGGGGCGCTGGTAGTCCGGAGCGAGCGACAGACAGCCGGTTAAGGCAAATATCACGCTGAGGGTAAGTAGCTGTATAGAACGCATGGCGGCAGACGGTTTCGACGATTTATCCATGGCAGCTACTTTACGTAGCGGGCTCTGTTCAGGGCGTGACAGGAAAATGACAAAGCTGTCATTTTCCTGATATTTCATTGCTATCCGGAGGCGCTCCTCTAAAATTGAATACCCGCACAGAACGCGCGTGAAGGAGCCTGCCGTGAAGATTTTGATTGTCGAAGATGAGAAGAAAACCGGAGAGTACCTGACCAAAGGGCTCACCGAGGCCGGCTTCGTCGTCGACCTGGCCGATAACGGCCTTAACGGCTATCACCTGGCAATGACCAGCGATTACGATCTGCTGATCCTCGACATCATGCTGCCGGATGTGAACGGCTGGGATATCGTCCGCATGCTGCGGGCTGCCAATAAAAGGATGCCGATCCTGCTGCTCACCGCGCTTGGCACTATCGAGCATCGGGTGAAGGGGCTGGAGCTGGGCGCCGACGACTATCTGGTGAAGCCATTTGCTTTTGCGGAGCTGCTGGCGCGAGTGCGGACCCTGCTGCGCCGTGGAGCGGCGGTCATCGTCGAAAGCCAGTTTCAGGCGGCGGATCTCAGCGTCGATTTGGTCAGCCGCAAGGTGACGCGCGGCGCGACGCGTATCACCCTGACCAGTAAGGAATTCACTCTGCTGGAGTTCTTCCTGCGCCATCAGGGCGAGGTGCTGCCGCGTTCGTTAATTGCCTCGCAGGTCTGGGATATGAATTTCGACAGCGACACTAACGCCATCGACGTGGCGGTGAAGCGGCTGCGCGCCAAAATCGATAACGACTTCGAGCCGAAGCTTATCCAGACCGTGCGCGGCGTCGGCTATATGCTTGAGGTGCCGGATGGCCGCTAAGCGCCCCTTTTCCCTGGCCACCCGGCTGACCTTCTTTATCAGCCTCGCCACCATCATCGCTTTCTTTGCCTTCACCTGGATCATGATCCATTCGGTGAAGGCCCACTTTGAAGAGCGCGACGTTCACGATCTCAGGCAGCTCAGCACCACCCTGGATACGGTCCTCGACCACGCTGACTACCCGCAGGCGCGGCGGTTGGAGATCGTGAGGAATATCATTGCGGGTTACGCCAACGTCTTTATCTGTCTGGACGACGGCCAGGGCAATATTCTGTTTCAGTCGCCCGACGGGCCGGATCTCAGCCATATGCTGAGTACGCCGGGGCTGGCGATGCAGCTGCGCGACGGGAATGTGATTTCATGGACTGACCCGCAGCCGCGAAAGATGGTTCATGATAATCATCCAATGGAGACCCGCGCCTGGCGGCTGATCATGCTGCCGCTGGGCAAGCAGGCGGACGGCAAACCGGCGTACCACCTGCTAATGGCCTTATCCATCGATTTTCACCTGCACTATATTAATGAGCTGAAAGCGAAGCTGATTTCCGCGGCGACGATAATCAGTTTGCTGATCATCGCCATCGTGCTGTTTGTGGTCTATCAGGGGCATAAGCCCATCCGCCAGATCAGTCGCCAGATCCAGAATATTACCTCGCGGGATCTCGACGTGCGCCTTGACCCGCAGGCCGTGCCTATCGAGCTGGAGCGGCTGGCGCTGTCGTTTAACCATATGCTGGAGCGCATAGAGGATGTCTTTACCCGCCAGTCCAACTTCTCCGCCGATATCGCCCATGAAATCCGCACGCCGATTACTAACCTGGTGACGCAAACTGAAATCGCCTTAAGCCAGAGCCGCAGCCAGCAGGAGCTGGAAGAGGTGCTCTATTCCAATCTTGAAGAGTTCTCGCGGATGTCGCGGATGGTCAGCGATATGCTGTTCCTCGCCCAGGCGGATAATAACCAACTGATCCCCGAACAACGGGCGCTGGATCTGGCCGAGGAAGTGCATAAGGTGTTTGAGTTCTTTGAAGCGTGGGCGGAAGAGAAGGCGGTGGCGCTGCGCTTTGTCGGTAGCCACTGCCGGGTGACGGGCGATCCGCTGATGCTGCGGCGAGCGATCAGCAACCTGCTGTCGAATGCGATCCGCTACACGCCGGCCGGCCAGGCGGTGACCATCCAGTTGAGCGAAAGCGCCGAGACGATCCGTCTGGTGGTGGAGAATCCCGGTACGCCGATTGCCGCCGAGCATCTGCCGCGGCTGTTTGACCGTTTCTATCGCGTCGACCCCTCGCGTCAGCGCAAAGGCGAGGGCAGCGGTATCGGCCTGGCGATTGTGAAATCCATCGTCAGCGCCCACCACGGCAGCGTAGCGGTGCAGTCCGATCTGCGCTCTACGCGTTTTATTATCGTGCTGCCGAAATAGACGCAATAACGGCTGAAAGTCAGCAGGCAGCGCCAGGCGGCCGCCCGCAGTATTGCCGCTCTCTTACTCTTCGAAGTACCAGTAGCCCTGATTAATCAGCCGCGTCAGTTCGCTCACGAACGCCGGATTCTGCAGGCCGCTGCCGAGCTCTTCCTGACCTAATGAGGTATAGCGGCACAGCGCATCCAGCGCTTTGGCATCGGTAGTGTCCAGCTGTTCGCTATGCACGAAGAAGCTGTCGCCGATATGCAGAACGCGCAGGCCGCTCAGGCGGGAGAGCTTTTCGCCGCCCAGCAGCGCATCGACCACTTCCTCTTCTTCATACGGTGGTTCCGCCGGCGCAATATCCAGCTCGTGACGCGGGGTGGTGACGAAACTGCCGAACCACTGCTTGAAGTCTTCCGGCTGGCGAATCATGTCGATCATCATGGTGCGCAGACGTTCGAGTTCATACTCCTCCACCCGGCCCGGATGCTCGCGGCAGGTGAGGTCCGGATCGCTGTAGTGTTCGCCGCCAAGATCGTTCTCCAGCACATAGTCGGCGAAGCTGCTGATCAGGTCGCGACCGTTTGGCCCGCGGAAGCCGACGGAGTAGTTCAGCGCGGTTTCGTGGGTCACGCCATCGTGCGGGAATCCTGGTGGAATATAGAGGATATCGCCCGGCTGCAGATCTTCATCAATGATCGGCGGGAACGGATCGACGTGCAGCAGTGCCGGATGCGGGCAGAACTGACGCATCGGCAGCTTATCGCCCACGCGCCAGCGGCGGCTGCCCATGCCCTGAATAATAAAGACGTCATACTGATCGATATGCGGGCCGACGCCGCCGCCGGGGACGGAGAAGGAGATCATCAGGTCGTCCAGACGCCAGTCCGGCAGTACGCGGAACGGGCGCACCAGCTCGGCGGCGGGCATATGCCAGTGGTTTACCGCCTGGGCCAGCAGCGACCAGCCGGTTTCGCCCAGCCCGTCAAAATGTTCAAAAGGACCATTGCTGGCCTGCCATTTGCCGTTGGTCAGGCTGACCAGTCGGCTGTCGACTTCCGGCTCCATGGCTAATCCGGCCAGCTCGTCCGGGGTAATCGGGTCGACGAAGTCCGGAAACGCGTTTTTTAATACCACCGGCTGTTTTTGCCAGTACTTCTCTAAAAACTCGGGCCAGTTAATGTTGAGTTGATAAGCCATCGATTATTACCAGTAAGAAGAAACGGGCCTGATTATAGAAATGAGGGCCGGGCGGGCGCATTGTCGTGGGTCAAGAGTGGTGCTTAATTCACCATCGGCGCGATAATGGCGTTGGGTAAGAGAGAAAAATCACATTTTTGCCAAAAAACGATCTTAGCGTAAACGGCGCTGCAGGCCGCATGAACACTGGGATGGCGCCTTGAATGGTAAGAAGATGAATAAGCGAAAAGTTCAAATAATGAGCGGTCGATAAGATTTTTCTATTTTAACGCTTGCTACTTCCGGCGAACTCCCTATAATGCGCTCCCACTGACACGGCAGATGTGAATCACTTCACACAAACAG
>ENA-OWPP01002414-OWPP01002414.1-human-gut-metagenome-genome-assembly--contig:-NODE-2414-length-12867-cov-3.528333_pt1 | contig 12867 bp, 13 predicted proteins | sample MGYA00248265_ERZ651848 | MGnify/ENA primary metagenome ERZ651848 (study PRJEB26924, sample SAMEA4378233) | human gut metagenome | biome: human gut; feature: human-associated habitat; material: faeces... | reverse complement strand
ATGAAAAGAAGATTGCAATCCTCGATACCTCCGCTGCCTGTCATATGCCGGATGTGCTGGAAATGCCGTACCGCCCGCCGCTTAAAGACTCATATCTGCCGGGAGAAGAGACATATACCTATCGTCTGGCAGGGCCAACGTGCCTTGCAGGAGATGTGATCGGAGATTATTCTTTCTGTCATCCGCTTGAGCCAGGAGAACGGCTGGAGTTTCAGGATATGGCGATCTACACGATGGTAAAGAATAATACATTCAACGGCATGAAACTTCCGGATATTGTACTGGAAGAAGCTGGAGACTGTCAGATTATCCGAAGCTTTGGCTATGAGGAATTTAAACGCCGTCTGTAAGAAAACATATAACGATTCAGCCATTGAGCTCAGATTCGCGGCTTGCGCTGCTGTTACTTTTGTATTATAGTGAGAATTAGAACTGACAGGGGGATGCAGGAATGACAGAGCAAAAGATCGATAAACGGGTTGCCAGGACAAAGACAAGGCTGAAAGAGGGACTTGCGGACCTGATGACCAGAAAAAGTATACAGGAGATTACGGTAAAGGAGCTGGTGGAGTATGTTCATATTAACCGTTCAACCTTTTACCTGCATTATTCCGATATTTCCAATATGCTGGAAAATGTGAAGCGGGAGCTCATCGAGGAGATTGCCGAGGTCATGTCCGCCGTGTCGTTGGGGCATCTCGATGCGCCGTGCATCCTGTACAACCTCGGGGGCTACTACAACGATCTTAAGTCGCTGCTCGGGCGCATGATCGACAAGGGCCTATCGAGCCCGCAGCGCCAGACCGGCATCTACTTTGCCGACGACCTGCGTCAAATCGCATCGATTATCGGCGCCTAAGCCTTAGGCTCATCGCTCGTGCGGCACCCAACGGCACCGTTCGCGGCGTAGATGGTTAGCCCGCCCGAGGCCTGCTCGTCCTACAATAAAACGTATCTTTGTCGATTTGACCACGGGAGGTCCCGATGGATACCCTTGCAAAACCCAAAAACCGTGCGCTGTTCTTAGTGAGCGTGGCTGCGACCGGTGCGTTTGCGGGCACCGCGGTCTGGCTGTTCTTCTTTGCGATGGAGCGCGGTATCGACTATCTATGGACCGAGATCCCGCATATGCTGGGCGTCGCTTCACCCGAGCTCGCGAGCGGCCCGTTCGGGTTTTTGCCGTATCCGTTTTTCGTCTGCCTGCTGGGCGGCCTGCTGATCGGCCTGTACGAAAAGATGACGGGCACCAAGACCGATGACCTCAACCAGGTAATGGCCAAGGTTAAGCAAGACGGTCGCTATCCGTACGACAACCTGGGCAAGCTTTCGCTCGCGGCGTTGCTGCCGCTGCTGTTTGGCGGAAGCATTGGACCGGAGGCCGGCCTGACCGGCGTTATCGCGGGTCTGTGCAGCTGGGTCGGCGACCGCATGCGTCGCTTTGGAGCTGAGTTTAGGGAGCTCACGCTGCTGGGCACCCAGGCTGCTCTGACGGCACTCTTTACCGCGCCCGTGTTTGGCTTTGTGGCGCCGCTCGCCGGAAGTGCTGACGGTCAGGGTGCCAACGAAGACGAGGATTCCGCCTCCGACGAGATCACCATCAAGCTGCCCAAGGCGCAAAAGACCGTGGTCTACGGCATCGCGATTGCCGGCGGTCTGGGTACCTACCTGCTGCTCGGCCAGCTTATGGGCGGCGGCATGGGCATGACCAGGTTCGAGTCCGCTCAGGTGGGCAACCTGGAACTTGTCTGGCTCATTCCGCTGGCGTTGGTCGGCACCGTATGCGGCTGGCTGTACTTTGTCTCTGAGCACGCGAGCGAAACGTTTGCCCGGGCCATAGGAGAGCGTCCTGTCGTTAAGGCAATGCTGGCCGGTCTGGTACTTGCCGCCTGCGGTACGGCTCTGCCCTACACCATGTTTGCCGGCGAGACCCAAGCCGACGTGCTCATGGAGACCTATCTGACCATTCCCGCCGGCGTGCTTATCGCGACCGGTCTTGTTAAGGCCATGCTGACGCCCGCCCTCATCAACCTTGGTTGGCGTGGCGGCCACTTCTTCCCGGTTATCTTCTCGGGTGTGAGCCTGGGCTATGGTCTTGCCATCCTCACCGGCGCCGATCCGGTCTTTTGCGTCGCCGTCTGCACCGCCTCGACGATGGGCGTCGTTATGCGTCAGCCGGTCATGGTTGTGGGCCTGCTGCTCATGTGCTTCCCGCTCAAGGGTATCGTCTGCATGATCATCGCCGCCGTCATCGCGGCGGGCATTCCGCTGCCCAAGCCGCTGCGCAAGTAGCACGGTAGCGCGCGGGCAATACAAACATCTCAAGCCCGGTGTGGGCGCTGTGTCACGGATTTGCGGGTGGACTGAATCTCGCCTGACACCGACGCTACTTCCAAATCGCGAGCGCGGCGGTGCCCAGCACGATGAGGAAAAGGCCGATGGCGCTTCGATGCGACAGCTTTTCGTTGAAGGCCAGTCGTGCGAACAGCACCGATACGACAATCGATAGTTTGTCGATTTGCACGACGACGCTCACCTGGCCTGCAGCGATGGCGTAGTAGTACAGCAGCCACGACGCGCCGGTCGCAATGCCCGATGCCGCAAGAAATGCGAGTTCGCGCGGGTCAATGCGCGCGACCTGCTCCAGCTTTCCCTTGGCAGCCACGATTGCCCATGCCATAACAAGTACCACACAGGTGCGGATTGCCGTGGCCAGGTTTGACTCGACACCTTCGATGCCGATCTTGGCGAGGACGGAGGTGAGTGCCGCGAACACGGCGGCGCCGAGGGCGTAAGCGAGCCAGGCTCGGTCTTGCTTTTGCTCTGCGCCGACGGACTGCTTTTTCTCGATCATCAAAAACGTGCCGAGCGTGATAACTGCGGTTCCCACGAGCTTGACCGCCAGGTTGCCTGTCTCACCAAAAAGCACTATGGCGATCAGCACGGCGAGCACGGTGCTCATCTTGTCGACGGGTACAACCTTGTTGACGTCTCCGATGCTGAGCGCCTTAAAGTAACAGATCCACGAGGCGCCGGTGGCGAGTCCCGAGAGGGTGAGGAATAGCCAGGCTTTGGCGGGAATGGCGCCGATTGCTCCGATGGATCCAGAAATGCCCGCCATTGCCCAGGCAAATACGAGCACCACGCAAGTACGGATGGCGGTTGCAACGTCGGAGTCGGTGTGCCTGATGCCGCATTTGGCCAAAATGGATGTGATGCCGGCAAAGAAAGCTGATGCAAATGCTGCTGTAACCCACGACACGGGTTGAGCGCCTCCTCATAAAAGACCGCGCCAGATCTGCGGCGCATGCCCGATGATACCGCGCTTGCCTACAGGTCGCGTGCTCGATAGACCTTGGTACTGATGGCGCAACTCAGTGCAAAGAGCACGAGGGCCAGTACGGCAATTCCTGCGCACAGGCAGCCGAGGACGGCGGGATCGGGATTCGCCCCAGCAATCGACATGAGCCAGTTGCTGATGGGGTTGGAGGAGCTCAGTGTGGCCATGGCAAGGCATCCGAGCAGGGCAAACAGGCCGACGGAAAGGCGCAGCGCCTCCATGTGTCCAAATCGAAAGAACAGCGGCTGTGCCAGAAACACCATCATGAGGGAGATGAGCATCGATGCGGCGGAGGCTATCGTGGTCTCAAAGACGATCTGTCCCGTCGAGGGCATGCCCATGTGATCGAAGAACGGAAAGGTGATGATGCTCAAAAGCGCGGCGGCGCAGGTCATAACGGCCGAGAAGGCAATGATGCTCAGGTAGCGTGCACAGATGATGTCTTTGCGCGAGATGGGCAGCGTCGCCCGATAACGCTCCCATCCGTTTTGATTGTCGAAGCCGGCCAGCGAACTCATGACCATGATGGGCGACATGGCACTGACCGCGCAGGCGCCGGCGCTCATACCGGAATCGCCATCCGATGCGTTGGCGAGGGCCAGTACGACGAAGATGAACAGGCCGACGCCCGCGATGCTCGGGGCGAGCGTGCGAACGATGGCGAGCTCGGACATAAAGGCGCGTTTCATTTCGAAGCCCCTTTCAGCATGAGGCGAAGATAGTCATCAATGGTTGCCCGATCGCAGGGAATCTCTGGAAAGGCCTCGAGCGTTTCGCGACGGTCGGGCACAAGCACGTCCACGCTGTAGGCGTGGTGGGCGGCGCGGGCGTCTTCGACGCAAGCCATAAGCTCGGCGGCCTGTGCCTGAGTGCAGTGAGCGATGCCAGCACGGTCAGTAATGTCCTCGCGCGGCAGGTCAAACACAATCGAGCCGTTATCGATGCAGATGACGCGGTCGGCGGTGTGATCGAGGTCGGACGTAATGTGGCTCGAGAGCAGCACGCTGCGCTGGCCGTCGGCGACAAAGGCAAGCAGCTCGTCGAGCAGTTCCTCGCGCGCCATGGGATCAAGGCCTGCGGTGGCTTCGTCCAAAACGAGCAGCTTGGCATTGTGACTGAGTGCGCAGGCAAGCTGCAACTTCATGCCCATGCCGCGGGAGAGGTCCTTGACCTTCGTCTTGGGATCGAGGCCAAATCGGTCGATGAATCCGGCGAACGTTTCGCAGCTCCACGTGGGGTACGCCGGGCCTACGAGCCTCTCGACCTGGCCCACCTTGAGCGTGGAGGGGAAGGGGCATGTGTCCAGGACAAGGCCGACGCGGGAGCGCAGGTGGCGCTGTGCCTCGTCGGGCGCGTTGGCGTCGCAGCGCTGTCCAAGCAGATGCGCCTCGCCGGCATCGAGCTTTATAAGCCCGAGCGCGGCGCGAATGGTCGTCGTCTTGCCGGCGCCATTTGCGCCCACAAAGCCAACGATCTGGCCGGGCTCCACGGCAAGTGTGACGTCTCGCAGTGAAAAACGGTCGCTCACACGGCGTGAGATGCCTTTGAGTTCTAGAAGGTTTTGCATGGTATAGCCTTTCTTGCAGATGGCTACTGCATGGTTTCGGGGGCTATCAGGTCGAGCATCTCGTGCAGCTTGTCGCGCGTAACGCCCAGGGCTTCGGCTTGGCTCGCCGCTTTCGCAAGCAGTTCTTCGATATGGCAGAGCTGGTTTTCGCGCAAGAGCTCCTGGTTGCCCTCGGCGACAAAACAGCCCTTGCCCTGCACGGTGCAGATAAACCCGAGCTGCTCCAGGTCGGCGTAGGCGCGCTTGGTGGTGATGACGCTCACGCCAAGATCGCTCGCGAGCGCGCGGATGCTGGGGAGTTTGGCTCCCGCAGTGAGTGTGCCCGAAAGGATCTGAGCTTTGACCTGTGAGGATATCTGTTCGTAGATAGGCTTATCGCTCGAATCGGATAGGATGATGTCCACAGCGGCTCCTTAGCTGTTGGGTTACACGTGTATATAACCGGTAAGCACAGTATATATACACTATGCACAGTTATGCAAGAGCTAAATGTGGAATAGCCCATCGGCGCCGCGCTTGCTCCAAAACAATCTCAATCTGTAACACCTGGGTCCGTTTTGGGTCGCCTGCTGTTACAGATCGAGATCTTATTTGCCCGCTTGCCTATTTGTCTCAGTCTGTAACAGTAAGAGTCGATTTGCGCGGCTAGATGTTACAGATTGAGACATTGGCTCCCTGCCTTCCTGTTTATCTCGATTTGTAACAGCTAGACCCAATTTGGGCGGTCAGATGTTACAAATCGAGATTGTGCCGGCGGGCCTGCCGGTTTGTCTTGATCTGTAACAGGTAGAGGCTCAAAACCCGTCTTACTGTTACAGATCGAGACAGTCCTTGAGGCGACTGCCAGGTGCACAGCGAGCTTGGCTAATGAATTTGTCCTGATAGGTGCCCTATGGCGGGATTTCGCGGCTACAATGGTGCGGTTACAACGACGTAATGCACTCAATGCAAGAAAGGATCCGCATGGCAAGCCTGTCGGATGAAATCTCGTCGCGCCGCACGTTCGCGATTATCAGCCACCCGGACGCCGGTAAGACCACGCTTACCGAGAAGCTGCTGCTCTATACCGGCAGCATCCAGACTGCCGGCTCGGTCAAGGGCAAGAGCTCGGCCAAGCATGCCGTCTCGGACTGGATGGACATCGAGAAGGAGCGCGGTATTTCCGTTACCTCCTCGGTGCTGCAGTTCACCTACAACGGCGCCTGCGTCAACATCCTCGATACCCCCGGCCACCAGGACTTCTCGGAGGATACCTACCGTACCCTTATGGCCGCCGACGCCGCAGTCATGGTCATCGACGGCGCTAAGGGCGTCGAGGCCCAGACCAAAAAGCTCTTTAAGGTCTGTACGCTGCGCCATATTCCCATCTTTACCTTTGTGAACAAGCTCGACCACGAGGCTCGCGATCCGTTTGAGCTCATGGAAGAGATCGAGAACGTCCTGGGTATCAATACGTATCCCATGAACTGGCCGATCGGCAGCGGGCGCAACTTCCGCGGCGTGTTCGATCGTCAGACCCGTCGCGTCATTGCCTTTGAGGGCGACGGCCACGCCAACGCCACCAAGAAGGTCGCCGAGGTCGAGGCCGAGCTGGGCGATCCGGCCATGGACGAGCTTATTGGCGAGGAGAACCACAAGAACCTGATGGACGACATCGAGCTGCTCGATGGCGCCGGTGACGAGCTCGACCTGGATGCCGTGGCCTGCGGCAAGCTGAGCCCGGCGTTCTTTGGCTCGGCACTCACCAACTTTGGTGTGGAGCCCTTCCTTAAAGAGTTCCTGCGTCTGGCCCCGACGCCGCGCGCCTATACCGATACACTCACCAGCGAGCCGGTCGCGCCCGCCGAGAACGACTTTAGCGGCTTCGTGTTTAAGATCCAGGCCAACATGGACAAGAACCATCGCGATCGCATTGCCTTTGTGCGCATTTGCTCGGGCAAGTTCGAGCGCGGCATGGATGCCTTCCATGTGCAGGGCAACCGCAAGCTCAAGCTGGCTACGGGCACCTCGATGATGGCCGACGATCGCGCCATCGTGGACGAGGCGTACGCCGGCGACATCGTGGGCCTGTTCGATCCCGGTATCTTTAGCATCGGCGACACCGTGTGCTCCGGCAAGCGCCACGTGCAGTATCCGCAGATCCCGACGTTTGCCCCCGAGATGTTTGCCCGCATTACGCAGGTCGACACGCTCAAGCGCAAGCAGTTTGTGAAGGGCATGGAGGAGCTTGCCCAGGAGGGCGCCATCCAGATCTTCCGCGAGCTGGGTGCCGGCATGGAGAGCGTCATCGTGGGCGTGGTCGGCGTGCTGCAGTTTGAGGTACTCGAGCGCCGCCTCAAGGCTGAGTACCGTGTCGAGGTTCGTCGCCAGCCGCTGCCCTATACGGACATTCGCTGGATCCAAAACGACTCCGACACCATCGATATCCCGGGTCTTTCGCTCACGCGCGACACGCTGCGTGTCGAGGACATGCGCGGCGGCAAGCTGCTGCTGTTCACGAGTCCGTGGAATGTTGACTGGGCGACCGACCACAACCCCGACCTTGTCCTGTCGGAGTTTGGCAACGTAACGTTTTAGTGCACCGGCGCGGTGGCCCTGCGGGGCTGCCGCACCGTTTGCTTGCCTGCCGCCGCGTGAGCGGCTATCATACCCACCGTCGCCTCAAGACCGTGGCGGCCGAGCAGTTCGGGTCCGATATCCTGCTCGTTAAACCTAAAACCAAAGGAGTACATAATGATCAAGAAGGTCATGGAGGACTACAAGGTCCTGTTGCGGAGCATTCCCGCGGCAACGGTTTCGCTGTTTTTCGTGAGCGTCATCATGATGAACCTGCTGGCCAACAAAGAGCTTATCAGCCTACCGTATCTGGCACTCGATTGCGGCTTTGTGGTGAGCTGGGTCTCGTTTTTGTGCCAGGACATGATCTGCAAGCGTTTTGGCGCCAAGGCATCCATCAAAATCTCTATCCTCGCGCTGGCGGTCAACCTGGCCGTAAGCCTGTGCTTTTGGCTGTGCTCGCTCACGCCCGGCATGTGGGGCGCCTACTATGACACGGGCATGATCGAGGTCAACACCGCCCTTAACGCCACCATCGGCGGCACCTGGTACGTGGTGTTTGGATCTTCGCTCGCCATGCTCGTCTCTGCCGTCGTTAACTCCACGCTCAACCAGTCGCTCGGCCGTATGCTCAAAAAGAATAACTTTGCGAGCTTCGCCTTCCGCTCCTATGTGTCCACGGGTGTTGGCCAGTTTATCGACAACCTGGTCTTTGCCATTGTGGTGAGCCACACGTTCTTTGGCTGGACCTGGGTGCAGGTTCTTATGTGCTCGCTGACCGGCGCTGTTGCCGAGCTGCTGTGTGAGGTCTTCCTGAGCCCCGTGGGCTACAAGGTCGTGCGTGGCTGGGAGCGCGAGAATGTGGGCGCCGAGTACCTCGAGCGTCACGCAACCGCCTAAGGAGCAAGTATGCGGGTTTTGATCACGGGTGCCTCGGGCGGTATCGGAGCCGCGTGCGTGCAGCGTTTTTTGGACGAGGGCCACGAGGTCGTGGGCTTTGATTTGCTGCCGGCGGCAGTCGAGCACGAGCACTATCGCCATCTGATCGTCGATGTCCGCGAGCCGGACTCGTTTCCGGACGAGCTTGAACCCCAGGTGATCGTGAACGTTGCCGGCACGCAGGATTCGGCCGACGATATTGCCGCCAACCTGTGCAGCACCATCAACGTGACCGAGCGCTATGCCTTTGTGGGGGAGGGGCTTGCCGCCAAGCCGGCGCCGGCCATTACATCCGTGGTCAATGTGGGGTCGGCGAGCGGGCATACGGGATCGGAGTTTCCCGCCTATGCCGCCAGCAAGGGCGGCGTTATCGCCTACACCAAGAACCTTGCAAACCGCTTGGCGCCGCAGGCCATCGCCAACAGTGTGGACCCGGGCGGCGTCATCACGCCGCTCAACCGTTGCGTGATGGAAGACGAACACCTGTGGAACCAGATTATGGAGCTCACGCCGCTTAAGCGCTGGGCCACCGCCCAAGAGATCGCCGAGTGGATCTACTTTGTGGGCGTGACCAACCGGTTTATGACCGGGCAGAGCCTGCTGATCGATGGCGGAGAGGCCGGCCGCACCCAATTTATTTGGCCCGAATAGGAAACGCGCCCGATGGAAATCCGTCGGGCGCGTTTTTGATGTATCGATTTTTAGCCGAGGCAAGTCCAGTTGACGGGGGTCGAGCCGTGCTGTTCGAGTAGCCGATTGGCTGCCGAGAAGGGGCGCGACCCCATAAAAGCGGGGAGTTCTGCCGTGGCACGGTTGGCCGAAAGTGGCGAGGGGTGCGTGGAGGCCAGACAGAACTTGCCGCTTGCCTTGCCCGCGCCGGTCGCGGCGAGCTTGCCCTCAACCATCTGCTGGGCAAAGCGGCCCCATGCCAAAAAGACTACCGGCTGGGGCAGCTGACAGCAGCGTTCGATAACGTAGTCGGTGAGCGCGCTCCAGCCCAGCTTGGCGTGCGAGTTCGCGGCATGCTCGCGCACGGTGAGCGTAGTGTTGAGGAGCAATACGCCCTGCTGTGCCCATGGCGTTAGATCTCCCGTGGCGGGAACGGGGCAGCCCAGGTCGGCATTGAGCTCCTTATAGATGTTGCGCAGGCTCGGCGGCAGCTTGGTTTGCGTCGCGGGGACCGAGAACGAAAGCCCCATGGCCTGGTTGGGTCCGTGATAGGGGTCTTGACCCAAGATGACAACTTTGGCTTGGTCTGCCGGCGTGTAGACGAGGGCATTGAGGATGTCGTCTTGTGCCGGGTAGATGGTTTGCTCGGCACGCAAAAGGGCGATGCGCTCGAGCAGCTGGTTCGTAGTGTCACGTACCGGCTGCGGCGCATCGCCCAACCAAGTTGCTATGTTGCGGTTGCGGGTCGCGGTGTCCATGGGGCTCCTTTATGGCAGATGCTCTGTTGGCATCTATTGTAAAGGCACACCGGAAACCTTTATGCCGCGGCTGCATAAGGAGTGGGGACTACGAGACGCGCTCGGGCGCTCCTGCCATACGGGCCTGTCCATGTTCACGGAGGCGCGGAAGCTCGACGGTTGCCACCATGACGCCGGTGAGGATGAGGGCGGCGCCAAAGAAGGCGATGGGGCTCAGGACCTCGCCGACCAGGAAGAACGAGAAGACGGCAGAGCAGACCGGTTCGAGTGAGAAAGCGAAGCCGGTGGTCTCGGCGGGCACGTGGGGCTGCACGAGCGTCTGGGTGATAAAGCCATAGGCAGAGCAGATGAGTGCGAGGGCAACGACGACTACGACCTCGCCCGGCGTGCCGGGAAGCGTGAAACCGCCAAAGACGAATGCGGCGATGCCCGAGAACAGGCCGCCAAAGCCCAGCTGCCAAACGCCCAGAGCCAGCGGGTCGACATCTTCGACAAAGCGCTTCGCCACAATGATGTGGCCGGCATAGACAAAGGCCGAGAGCAACATGATGAGCGCGCCCGGGTTCAGGCTGGTGAAGTCGGCGCCCGAGAGCAGCAGCATGCCACAGGTGACGATGGCGGTGCCGACGAGAACTTTGCGCTCGGGGGCGCGGCGCAGCAGGGCGGCGTTGGCAAACGGCACGATTACGACCGTCAGGCTCTGCAAAAAGCCGGCGGTTGAGGCGGAGGTGAGGCTGGAACCCAGGCACATACAGGTGAGCTCGGTTGCCATGATGGCGCCGATGATGGCGGAGCGAACCATCACGTCACGGTTGATACGCAGCGCGTGCTTGTGGAAGAGCAGCAGACAGGCCACAAAGGCGATGATGCAGCGCAGCGCAACGATGCTCGTGGCGTTCATGCTATCCATGCCGATCTTCATGAGGGGGTACGAAAAGCCCCATGCGACGGGAACGGAAAATGAGAGCGCGATTGCTTTTTTGCGATCCATGGGACTCCTTTTGTTACAGAACGGTTTCGCAAAAAAGGATTCTGCTCCCAGATGTGGATGTAGTAAAGCGAATGTATCTTCAGTATGATTAAGAAATACTAATGTTGCTAGAAAAAGCGCTGGCAAAACGTTTTACGGCTGCATTGATGTGGAGGCACGATGGCATCGCGGTATCAGATTGTTTGTATGGTGGTCGATCGCGGCAGTCTTAAGGGTGCAGCCGATGAGCTGGGCTATACACAAAGCGCGGTGAGCCAGGCCGTCAAGGCGCTCGAGCGCGAGCTGGGCACCACGATTATCGAGCGCGGTAAGCAGGGCGTATCGCTTACGCGCGACGGCAAACAGTATCTGCCGTATCTGCGCCAGATTGTAACTGCCGAGGCCGAGCTTGAGGGCAAGCGTCAGGAGTTGCTGGGGCTTTCGTCGACTGACATTCGCATTGCGACGTTTACCAACGTGAGTCGTACCGTGCTGCCGCGCGTGATCCGCGACTTTGGGGCCCTGCACCCGGGCGTTCACTTTACGCTCAAGCAGGGCGATTACACGCGCAACGCCCAGTGGGTGCACGATGGCGTGGTTGACTTTTGCTTTACGGCACGCGGATTTACCGCGGGGCTCGAGAAGCGCGTGGTCTATCATGACGAGTTGGTAGCATTGTTGCCGGCCGCGCATCCGCTGGCGGCAAAGGAAAAGGTGACACTCGCCGACCTAGCGTCCGAGCCGTTTGTGCTGCTGGATGAGGGCGAACAGAGCCTGGTGCTCGATGCATTTGCGGCGCATGGGCTGTCACCGCACGTGACGAGCGAGGTGACCGACGACTACACCATCATGGCGATGGTGGAGGAGGGCCTAGGCGTGAGTATGCTGTATCGCCGTACCGTCGAGGGCATGCGGGCCGATATTCGCGTACGACCCATCGTGCATGCTCCTTCGCGTGACGTGGTTGCAGCCTGGCGCAGCTGGGACACCATGCCTGTCGCCACGAGGCACTTTATCGACTATATGAGCTCGCATATTGTCAATTAATGACTGGCGTGGCGTTGAGTGTGGTGATTAGCGGGCTGTCGCTTTGGCTTGCGTCAGACGGTAGGTGTGTGCCGGATGGCAGAGCAATACCGCCACGACCATAAAGAACGCCGTGGTGCCCAGGCTGATGGGGTAGACCATCATGATGTTCGCAAAGGTGCGGAAGTGCGGGAACACGCAGAATACCCAGTAGAAGCGGATGCCGCAGACACAGATCATGGTGATGAGGGCGGGCATGAGCGAGATGCCAAAGCCGCGCAGGTAGCCGGACATATTCTCGTAGAACATGCTAAAGGCGTATGCCGGGAAGATCGAGCACACACGGATATAGCCGATCGAGACGATGTTGGGGTCGCTGTTGAACAGCGCCAGGATCTCGCGCCCCAGACCGACGATGATGACGATGGTGGTGAGTGCGACGATACCGCCTTCGACCAGGCAGACCTTGAGCGTCTTGGTGCAGCGGTCGATCTGGCGAGCGCCGTGGTTTTGCCCCACAAAGGTGGTGCAGGCCTGGCTAAAGCTGTTGAGCAGGTTGTAGCACACGTACTCCAGGCTCATGGCAGCGCTGGATGCCGCCATGACCTCGGTGCCCAGGCTGTTGATGGCGGACTGGATGATGATGTTGGCGACGGCAAAGACGGCGCTTTGGATGCCGGCGGGCAGGCCGATCTTGACGATGCGCTTGAGGGCGACGGGGTCGATAGCCAGATCGCGCAGGGTGACGCGGACGACGGAATCGGTCTTGAGCAGACGGATAAAGAGCGTGACTGCGCTGACGGTATAGGCGATGGCGGTGGCGATAGCGACACCCGCGACGCCCCAGTGGAGCACGGGGACAAAGATGAGGTCCAGGCCAATGTTGAGGACGGTGGACACGGCAAGCGCCTGCAGCGGCATGCGGGTGATGCCGACGGAGCGGAAGATTGCGGCCTCAAAGTTGTAGAGCAAGATCGAGGGCATGCTGAGCAAAAAGACGCGTAGGTAGAGTGAGGCGAGTGGCATGGTCTCGGCGGGAACGTTG
>ENA-OWPP01002411-OWPP01002411.1-human-gut-metagenome-genome-assembly--contig:-NODE-2411-length-12878-cov-2.897606_pt1 | contig 12878 bp, 10 predicted proteins | sample MGYA00248265_ERZ651848 | MGnify/ENA primary metagenome ERZ651848 (study PRJEB26924, sample SAMEA4378233) | human gut metagenome | biome: human gut; feature: human-associated habitat; material: faeces... | reverse complement strand
ATGCCCCGCCCGAAACATGGTAGATCGCCACCGAATCGTTCTCGAGGATCTCGCCCAGAAGCTCGCAGCACTTGCGATAGATGTCGCGTGGGTTGAGCACGTCGAGCTCCTGTGTCACGGCAAAGATCTTGCCAAAGCTGTCGTGGCGACCCACGATCTGGCGCCTGTACGCGCACTTGTCCTCGATCGCATCGTGGTAGAGCTGCGTAAGGAACGTATTACGGTTGCGCACGAGCTCGTTTTGATCGCGCTCCGCCCTAATGGCTTCGCTGTTGCGCAGCTGCACATAGCCGCACACGGCACCCACGACAAAGTACGCAATAAACGGCAGCCAGTTGGACGGCTCGTAGAACAGACCCTGGAAGGTATAGCCGTACTGAGTAAAGTAGCTCGCCGCCAGGCCAATCGAAGCCAGCAGTGCTGCGACCAAGCCAAAGTCCAAGCCATACAGCGTGCCGATCATCACCACATAGAGCAGGCGATAATCGAGCACGTTGAGCTGGGCCGATTGGGAGAACAGGTGCTCCAGCACCTCGAACAGGACCCAGGCAACGCCCGTCTCCAGGCATTTAATAGGCAGCGCGCGCATTTGGATGCGGTCGATGGCGGCGCGCAAGGGGTTGACTTTCTTTGCGCGGCCAGCATCCCAACGCGCTTGAATGGTCGAAAGATCGCGCAGCAAGTCGTAGCGCTGAAACCAGCCATAGCGCACGCGAGCGACGTCGCTGACGGGCAGGACGTAACCAGCAGAATCGCCATAGGCAGCTGAAAGCCCTGGGAACAGCGCCTGAAGAGCCTCGCCCACTTCACCCGCCGTGTGATGGAAGGCATCGGCAACGTCGAGCGTCTCAAAGTTACCATCCCAGCTGTCGAAGATACGGCGCACCAGCACCGCAAGCTCCTCGGCACACAGCAGAGGAAACGCCGCATCCTCCGCGCCCTGTAGAGCGACCGATCCGGTTGAGCACGCGTCGAACAGCGGCACCAAAAACGGGTCCTCCAGCGCGGCAGACGCGGTATACAGGAAGGGCACGCGCAGGATCTTGGTCTGAACGCCCTCGCGAGCAGCGTAGTAGCGGCACAGGTCGTTGGCTGCGCGCGCGATAATGCCCTTGCCCGTTCGCCCCGCGGCATCGGCGGCACCCTCGGCACCTGCGGGCCCTGCTATATACAACAGCTGGATCCGGCGACCCATGCACGCGCGAAAGACCGAACGCAGCAGCTCGATATCGCCCACGCTATCGATATGCGGGGTAAGGTAATTAGAAAGGTAGACCACGCGGTCGAACTCATAGGCCTGCTCCAAGTGCTGGAGCAGCTCTTTCCACGAGGCATGGGGCGACGACTCGTCGCGGCGCGTGTCCTGCGCGGCTACAACCTGCACATGGTCCCCGGGGAACGCCTTGGCACAAAAGTCATCGTCAACATATGCGGTGTTGCCAACAACCAGCACTTCCATGGCGCACCCCTCCCCTAAAATCCACTTTTGTCATAGTCAAACATGCGTATTTTACGCTGTCAACACGAGCTGGAGCGCCTTTAAGGCTGTTTTAAGAACTTTTTTAGGGAATGTGGGAGTGGCAACTCGTCCGACCCAGGCTCATTGAGAGGCTGCTATTCGCTCTGAAAAGGCACATCGCAATCTGCTGACAGCTCTGCGGGGAGAATGCCAGGCGATGTACATTGCTCTCGCACGGAATAGTTGGATGAAAGAAACGGCAGTTCTTTGGAATAGCTGACGATAACCTGCGGAACGATCTTAATGCCCAAAGCAAGTTCGAACTTTGCAATCGTCTTTAGAGTCATATTAGGTTGAGAATTCAAGAGCTTAGAAAGCGACTGAAGGCTTATGCCCATACGATTTGCCAGCTCACTTTTACTCAATCCCAAACGTTTCATTTCGCGATGAACAATAAACTCAATATCTAGTGCATGTTCATAAGCGCGTGCTTCACTAGTTTCTGTCTCGGCGTAAAAATCAGATAGATCTACTTTATTCATTGTATTCTCCGTTTCGAAAGCCAAGTATAAAAGTCAACGCTCAGATTCCAGAAGCTGACGTGCTATTCTGGCCGATCATTGTTCGAGCGGTTAATTTCCGCTTAGGGTCTGACAACATTTTCTGGAATTGAGAGTTGTCGGGAGAAGCCATCAATTCCCAAAACGGTCGACCCTTGAGGTCTCTATATTCGACAAGATCATATCCTTCTGCCAAAGGACACCTCCCATTTCTAGATGAACTTGACTTATAGGTTAAGTTCATCCATTTAAATACATATAACGAGGTCCAGACAAGATTCCTCTGCCCCAATCGATAAACAAACCAGTCGAGCTTATGCAAAATCCGGAAGTGTGTGGCAAATTCTAGACACGTCAACCACACTGGATAGTGACAAAGCTTCTACCTGCGAGTTCTTTTCATGAAAAGGACGATGTGCTCGAGGGTTCCGAAATATGCCGCATACTTCCGTCGGTCATTTCCGGAAGTGCGGTGAAAAACCGAGATCGACAGACCAGACCCCCGTTTTAGCTTTCCGCGACCTGCGGTTTTGTTGCCGAAATTCTGTTTATGCTCGGAGGTTTCCGATTTTTCCCCGCACTTCCGAAAAGCACGCTTAAACCGTGCGTCCCGAAGCGGAAAACCGCCGGATATTTGTTTCTCCCCAAATGAGATCCTTGTTATGCCAGGCCGAATCTTATATCCAAACAAAAAAGCGGGCCGACGCATCAGCCCTCTTCAGGTGTCGCCCGAAGGCTTCCAGCGCAATTGATTTAATTCTAATCGATATCACTTGTTTGACCACGATCATGTCAATCAGTAGAAGCCGCCCATGCTTGATCATTCCATTGCCGGGATGGTGCTTGGCTAGTACGCCACACATTGCATACATGAAAAAAGGGCAACACTCTCAGTCTGAAAGCGTCACCCTTAAAGCTCCCAAAGAGCTTTTGTATTGCAGGAAGATACTCTACACCATCTTCCCTTGATTGGCAGGTCGAAACTGACACCATTGTGATTTCAAGCAGAAAGCGTTATATTAAGTATGCATTTGCACGTGGTGTTCGCACTATACGCTCAGATGCCATAGTTTACAAAGATGGCCTTCTTCATAGACGCTAGGTGGGACTACTCACTAGTAGCCGATATGTCGAAGGCCTTCTTGTACTTAAGGAAATCATACATTCTAATAAGCCGTTTCAGCTCGCTATTACCGTGGATTATCTTGCGATCGTCCGTGATGAGCGCCCTCAGATATTCAAGCAACTTATTTAGATCGATCTCGTCTTCTTCGAGTAGCACAAGCTTTTTAAATGCTTCCTCAAAGCCTTCGTTGGCTATAACAGACTGAACCGAGTGTCTAATACCCGAAAGATGATAGCTACCTTTTGCCTTTCGTAGGCTGTTGTTTAGAAAAGCATCTAAATCCTTCTTCTCATCTATTTCCTTTAGCATCCTTGGATTAAGAACTTCCCCTGAATACGCGCTTAAATACTTATACATGGGCAAACCACCCGAGTTAGAAGCAAGCAGCGAAGGAAGATATTCCTCGACGGCAAGCTTAGGAGCAACATGTTCGTCATCAAACACAACATCACGATATAAAAGTTCGGCTTTGACCATATGCCCGTGCCCTAAAGAGGCATTCGCAACACCGATACCCAGAACAAGATGTTGTCCCTCCGGAAGTCTTTCAAGGTCGCTAAAACTCGCTTCGACTACCAGTGAATCATTTGGCTCGCCCTTATCTGCCAAGGCGTAGATACTCCTGCGCAGCTCACGAATGATCCTGGGCGAGAAGGAGCATTTGGAATGTCCAATTGCTTCATACACTGCGCCAAAATCATTCGTCCTAATCGCGGTCATGCTTATCTCGCCAATACCCGGAAATGTAATCGAATGTGTCGAGGTTGCGTTTTCGCCCCTAGTTAGGAAAATAAAACGCTCTTTGAGCAATACAAGATTATTTGAACCGAGGCAGCGCGAAATCGACATGAGGATAGCTTGGATATCGGGGTCGTTAAGGGAATAGCCGATAAAAATAATTGGGTATTCCATAAAAATAGTTAGCAACTTGGCTGCCAAGTAATCCTGGGTTTCGGCGAGTTTTGCGTAATCTGCCTCCTCAAGAACCATAGATTCAGGATTATCCATAGACCCGTGGATCTTATAGATTTCACCCATTTCAAAAGTTCTGTGAAAGACAAGATCGTCCTGGCCTACAAAAACTTTAAACTCGGGAAACAGCGACTCCAGTAGACAGTCATAGTTGGTTGTAATGACTCCAGAAATACGCCGCCTGCCGACCTCTCTCAAGATATCAAGTTCATGCGTCATATGGTCAGGTTTGAACGAGGATAACCTCTCGGCCGCCATAATCTTTAAAACAGATTTGTGCTGACGAATGTCCTCTGCATGATCGTCTCTAAAAGAAGCGAAGCGAGGGTCCTCAAGAACAGCTATGCGCATATCCTTATCAAGCATCGTCGCGGCAGAGGGCAAAGCACCATAATCAGGATTATCTGGACAGCGAGCAAGGTAGGAATCGAGTCGAAAAGGATCATCAGAAAGACGGGAGCAGAGGTGCCTTAACAAGCCGTCCCAATCGTCGGTCCCCATATATCTACGGGAAAACCCCGAGCCAACGAATAAATAGGGGCTACGGCCCACCCCATTTATCAGACGGACAACGCTGTCTACAATGTCATCTCTTCCGACTTCCATCTAACGCCTCCAAACAAGTCTACTTCCATAAGTATAGAACATATGTTTGATTTTTGCTAGAATTGCAAGACTTCATCGAAGACAAAAGCTGCTCGACAATTGAAAATTCAAACCGCACAGGTGACCCAATATTCAGCAGTGCTCCGACGAGCAAATATTCATTTCGCGTCTCAGACAATCTAGCACAGCGGCATCAGTTAGAACGCCATGACTCTCTAGGAGTTCGATAAGTTGAGCGAAAGTCTAAAAATCTATCGCCAAAGTAACTCCTAAAATCAAAGAGCCGTTGCCGGCAACAACCGAACAACGACCCTCCTTTGTCATCGCCTCACTTAGAGTCAACGATGACTGTATCACTACCGACATAGTAACCTGTTTTCAACGCTATTGCGGAGCATGCAGAACTACATTCAATGTCCGGGCAAATCGATTGGCCTGATTCGGCACGTTAGTCATTATTCTCCCCATCAACAAAATCAGCAAAGGTCAGCTGTTCACATCTTTTCATCGGACGGTAATCTCTAACTTTAGTTATATGGCATGCGGCGGTTCGGACTTTTTGCGTCCTCAAATTAATGACCTCTTTAATGGTCATATCGACACGCATTAGGTCGCCACTATTTAAGCGATACTCACCATCTCGCACGCGTTCGAGAAAATCACGGTCGTCTATTTGAACCTTATTGTATGTTCGTTGCTCGTCCTCGTAGCCCGACTCAAATGTATATCCGGAAACATCTCCACCGTAGGAACCAAATAACGGTCGAACCCAGATATTGTGGGACGAATACTCAACCGTCTCTTCTTGCGTTGCCTTTAAAGCTTCTTCTTTATAGCTGTCAAAATAAGTCGCCTCGCTTGAAGAAAAAGAAATAGCATCCTCTGAAGCCTTACTACCGGCAATCTTAATCTCAATCTCCCTCGAAGGCCTCTTGAAAGATTTCATCGGACCAGTGATGACCTTAGAAAATTTCTCAGCGATTTCTGGGGACTGGACTAGCGCGTGGATCTCAACAGGAACAACGACTGCGTCCGAACCCTCTCCATATACGAAAGTTCCATTGTCAGTTGGCTTATATTTAGAGATATGTCCTTTAACTTTTTTAATTATGTGCGCTATAGCAAATAGAACCTCCACAAGACCGCCGGCATTATTAATTGCAGATATAGCGTCACTGTTTAACGCGTCAATCAATCCGGGCACACAATGGATCACGAATTCCGTAATAAAAGAGCCTTCTTTAAATGGGCGCACTTTTATAGACGTATTTTCTAAGGTGCCCGACTCTTTTGCGACCTCTTTTATCAGTCCGTCAAATTGGCTTAGGAACTTAGAAAGGTCCTTGGCGTCCAGGCCTTCTTCGGGATCTACATCGACAAAGCGATATACGAGCGTTTGATTTTTTGTAGAAGTGTCCATGTTGTCCTCATACCCTTATAAGATCATAGGTCCTATTTCCTGCGACCGAAGCGTTTTATTCGAAAGCGATCGAGCGCAAAATTAAACGAAATAATAAAAACCAACGTAAACGTATAGATAACAAATTGATATATTTCAGATACCGAATCAGGCAAATAGACCGCACAGAACGCTTCCGCGACAAGCACGGTAAGAAGCGTACACAACCCGATAAATACCATTCTTCCCACGTCAATGCGAAAGACATTCCGATACTTCCAAAGCAGAAAAACTGCGACACAATAAATAGCAAGAAGTGAGATTAAGCCTGGTATTAGATTCCAACAAAATAGAGAAAGAGCAACGGGAAACGTCCAAATGGCATTCCCCGACGCACCTGAATCCATAAACGTATAGCCTTTATCCCTCATTCCGTTTCTCTCCACGACAAGCTGGAGATGACTTCTCAATATCCATCCTGAAAATGATGCAAAATAGATAATGAACAATCGGTCGACAGACCACAAGGAATTATCCCCAAAGGCAAGCGTAAGGATGCGCGAGGCGACCGGAAGGGCCGCAGAGGTTAAAACCGTGATCAGGACATCGGAGGTTTCAAACCCACCGTCCCTGCCCTCTCGGGACTTGTTAACCATCAATCTCCCAACACAAATAGAAATCAGCATAAGCTCAAGCACCATACCACTTCACTGCGTATGGAAAATAGCAGGTCTAGGCATTGTTAAACACTTAAAGGGTAAAACCTACGGATGAAAGTTAGACAAGAAGAAACCCTTCGATCCTATTTGCAGAACGAATAAGACCGAAACGAAACCCCGCCCACAGAAAGAAGGCAGTCACCATGAAACGAGCCGACGAAGAACCTACACCGAAAGCAATTGAAGACGCTCTTACCCAAGACCCGCTTCACCGCAAGAGAGAAATCGAGGGCTTTCTAAAGATGCTCATTGCGGTTGAGCCTCCGTATACCTTTGTCATTGATGCACCTTGGGGCTCTGGCAAGACATTCTTTGTAAAGCAAGTTGCGAGAGTCCTGCAAATGGCAAATCCGGCTCTCGATATCAACCTGGAGACACTTAACGCGACGCTAGGAGAAACCGCAACAGAACTCCCCGCGACGCCATGTCTGCCCATTTATTTCAACGCATGGGAAGACGACCATTTCGAGAATCCGATCTTGCCCATATTGGCCTCCATCGCTAATGCCGCAGACGAACAGAGCGTCAAGGGGGGAAAGGATTTCGGCAAGGGGGTCATTGGCGCCATAGAAGCCGCCGCTTCCCTTATCGGATATGGCGGTGACATCAATGGTGTCATTGAAAATTTCAGCGGAACCGATTTTCTCGAACAGTACAAAAATGAGAAAGAACTTCGAGGCAAAATTGACGAACTCATTAAGACCAATCTTCCCGAGGTAGCCGACCGAGCCATCATCTTTATCGACGAACTCGACCGCTGCCGGCCCGAATTCGCAATAAAGGTACTCGAACAAACAAAAACGCTGTTTCAGCAAGACAACATCGTTGTAGTTTATTCGACCGACATTACGCAGCTTGCACATTCCCTCCAGGGCGTATATGGCCCAAGATTCGACGGCAGAAAATACCTCGAGCGCTTCTACGACAAACGTCTTGAGCTAAATCCGATAAAACCGGCTGATTACCTTCTGTATAAAGGAATCAATACAATGGATGGATATACCTTCATGGATATAACCATCGATTTGCTCGGCTACAAACAAGCCTCACTAAGAGCCTGCAACAGGCTTATCGACTCTATAACAAATCTATCTAGATACATTGCTAACCACTGGGAGCACTTTGGGAATGGAAGGGTTCAGCATTTCCCAGACCAGGGTCTGCTTCCTGTAGTAAACATTCTCGCTTACTATGACCCGCTCGCCTGGCACGAAATGAAGACCAGTACTGGATACGAAACTGTCTACGAACTTGCGAAACACAGCGATCACTTCATCCAATATCTTGATGAAGTGATTGAATCGGTATGGGGAGCCAATAAAGATGAGCTTCCCTATAAGCAGGATATTGAAAATAGACGCAAGCGTTTTGTAGAAGATCTATCCGCGTTGATATACGGCAACAATGACAGGGACCCGCGGGTCAAAGAACTGGGCAATAGTGAACTTAACAGAATGTCTTTCAATCAGCAGCTATATCAGCGTCTGGCACCGCCATTGTAGAGCACCGAAGATCCATCAAGTGGCCTTGTGCGCAGCTCCATGACGACTGCATCCAGGCCCAAAGTGATGGCGCTCGATCACTTCGTCCGGAAAGATACAACCATCGCGGATAGAGGCGCATAATACGACCTGCATCAACATGAGCGAAGCCAACATGCAACAGCGCTGCCAAGCCAGACGTTAGCAAATAGGCATTGGGGCCCATGTCGGCCACGGCGCCTAGGCTAATGCCACGGTGCTGCTTCGCAATATTCAACAGTGGCTAATTAAACAAACACCGCATCCTACCAAGACGCCAGTGCCCAAGCCGTTCTAGTCAAAGAGCAGCTTGGGCACACTCCATGAGACCATAGTAAGGGCCGCAACCGGACCTCGCGTCAGAAGCAGACACGCTCCATCCCACCGGCAATCACCCCTCCCCGTCCATGACCGTCCAGCTCACAGGCTCAATGCCCGGAAGAGACGTTAGGCAAGAGGGGCAGGCAACCTGATAGTTCCCGTAATTTGTTCTGCGCTGCATCGAAGCGGAGACGTATACCGCTTTGCGGGCGCGAGTGACGCCGACGTACAGCAGGCCTATTTCCTCAATAAGCCCATCTGGCATTTTCTTCGCATCAGCAATCTGGCAACCTCGCGCAGAACGTAAGCATATACCAGCATTTTCGCAACGAGAGCAAATCCCTCCAGGCCAATCGAAACGCGTAACGCCCGGAATGAAAACGGTGTCCCACTCGAGCCCCTTAGCGGAGTGAACGGTCATCATGGAGATGCCCACATCAAGGTAATCGGAGAAACGTCGCAGGGAGCCCTCGGAAAAGATACTAACGATATAGTCGAAGCGCTCCGAAGGTCCCATCGCGACGCAGTCATTTTTAAGGTGTTTCCGCAGCGCTCCTAGAAGCATGGCATAGGACCGCCCATACTCGAACCTCTTGGAGCCAGTCAGCAGTTCATCAGAGATGGAGTCGATTATTTTGTCCGCAGCAGACCGGCTGACGCCCTTTTCTCCAGACACTGCATCGGTAATCCTGGATAAAGCAAACGCATTGAATTCGATGAACCCCCGACTTGTATCCGAGAAGAGTCCGTTGAAGTAAGAGATACCTTCTTTAGCAAGCTCTTCCATAATGAGATCGGCAAGGGCACCACGCTTACGAACAAGAATCGCAATCCTCCCGCCACTGCTTTGAGCGAGCGCCGTAACCTTGGAAACGATGGCAGTCGCTTCGTCTTGCTGAGTAGAGCCAACAAATATGGGAAGTCGGGGCGTACCGCCGGCAATGGTGCCCTTCATGTTGGAGCGAATCGCAGCACCGAGCTCTCCGACGATAGATCTCCCAGAAAACCTATGGTTATACTCGAGTTCCAACGGCGTTAGACGCAGGTCGGTAGTGGCCTTTGCCTTTAAGCCTTCCATTGCACCAATAAAACCATAAACACGCTGAATGGGGTCGCCGAACATGCAGATCCCCGACTCATCAGAAATCAGACCCCTTAGGAAGACATAGCACAACGCGTTCGTGTCCTGCGCCTCGTCGACAAGCACGACAGGATATGCTGCCGACAGATAGGACCTTAACTTGGGAAAATGAGCGAGCAATTCAATTGCAAGGGAAATCATTGCGGAGTATGGCAAGAGACCGTTCGATGCAAACCTTTCCTTGATGATCCTATTAAAGGAAAACATCACACGCCTCAAGTCCATTTCCTGACCGTTTCTCATGAAGCGGAGGAAGTCGTCAACGGCATTCTTTTCATCCCAGGTCAGCCTGCCACCTCGCGAAACCAGCTCGCTAACGGCGCTGTTGTCATCAACCATAGAGAGCTCGCCAACGTTCACTGGGAGCGAGAGCGATTTCCAGTATCTGCGTAGCAGAGCCCAAGCAAAGCCGTGGAAGTTGGTCGCCATGACGCTGTCCTCAAAACGCTTGGCCACGGGACCAGGAAGTGCCGACATAGTGATGCCCAAATCCATACGCATCCTCCGCGCGGCGGCAATGCTAAAGGTCAGGGCCAAAATCCTTTTTGGCGGATGGACTTCGCCAGATGCCAGCAGCCAGCAAGCCCGCCCAGTCATCACCGTGGTCTTCCCGTAGCCTGCCGGCGCCTCCACGAACACCCTCTTTGATGGCGAGAAAATCGCGGAGCACTGCGATGCATCCCCACCACAGCGCGCCTCAATCTCGGCTCTAACACTATCCCGCAGGTCAGTCTGACTCATCAGCATTCGAGCCCCACGGCCTTGCGAATAATACTTTTGTAACATGTGGGAACGCCATTAGCACCAAGAGCCTCCGCGAGGGCGACGCCAGACACGACGCCCTTGTTCGATGAAAGCCATGCATACATAAGCGCACGTGATTTGGGCGTGTCTGCGAATAACCCGTCAAACTCCGATCCCCGGAAATCGTATTCAGGGTCCCGCAAGATAACGCCGTAGACAGCACAGGCGCTTTTCAAAGCTTTACTATTCCCCTTGATGCAAGTTGCCCTCTGAAAAGGATCAATCGACTCAAGAAGCGCAATAAACGCACCCTGGTTATCGCTAGCGAAGAACGAGTCAACGACCTCACCTTCGAAATCCCGTTCGGTTGTCGTTATATGGTCTTCAGAAGTTTCTTGCAGCTCATCCTCATCTCTGTCGACAATTGAATAATTTGGAATCTCGAACTTGCCCAGAAGTTCACAGAGTGGTTTAACGTTCTTTTTCCCGCCGGCCCTGATAGGCACAACTCCATAATCATCCAGATCCATCCCAAGGTTGCGAGCGAACACCGGAATGGCTCCAGACTCTGTCTGCCCCTCAAAAGCCAAAACCGACCGCGCGAAAAAGGCCTCTCGTATCGACTCAAAGTTCAGCATAAGATGCTTTTCAACCTTGTCGGACAGGTCAATATCCCTACCGCATATGACCTTCGGCGAATTTTCGCCCTGCCCGAATCGCACAATGTTCTTATAGCCGCGAGCCAGAATGTTAGGCGAATGCGTCACCATGATCAGCTGAGCTTTGATTGAATCAATTCCGAAATAGCCCTTTAGAAGAGCATTGAATCTATCATCCTTCCCTTCGCAAATCCTATGCAAGCTCTTCGAGAGACGCCTCTGCATATACGGGTGAAGGTGGGCTTCGGGTTCGTCATAAGCCAGAACGGCATGCAGCACGCGTCTGTCATCATCATCTGAGCAAAGGCTCTCTTGAAGGCGTTTAGGCGAAAGACGCATAATGCTCTCGATTATCGAGAGCGAGGCAATAGCGAGGTACTGCAAGCCTACCCCTGCCTTTTTAAAATGAACGCCCCTCTTGTCAAGCAAGGTAACCAAACTTCCAAGCGTTCCGCCATCCGATGAATCGACGCCAGGCCTCACACCATATGATGACAGGATCGGGACGTCGCCGACGATTTCGCCGAGATCTGCAACCAGACCTTCGAGCTCGCTCCCATCCAGAAAATCGGAGACCTCTTTACCCTCCTTATCTAGATAAAGAGCGATACCTTTGGAGAGAACTTTACCGACACCTCGGGTACCATCAAACGCCAGGTCTCCCCTATTAAAGGATGCAGTCGAGTACCTGAACATGTGAACGGATCGCATCAGAGAGGGTGGAATACTTTCTCCGCTCCCTTCGGCCTTAAATTCAATTCGAGAATCCGGGTCGTCAGCAAAAGCGCAGATGGTAATAGTGTTTCCGGTCGTAGGATCGATGTCGAGCCCCGTTATTCCGATCTCGTCCTCGTCAAACTTTAAAGTTACTAGAGCCCCTGCGGGCTTTTCAATGTCAGCGAAATCCTCTTCGCTAATCGTCGCTTGATTGAAAATTGTATTGAGCAAGTCAAGCACATTCGTTTTGCCGAGGTTGTTCTCGCCGACAATATAGCTCACGTCCTCGTCAAAACTAATCGACACTCCATCGAGATTCCGATAGTTCTCAATCCTCAGTTTAGAGATCCTCATGCGTCCTCCCGACCTTTATGGTTTTATGGCTTCCAACAATCTAACACGCCTCGTGTTGTACTGAACTTGAGGCACAGCCACTTCGAGCGGCTTGTAAATCATAAGAGTAGTCCTAAGAAGGTTGCTTGCATGCACCAAGCCGCCTCCTAAGGCTCCCTCCCCCCAACATTCCCCCAGAAAGTACGCTGATGTTGACTGGGGTTCCCGTAAAATAGACCGCAACAAAATATGTGCGGAGTGCTGGCCTGGAGCTGGCTTCGGACCCTATTGGCTGCTCACCGAGAGGCTCCGCTATGAAACGACCCCTTTACTACCTGCTCTGCGCGATGGCGTGCACGTCCATGGTCAGCGCGACGATGCCCATGGCAGCCATAGCGGAGGCGATTCAGTCTCAGGAGACCGCCGAGCAGCAGGCGCAATCCGATGCCACGAGCAGCGACACAGGCAAGGCTGAAGACTGCACCAACACAAATGCGACAGCAGATACCGTAGAGAACGGCACCGTAACATCCACCGACACCAGCGCAGCCAACACGGAAAGCGCTGACGGCACCCCCACCGCGACCGGCACCGCCGCCACA
>ENA-OWPP01002409-OWPP01002409.1-human-gut-metagenome-genome-assembly--contig:-NODE-2409-length-12888-cov-36.879296_pt1 | contig 12888 bp, 19 predicted proteins | sample MGYA00248265_ERZ651848 | MGnify/ENA primary metagenome ERZ651848 (study PRJEB26924, sample SAMEA4378233) | human gut metagenome | biome: human gut; feature: human-associated habitat; material: faeces... | reverse complement strand
TTTTTATTTTTGGGGGGATTTTATATAATCAGGTGTTTCATTTAAAAAAGTTCTCAGAAGGTTATATTTTGATGCTTTTACCAACCATGAGTACTTTGTTTGCAAAACAACGGGCATCAAGTCAGAATGAATCCAATAAATTTTTTAAGTTTTATAAAATTTGTTTTGCAGGAATGACGATATATACTGTAATATCTGTTGTTATTCCAAGTAGTGCCGTTATATCTCAAATATTGATGATAGCTGAATCATTATGTAGTATTTACTTTTTACAATCCATTGGAGAAAATACTTTGGCAAATATAGGTCTGTCTTATAATGTTTCGTTTAAGGAAGTATTGAAATATGCGTTGCTTTATATCGCTATTTTTATTCTTATGGTTCGAGTGGAATTCTTATGTGATTATCTAAAAACAGGAGATGTAGCGCAATTAAAGGTTCCATTGGCAGATGTGAAACAGCTAGTTGGTTTTGTTCCACTGTTTATCTTTACATTTATTGTATTCTTGGGCGAGGAATATGGTTGGGGATATTTTATGTTTCCATTGCTGGAGAAGGAATATGGGGTGCGACTGTTCGACAGAATCGGCAATCGCATCCAGCTCACCCGTGCCGGACAGTTTCTACTAGACCATGCCTGCAAAATCATCGATGCCTATCAGAATCTTGATTTCGATATGAAGAAGCTCACGGCAAAATCAGAAGGAGAACTGCGCATCGGAGCCAGTACCACCATCTCGCAATATGTTCTCCCCGGACTGTTTGCTGATTTCAGAAAACAACATTCTGACACTTAGAATACTTTAAAAAGTAGCCTAAGATACCCCGTACCCTTTCTTCAGTTATTTCAAACGTTCTATGAGCATATTGAAGTTCTTTTTTCCAAGATTATTCTCAGATAAAGACTGGCTCATGTTCTTATTAACGATAAGACGTGATTGCATCTTTTCCCAAACATCAGCATCTAGTAATTCCTTCCATTTAGCTGCACTTCGCATGATAACAAACACTACATCTTCTCTTTCGTAAGCCAAATATCTAATTAGTTTCTTTGTTAATTCCTGAGATGGCAACACAACACCCCTTGGAAAATCTTTAAAGGAAACAGAAGTGTAAGCACAATACTGAACTATTGCAAAGTTTCGGAAGAACTCATATTCCTTTTGATGATTTATGTTGAGGCGATTAATATTATTATACCAATAATAGTCACCGATTTCATTCAATGCATCGCCACAAAGGACTTGGGAACCCTCCATGCTATATTTTTCCTTGAACTCTTCATGACTCTTAACATAAGATTCCTGTGGGGTGAGCAATCCTCTCACTTGAAATGACAGCGTATTGATCAACTCTGCCATAGCATCCTCTAAAGGTGCCCTATATCTTTCATATTGCACATTATCATTCACACCTAACTTAAATCCTGGATTTAGGCTAAGAATAACGACTTTCGCCTTGAGTGGGTTACCTCTCCACGGCTCAGCAGGAGCACCAAGAAAGTACCGGCAATCCTCTTTTGCCTTTTTATTGAATTCATTTATCACTTGCTCCTCGTAAGAATTTGGATAAACCATTTTTATGGACTCGTCATACCAATGCGAACGCATATACTCCCCAGTCAGCTTAGGCCAAAGATTCTCTTTAACAATATCAGATTCAGATACACTATAATAGCCAGTAGGATTAACCATACATTTTAGTAGCTCTTCACCTTTCAAAGACTTTTTCAATGAAGCCAGACTATCCCACCTTAGGTATTTCTGCGTAAAAGTTACAGACTTATCGTCTTCTGTATAAGAGAATCTCAATCTAATCTCCATCATGAGAAGATCCAACACTTTCTCTAAACTAAGTGTTTCTTTAAGATAATTAGCCATTGCAAACTGGTCATCCACGTATCTATCACCGTCAGGATATCTAAGATGCGAAACGAAATACGCCAATGTTTGCTTGATACTATCTTGGGCAATCTCAGGATGATTGTCTAAAAACTCACGAATATGCGATAAGATATCAAAGCCCTTGTCGGCAACATAAAGCAGATGCATCAACTTTGTGTCTGTATCCGTCTGTCCAAACTCGTGACAATAATCGTCTACATAAGCCTTGATATGCCTCTCTGGTAGACTAACACGCTCTCCTCCTACTGGATAAAATGCAATTCTTCTCATAATTAATCGTTTTGATGTTACACTTTTTGCTTCAAATCTTACCACATCCACAAAGATTATCAGCATTTTCGTTTTTGCGGATTGTTAGATAACGGATTATCTAAAACTATATTGCATAGGGAACTCATTTTTTGTATTTTATAGAAGATAAAAATAAAATATTTCCGATTTATATCCATTATAAAAGATAAAAATATGGCAACTATTATTCGTCAATCATATATCGACAAGATAGAAAGGTATCTTGGTAAGGAGACAGTCATCGTATCCTCAGATTGGGCACACAGTGTATTCTCAATCTGAGGATTCTTTTATTCCTCCCCATTCAGGCATTCGCCCGTCTCATAACTCTTCGTCATATCCTTTAAGATATCAATCATCTCCTGCCTTATCGCCTCCCAAAAAATGAATATGCTTTCATAAAAGAAAAGCAAGCATCAACGAGCCAACCGATACAAGAGCCAACTGTAGCTATCCACCAGGCAACAAGATAACCAGTAGTACAATTGGTAGCCTTGAAAAGGACATCACCGTCAAAGAGATGCCTCACCAGATTAGGCAGGAAGAACAATCCATGCGCCAAACCAGCTTGCCATCCATACAATTCCGTACCATTGATGTTGACAAACAGTATCGCTGCCACCAATACAACTATCGGTCGCCAGGGCAAAAAGATGTAGACCATAGCTAGATACCCCAAAATTCTATCCATATCTTCTTTTATATTTTATATGTCTAAACACTAACCAACCATAAAAGCCACACATTACAGCCATGACATAGAACAAGAGGGAAACTAAATTCGACCATTTACCTTCCACACCCACAACATAGAATCTATCTTCTATATGTTTGGGCACCACATCTAGTGCTCCTATAGACAAACCCAAGAAACACAAGGCTAAAACTACAGCCAACACCAATCTTATCTTTGCATTCATACCCCTTAGAACAATTGAAATCGTTTATACTCTTTTCTCCAATCTTCAAACTCTTTATCAGTAGGCTTACCAAAAGCTGGATACATCTTATCATATTCAATCTCCGTATGAGTAGGTTTCTCATTGAGATAATCCTTCAAGGAATCCTTCTGCACCTGAAATCGACTTGATTCTACGAAGATTAAACTTTTACAAATTCTCTTCTCAATTCTTTCCTCCATCCATTCTCTGCCATTGGTGAGAAAAGACATATACCAATATCTCGTCTCAGCCCAAGCATTCCTTGTAGGTTGCGCAGTACCATGAATGAAGTCACGATAAACGGGAAGCGAGAGACCAGTTAGCCAACAAACCAGGACCGAATCCCCCTTAGCCATTAGCGTCATGTCCGACAACATCTGTTGCATGGTCATTTTCTCCGACTTCCGCCAAAGCATCCTCCTATCCATATATTCATTCTTCTCTGCTTCCTTCTTCTTTTGCCAATAGCCATGAGGGTTCAAGAAGAACCAATAGCCAAATAATACTACCAGCCCGGCACTCAATACCGCAGCCAACCTACACACTCTTTTCTTGATGTTCTTTTCCATTGTTACATTACCTTATATAGTTATACATTTGATTTCGGCTGCGAAATAACTATATAGAGATGTCAAATGGTGACAGAACATCAAGAAAAAAGTATTAAACACATAGATTACTGCTATTCATTCTATTTTTCCAATATTTTTCGTCCTTTTTCTGTTAGCATATACTTCTGCTTTGGGTGCTTTGGATTATCAGGATATTTCATGGAAACCAATCCTTCTTCCAATGCTGGTGTTAAGTATTTATACAAGAAATTCACCCTATCCTTCAACATTAAAAAAGACATGATTTCTCTAACAGAATACTCTCCATCCTTCAATATTCCGACAAGTTCCAATACTTGTTGGGTACTTGTTGGGTACTTGTTGGGTACTTGTTGGGTACTTGTTGGATTGCTATTTACCAACTGTAGGTTAACACCATCACAGTTATATTTAAAGACTACAGTCACGAAATTACCATCTGTTTTGAATTCTGGCGCAGGTAATCCAACACGTTTACATTCATCTACCATCGTACCAATACCACGTCCCCAACTTTCAAGAATCTTGCTCTTATAAAGCACATTGGCAATGATTGGATTTTGAGGTTTGGAATCATGCTCTTGCATCAATCGCTCAACTGACAAATCTGCCAGAAATGTTCCTGTATTGGTAACCTCTACCCTATCATCATAAATAGCTATGCTGACAGAACTACCAGGATGATGGTACGAACGATGGCAAAGTGAATTGATACAACATTCACGCAAAGCCTTGTAAGGAATACTCAATTCTTCTTCTCGATAAAGTCCATTTATCTTCCCAGACAAAGAAAGATGCTTAAAGAAAAAAGCCATTGCTGCATCAAGCAAGATATAAATATTACCTTGCGCTCTTTGGTTATCAATAAACTCTTCTTTGGTAGTTCCCTTAAAACGTGCCATTCGCAAAAGACATTGCGGATAGTCATAGAAATCCACGCCAAACAACACAGCTGCCGCATTATTTAAATTCCCATCACGAAGCAAACCAAACTTCCTGAGAATCGTAGGTATTTCTTCCCGAATAGTCACTTCTGGAAGACGACCATTTCTTATACCCTCACGTACTGCACCAAGAATGGCATTCTCATCAAGGTCCGATATTTTCAAATCGGGATTGACCATTGCTTCCCAACCATATTTTCCACCACGTTGCATCAACAAATGGTTATATTGCTCTTGCGGCATTACCGTAGTAGTACTTTCTATACGAAGATAAGCCCTACCTTTGTAAGCGAAAGGACACATAAAACGTTGTTTTTCCGCATTGACAATTATAACAAACTTATCAGAATTTGGAATCCGGACATAGTTTATTTCCAAAGACACAAAAGGTTCGATACGATTAATAGCCTCAGCAATAGCACGTTTTGTACTATCAGAAACTTCTTGACCTACAACATTTCCATTGTCCTTTACTCCATAAAGTACAATACCACCATCGCCATTAAGAAAGGCACATAAAGTTTCCATCGAACGATCTAATTGACCTGTCGATTCTTTAAACTCCAAATTTTTACTTTCTTTTAAGGCTATAAGTGCCTCTATTTCTTGATATTCCATACTCTTTTTTATTTAACTAAGGAAATACCCAACTCACGATATGATGAGGTGGAGTATCCTTCTGCAAATGTAGTAATTATCAAGATAACCACCAAATTTTCCGGAACTTTTTTAACTGCAAAGACCAAAATATGACAGAAAATTAAAAAATACTACCAGCACGGCACTCAATATCGCAGCCAACCAACACACTCTTTTCTTGATGTTCTTTTCCATTGTTACATTACCTTAATATAGTTATACATTTGATTTCGGCTGCGAAACAACTATACAGGTATGTCAAATGGTGACAGAACATCAAGAAAAAAGTAAGAACGCTCTATTTTTTTTGCGAAATAGACGTCAGTCACCCATAACGAATCAATAGACTAATGACATTTCTATTCCAATATTTCCCGGTTCAAATAAGATATTGTCAAGTTTCAGCTTTTCAAACACTTTCTGCAATTTGTCAATGTCGCCAAGGCGCAACTTAACGATATTGCCAGGCATCTGTTCCACCCAACCTGCTTTCTCCGGCACAAGTTTCTTGGCATAAGAGATGGCTGGCGAAACAAGCATGTCAATACCCATCTTACCGCCATACGACAAGAACAAGTCTGTACCCTCAATCTTCTTCACTATAAGGTTTATGCTAACCGACTTGGTAAAGCCCAACACCTTGATAGGTATAGAGACAGAAACTGTCGCTCCATCAACATACCCAAGATTCACTGTCTTATGAAAATGACTGGCTACATAATCCTGCAGCTCAGCATAAGTAATAGATAATTTCATATCGTCTTTTTTTGTTTATTTTCCTTTTTGACCTTTGCCCATTCTTCGGAAGAAATTCCTGCACATATTAGGTATTTCACACAGCGGATAAGGCAAGCCAGTTGAGCTAGTGTTAACACTGCCACACTTTGGACATTTTACAGGAACAGATGCTGCAGTTGCATTCAACTCAATATCTGCACCAATGAATTTATGTCCACAATCTTTACAGACATATTTATATAATCCTCTTAACATATGCAATATGAATTGTTAAGTAAGTGATCTAAATTATTCATAAAATTAATTTTGAACAGTTACTTACTATTTATTTTTTAAGTTCAACTATTTATTGGTTATATTGAAGAACTAAATTCTTTCTTAAGTAAATCTAACATATAACACCATTCTTTTTTATTTCGGAACCATTTCTTACTGCAAGGATGGTAAAAACATAAGAACGTTATGTCTTTTCCTGCATAATTTTTCCACAGAAATTTATAACAATCATTCTTGTTACATGTGTTTTCAAAATTTGGATACTTATCTGATTCCTTTTTCTTTTTTAATTCCTTATCAATAATAGATCCCCAAGTTATAACAACATCAGGTATCTGAGGTAATTTTGATAAAACATCCTCGAACATTACTAAATATTCCTCCTTACAATCTGACGCTTGTGTATCTGTTCGGTTACCAAGCTCATGTTGAACATAATTAGTAAAAGCCGCTCTTTTCCAAAAATCATCAAAATTCAATTCTTTATCTCCTAAAAATTCTTTGAATAAATCAAAAAAATTCTTATGCGCAGGAGCTTCTTCACAAAGATCATCAGTTGGCAAATCATGTAAAGGTCGCCCATTATTATACGGGCAACACAAATCGTATTTTCTAGTGTTCTGATTTATTGTACAATCATCATAATATTCACAACGTTCATTTCGTTTACCATCTTGATTACAATAAAAGCTAGCACCAAGGACAAGAAGTTTCTTTCCATTAATTCCCTCTATATAACCATCTTTATCAAACCAAGGAACAAAGAATGCGCCATTTTCCATATTATCCAAAATTAATTTCCAACGACTTTTTTATTATATGCACATGATTATGCTCAATTGAGAAATCCAAATTGGCACTGAATAACTTATAATCAATCTTTGCTGCAATGTTTATAGCTTGCGCTATTTCACTACAATACGAAATCTCATACTTCTCTATGCCACTAATCTTACCATCAGACTTCAAACGCTCGCATAACAATCTGAGTTTCGAATCCGAAGCTAATCCATGACTATTCATAAAGTCAACAACCTCCTTATAGCTTTTAGGCTTTCTATTGGGATCATGACTTTCTACAGTAGACGTCATATCAACAGATACCTCATTAACACATTTACCATTGATTTCTGCCTTAGCAATATTATTGCCCATTCTATTGTTTGACTCATAATTCTGCGAATCTTTATCATGAACTGATTCTTTCATAACAATATCTTTCGCACCCATAAGAACCAAAGCCTCCTTAATAGCATAACTCTTAGTTTCAACGAAAGTATTCAGCAAATCTGAATCCTTCATTGAAACATAACAATTAGCATATGGATTTCTGAAATACACATCTTCTCCATCACCTATAGGCTGAGCAGACAACTGAATATCATGTTCTTTCAGATTGTCTACATTACTTAAAGGATAGACAGTCAAATTACCTAAGTCTATAGCCTTTGTCATATCAGGATAATATCCCTGATTAATGCCGTATGACAAATCATCATCGGCTATTATTAATAAACTTGATTTTGCTTCCATTATTCTAAAGAGCTAAAAAAGCTATTAAAGCTAATATAACAATTATTATTGCAGCAATGATTATTTCGACAGTTGCCGTTATTTTTTTCTTTATGCACTTCAATGTCTCTTCTGATATTTCTTGATGTACAACTTGCAATTCATTATTCAATGCAAGTAAATAATCATCACACTTTGTACTCAAGAACATAAACGACAAAGTACGTCCATGTTCATCAACACCTTTAAAAGAACCTTTAACAAAGAATACCTTACCATCTGAAATCTCAACAATCCCACACCAAGGCATTTTCTTATCAATACATTTATCTGAGGCTTCTTTTAATTTAGAAAATGCAAAATCCCTTTTGGTTTTGGCTAAAATCACTCCATCAGCAGCAACTATATCTGGAGCACCTATTTTTTCGGGCTGATACCATAATATTGTTTTCATATTTATTCTTGTGCTATTTCTTTTTTTATACTATTTATATAGGATTTGTCCAACAAATTGGCAACCATAATATGGTCTAAATCTATTTTCAAAGAACAATTAATTATCTTCTTATCAGTTAAAACGCTAATAACCTCAGCTTTTGCTTTTTTAGTTTTTTCCAGAAGATCATAATTATTCTTACCATATTCATCAAAATGCGTTGCGATAATCTTAAAACCACAATTTAGCAGTTTTTTATCCTTTATACACTTCGAAATTACTTGAAGACGTGAACGAATTTCTTGCTTAGTTTCCTGCAAACGTGTCAAATCAACCAAGAAATAAACAAATGTACCATTTTCAGATATTAGCTCATTATAATATCTCACAAACATATCACCACCACCAATATCCTTTGTCGCAAGGACCCTTACATAGCGATTATTAGCAAAAACATTAAAGCTTTCTATCTTTTCTTGGTTAGTAGTTCGATATTCTGTCACTACCTTCTTATCCATAAGCTGATTCCACAAAGTGGTTTTACCAGAAGCCTTTGAACCAAAGATAACAATTCGTTTAGTATTTTCATCTGGGGAAGACGACATTCCACAGAACAAAACTATTAGTATACTACCACCTAACACCCATAATAGCCACACAGGAAGAATAGCTTCATTTACAATACTTAAAATCATATTTTCATAAATTTAATTTAAATCGATCCGACAGAAATACCTCCCCCAGAATCATAATTAAACTAGGGAGGCATCTCTTAAAAATCAAGATTCTGCATTAATTACTTCTTGCTATTACCAATAGCAGTAATAATTGCGCCGCCAATAGCAGCAACTGTAGTAGCTACCTTAACTGTTGTTTCAAGAATCTCTTTTGCTGAGTTTTTATTTGAATTCTTTCCCATAATTGTATTTATTAATAGTTAAAAAATTAGTCCAACTTTATAAATTCAAAATCATTCGGATTGCAGCATGCTTTCTTATAATCAAAAGCATAGATGCGCATGTAGGCTTCTTGCACCTCCTTGGCTCCATTGTAAAAAGGGGTGGCGGTGTGCTGCATGGTTGTTACTGTCACTACCATATCGGGAGTGAGGACGGTACCGTTAGAGCGTTTAAGGCGCTTAGGCTTTACTTGAAATACCTTGCTCATAATCATTCAGTTTTTAAAGTTCATATATATAACTGTTCCTGCTTTTCTGCCGAAACAGCTAGTTGTTACTTCATTTTGCAAAGATTATGCAAACGAGCGCAATGAAAGATTGCTTTCAAATTGCCGAGTGCAGTAAATCATTTACTTTCAAGGGGCAAAGTTAAGGAAAATCTGCAAACCAAACAAGTCCATAATGGTTCATAAGTGAAAAAAAGATGGTGCGAACCCCTACTTTCTTCACTTTCTTGTAAGTTAGGCTCTGGTAAAACCCGTAGAAAAGAAAATGCGAAAGAGGAATCCACACCATATGACGGTGTAGACTCGCTCAAACAAATTCTTGTTCTTTCTACGTTTCAATTTACCAGATTTCAACCTACAGAACTGAATAGTTTGCTCGTGTCCACAAGATTATCTTGTTTCTCTGCATCATAGCGACTTCAAGCGAGGACTTTACCCTGCCCTGTCACTAATCCAATGGCAAATTTAGTAAAAATCTGATGAACCACCAAACTTTTAACAAGAAATCTTATGGATTCCTCTTATATTTTACTTTTCAGGGACTCCTAACCCCTCTTCTTTCTGCATTCATACCTTATTATATAGAGTTATTGTCAATTCTGCTGCAAAAGTACAATCCGGATGCGTCAAAAACTGACATAGAAAGAAGAAAAGATGAAGAAGGAAGTTCAATCCCTTAAAAAAGACTAAAATATTCGCAAAAATAGCGAATGTTTATAATTAAGTATTACCTTTGCATAAAATAAGTTGCACCTCAGCATAACAATCAAGCAAGCTTGTTGTTCTGCGTTCGGTTTGCATTATTTTTGCATAAGAAAAGCTGCACTCGGCAATTTAAAAGCAAGTTTTCATTGCGCTCGTTTGCATAGTCTTTGCAATCAATAAATTATTATAATTATGGAAATAACATTTGAGGAGGATTATCTCCGAGAATTATATTATGAGGGAAAAGCGCATAATAAGAAATATCGCTTCCAACCTCAAATCATTAAGAAGTACGTTCGAGTTATTGACCTTATGGCATCCTTGAACAGTACAGAAGATTTTTATCGCTACAAAGCCTTACATTACGAAGCTCTTGTGGGTGATAAGAAAGATCGTGAATCTGTTAGAGTCAATGACCAATATAGAATAGAGTTTCACTCTGAAGTTGTTGGCAACGAAAAACAAATCACGATATGCAATATATTAGAATTATCAAACCATTATAAATAAAAAACAGCATTATGTCAAACTTAGGTTTTGGTTTTTACCCAACTCACCCTGGTGAGGTTTTGAAAGATGAATTAGAGGAGCGTGGCATTTCGCAAAGAAAATTTGCGGAAAGCATCGGTATGGGATATTCCGTACTTAACGAAATTCTGAATGGCAAACGTCCTGTTACCACAAATTCAGCTCTGATGTTTGAGGCTGCATTAGATATTCCTGCCGATTCTCTCCTGAAACTGCAGATGAAATACAATATGCATACTGCCCGAAAAGATAATGCTTTGGTTGAAAAGCTCAAGCAGATTCGCAGAGTTGCAGCCATGTTATAAAACAGAAATGCGTCCGCACAATACGGCCGCATTTCTGTTTTTGTAAAGTTACCACACAACAACTGCTATGCGATTTGCTATAGTATGTTCCTAGAACCGGAATCCGAAAAACATTCTTACTCGCCATTTGTTTCTCTTCACCTGCAGGTGATCCTCATCTCCTGCTACTGAGAAATTATAAACCGCAGTGGCACCGGCAAACTTGTTGCGCCAGGAATACACGGCTGCACCTCTACCGGTAATGATGGCAGACGGAAAATGATATTTCATGCTGTTACGAACGGTTGGGATTTCTGTATCACTACTCCCCTCTTCTGCTTCAGCCCTCATCTTGGTATAGTCATGCGAATACACCGTGATAGTTGGCAAGGCTGAGAGATGGAACAGCAGATGAGAAGATGGAACGAGATTATATCCATAGCCTGCACCGAGCGCCAACTCGTTAAGACGGATGGTCATTCCCTTCACCTTCGTCTTGGAACCGTCAAAACTGGCGCCTACCATCCAACTTCCGGCACTTCGCTTCTGAATGTAGCTCTGGCTGAAGGCTGCCGGGAAGGAGAACTTGCGATAGTTGAAGGCATAATAGAAATTAAGATTCAGAGCCTTCTGCGAGATTTCTCCCTTATGGATATCTATCTCGCTACCTCCCATTTCCTGATGACCATGGAATGTCTTGGACGAGAGATAGACCACATCAAAGCCATAGCGGTTGCTATAGGAATTGAGGTTGAACTCGTAGTCCTGATTCTTGCCAGCCAACTTGGCTGGGTTCACAGCCAAGCCAAGTCCCAATCCCCGGTAAGCCACTGCCATAGAGAGGGTTCCACGGCAGTCTGCCATCACCTTGGTATGCGTTTCCGTTCCATCCGTCTTCGCTGTAGTTTCCAAATCAGCTCCCGAAAGATTGCCTCTTAGTTTAATGGTCCATCGGGCATTTGGACGGGAGATGTAGGTAGTATCATACTTTATCTTGTAATAATTGGCTGCCAGCAGTGAATCTCCTCTGAACAATTGGCGGTCGTATAGGCTCAATCGTCTTTGAATCTTGGCATAATGCTTCATGAACCTTTGCTTTTTCTTCTCACTCATTTTGCTCTTACCCAATTCTGCCATGAGAAGAGAGTCGCCCCATTGGAGCATACGTCCCCTATCAGCAGACTGTCGCAACTGGAGTCGCAGGCTATCTGCCATCATCAGTAGTTCTTTCAGCTTCTTTCGAGGTTTCCTGTTCTGTCCGTTCTGGGCAATGGCAGGAGCAAGTACTCCCATAGAAAATACCACCACAAGAAATGATGCTTCCACCATCACCATTGACCCAGTTTTCATTTTTCGTCTATTCATCTTATTTATCTTTCTTTCCTATTCCGGTACAAAAGTACGGCAAAACTTCGAAACAGAAAAGGAAAAAGCAAAAAAAAATAAGAAATAAAGAAAAGATCAAAAGAATTGATTTTTCGTAGAACTTTAAAAGAAGATAAAAATCAGAATCCGAAACCGTGGTTTCGGAAACACAATCACCTCCAAAACAAATAAAAAAACTTAAATTAGCAAACAAACATGCTGACATTCAGGCATTTTTATTACCTTTGCATTCGAAACCGCTATTTCCGAAACAGCGGTTTCGAAAAATAACATCAAAAAGAAACTGTAAAATTATAGACTAAACTTTCGCATGTGGTTCAAGTACGGGCTGAAGGTCCAAAAGCTCCTAGACCAGGGTGTGTGGGGACATGATGCTCTTCTGATGCCTGGGGCGTGTGGAGCTTACATGCGAAACTTGATTTTTTTGAATTGCTCAGATTCTTAATGATTTCCAAAGGTAGCTGGGTAGCTTTTGCTACCTGTTCGGCAGAAAGTCCCATCGCCAGCAAACGTTGTGCTGTTTCTGTGT